>JAEEGL012756696.1_pt1 | contig 18979 bp, 19 predicted proteins | sample 9134231 | NCBI WGS metagenome assembly JAEEGL01 (sample SAMN16246548, study PRJNA631951) | gut metagenome | biome: gut microbiome; feature: rumen; material: fiber-attached | host: Bos | place: Iran: Karaj | collected 2018-10 | reverse complement strand
TATGCATTTAAATCAGGTAATTTAGTTTCAGCAATATTTCTTAAATCTGCTTCTGTGATTGTTGCTACAACTTGGTTAGCACCTTTAGCACTTCCCTTTTGTATTTTTGCAACTTTCTTTAGTAAAAATCCTGCAGGTGGAGTTTTTAGAACAAAGTCAAATGTTCTATCTTCATAAACAGAAATTTCACAAGGGATTACATCTCCCATTTTATCACGAGTTGCATCATTAAATTTTGTACAGAATTCTTGTAAATTGATTCCTGCTGGTCCTAAAACTGTTCCAACTGGTGGAGCAGGTGTAGCTTTTCCAGCTTGAATTTCAAGTTTAATTCTCTTTACGACTTCTTTTGCCACGAAAACACCTCCTAATAATATTTTCCGCGTTAGTGGTATTGGGCAAATCCGCATTCCCTCCCACTAAACTTACAATATAAAATTGCAATGTAAATAATACCATACATTATAAGAATATGCAACAAATATTTACATCTATTATATATTATTATGGAAATAGTATTGGAAAAATAACTAATACTATGTTATTATATTATTGTTAGAATAGAGGTCATGTATAAATGGCAAGAAAAAAGTTTTTCTATAATCGTGTTTATAATGCTAAAAGAAATATTATAACTTTTGTTGTTGTTGGATTATGTGTAATAGGAATTATAGTATGTTTCTTAGTAGTATCAAACTATAAAAATAGACAAAATAATCCCCAAGAAGTTAATGTATTAAATCTTAAACAAGAAGTTATGGTTGAAGTAAATGAAAATCTTGAAAAAGATGCTTTCTTCTATGATTCAAATGATATTGATTATTCATTAGTAAATATTGAATATCCAAGTAATTATAGTACAAATGCGCCAGGAAGATTCACTGTTACAATTAAATATAATGGAGAATCTGCTACATCAAACGTAATTGTTGTTGATACAACAAAACCTAATCTTGAAGTGAAAGATGTTACAATAACTGAAGGCGAATCTTATAGTGTTAATAATTTTGTATCTAATTGTACGGATAACAGTAATAATAATTGTATAATTTCATTCTATAAAGATGCTCTTGACGAAGATGGTAACACAATTAATTTTGCGGGTTATAGAGCACGTGGAACATATGCTATTAGAGTGTCCGCTAAAGATGAAAGTGGTAATGAAATAGTAAAAAATGCTTTACTTGTTATTAAGAGTAAAACTGATAATACTCCGACAACACCAGTAACTCCTATAAAAGCAGATTGTAAGTATGGAAATAATGAATATGATACATCTAAATATATCTTAGCGGTTTCAATTTCAGCTAATAATTGTGCAATAAGTCTTGATTTATATAAAGATTCAATGATAACTTCAACAATAAATAAAATAATGGAAACGGAAACACTGAGAATTAAAAAAGATACTGATGCCCTTAAATTAAATGGAAGATTTACTTTAAATAGACAAATCGCCGCTATATTTAATAACGATGGTACAGGACTTGTTGGTTATGAACTATCTATGAATGTTAATATAACAAGTAATGGGGAAACAAAGAATATTGTATCTTATAAAATAAATACTGAAGGTAAAAGAGTATTTAGCAGTAATCCTTATAATTTGTCGGAATAAAAAAAGATTCAATCAAATGAATCTTTTTATTTTTTACTTAATATTACTAATCCAACAAATCCACCGATTAATACCACAAATATGCTTACAACTATTACTGTATCATACTTACCTGTTTCTGTCTTTTTTGTTGTTTCTGTATCACCATTTACTAAACTAACTGCATTAGCAAAATCTTTTACTTTACTTGTATCTAATTTATTATCTTTTATTATTTTTGCTACTGTATTCTTATAGTCTTTATTTTTATATTCTGATAATGCATATTCAATTATATCTGATCCATCAGATCCAAAACCACTTCTTACATATTTATCGCCAATTATAATAAGCGGAATTCCACCCTTTAGTTCTTCTCCATTATTATCTGTTTTAAAGTATTCACTAACAGTTTGCATTATAGTGGCATTTTCAACTATAGATTGTGCTTTATTATCACTTCCTACCGTACTAACTAAATAAGTAGTTATTTCAAAATAATCTTCATAATCTTGATATTTATCTTGAAAATAATTAATAAAATCATGACAGTGAGAACACCAACTAGCATAGAACAAATGAATTGTTACCTTTTCGTGATCTGTCTTATCAGGTACACTACCTACCCTTTCTGCATTAACCATTGATAATGGTGTTAATATTAACATAGTAATAATTAATAAACTTACAACAAACTTTTTCATTCTTCCTCCTAAAAAAGATTATAACAAAAACAGTCTTGTTTTAAAAGACTGTTTTAATAATTACTTAATTATTTTCTTTTTTTATCATCACGTGTTGCTACATATGCTAAACCAGCAATTCCACCAACTAATACTACTGCAATAGCAATTATTACTGGTGTATTATTAGTTTTTGTAAATACTTCTATTTCACCACGTTCTATTTGACCAACGATGTCTTTATCCCCTGCATTATATGCTTCATTAATATAGTTTTCTAAATCAGTACTATAAGTTGCTGCTGCATAAACATCGCTAATTACTACAAATGGAGTTCCCTCATATGATGCATTGGAAAATCCTAATCTTTTAAAATATGTTGCAACAGCATATCCTAAATCATAGTCTTTACCATGTTCCCAATCAACGTGATCGATATAAAGTTCTTTAGTTATTATTTCAAACTTTTTATTATAAGAACTTAAACTTGTTAAGTATTCCATTTCTTTTTCACAATAAGGACATCCGCCAGCTTCAAAAACATACACCTTTACAAACTTACTTTTATCTACTACTTCTTCTTTAGTAGTTTCAGTAGTTGTAGTGGTTTTCTTCTTAGTTGAAGATTTTTTAGCATCTACTGGTTGAACAGTCATAAATACTGCTAAAACACATACTAATGCAAATAATAATACTTTTTTCATTTTTTACCTCCCTATAAATACTATATCAAAAAAAATAACTATTTTAAAGTTATTTTTTTTCTAAAGTCTTATATATCTTAACTATTCTATAGATTATCTCTTTATCATCTATATCTATTTTATTAGTAGAAATAAGAGTAGCAAGTCCATTAGCATATAACCATAAATGCATAAATAAGTCTTTGGCACTATCAAATGTATATCCTTGTTTATTAACCAAATTAATAATAGCTCCCTGATTCCATTTTTCATTTAAAACATCATCAACTGTTTTCCACTTTAAATTGTTTGATAGAAATAAACTAATAAATAGATTCTTATAATATTTAGCAAATTCAACATAGGCAACACACAAAGTAACTAATGCCTTTTTATTATCAACCCTACTAGTAATAAATTCATCATATTCTCGGTATATTTCTTTATAGATATCATCTTTTATTTCATCCATATTCTCATATATTCTATATAAAGGTTTAGTCGATATTTTTAATTCCTTAGCTAAATCTCTAGCATTAAGAGAATCCCAACCTTTTTTGTTAATTAATTGAACTGCCGCTTTAACTATTTCTTCTTTACTTAATTTACAACTTGCTGGCATATTTAAACCCTCCTATTCCATATTGGTAACTTATGTTACTATTATACATTATATTTTTGCAATTATCAATAAAAAAACATAAACTTTTGTTTATGTTAATAATTAGTTGCTTTTCTTTCAAAGAAACTTTCTGGATGTTTACATACTGGACACACAGCTGGAGCCTTTTTCCCAATAACAACGTGTCCACAGTTTCTACAAACCCAAATAGTGTCTCCATCACTTGAGAATACTAATCCTTCTTCAATATTCTTAATTAGCTTTCTATATCTTTCCTCATGCTCTCTTTCGATTTTGCCAACACTTTCAAATAAGAATGCTAATTCATTAAAGCCTTCTTCTTTTGCAGTTTTAGCAAATTCAGCATACATATCTGTCCATTCATAATTTTCACCATCTGCCGCAGCATTAAGATTATCTAAAGTACTTGGTACTTCTCCGCCATTTAATGCTTTAAACCATAACTTAGCATGTTCCTTCTCATTATTTGCTGTTTCTTCAAATATTGCAGCGATTTGTTCATATCCTTCTTTTCTAGCCTTACTTGCAAAATAAGTATATTTATTTCTTGCTTGACTTTCTCCCGCAAATGCAGCCATCAAATTTTTCTCTGTTTTACTTCCCTTAAGTTCCATAATACACATCCTTCCATAAAAATTATAATAAAATAAAAATAAAAAGTCAAAATTACTTTTGACTCTTGCTAAATTCCTTCTTTTTAGGACTACCACTATATGCTAAATCAATTGCTTTTTTAACATTTTTAAATATCATAACACATGCTGGAATAATTATTATTAATAACCATCCACCTCTAGTAGCTAGAAATGCCTGTAACTTACCAAGTCCTGGAATAACTGCTTTAGTTACACCTATTAAATTTTCTTTTCTAACACAAGATTGATCTTCTCCAGTATTATAATCTCCTCTAGTAAGTAAACATATTTCTTTATTATCTAATTCCTTTAAACCTACCACTCTATGAGTAACAATCATACCACTATTTACTTGCCAAGTTGATACAAAAGTAACTACATCGCCAATTTTAACATCATTAATATCATCAACTTTAGCATTTACTATTACATCATATACATTTAATGTTGGCATCATACTTCCACTAGCAATAGTATATATTGAAAACTTTGGTTCAAATTTATCCCCTTTAACAGCATATAATCTTACAGAAATAAAATAATATAGTAAAAGAATACCAATTATTGATAATATGGTAAATAAAGTCCAACTAAGTACTTCTTTAAAATATTTTCCTAACCATTTAGCATTAATATTCATACAACTCTTTCCTATTCTCATATATATTATAATAGATATTTAATATTTAGACAATTATAAATTATTTTATTTCAACATATTCAATATAGAAATTAGCCTTAAATTTATTATTTATACTTAAAATGGGCTTTTTGAATATAGTCTCACTTCTCCAATAAATTGTATCTTTATCTATTCCATTTAATTCAATAACATTATTGCTACTTACTTTTAAAGTGTTAATAATACCTGCAATATCATAATTATTACCTAATACTGACTTTAATTCCTCATCTTCTATTCTAATAACATTATTTATATATGTCCATTCATCTTTATCATAAGAATAAGAAAATTTAACTAATACATCACTTGTTACTGTTGAATAATTATTTCTATTAAAATCATTTTCTAAAATACTGTATTTAACATTATACATTACCTTACTATTTTCTTCTCCACTAACTCTTATCTTACTAATTCTTACTACTTTATATTTATCTTCTTTAAAAGTTTCATTATTTATTACTTCATCTATTCTACTATCATTAATTATTTCTACATTTCTTTTATAACTTTTAATTTCAATAACACTATTATTCTTATTTTTATATTCATTATATATAAGAATACAAGTAGATATTAGTATTCCAAGTAAAATAATAGCAACACAAAAAATATATTTACTAAATATATTTTCTTTTTCTCCCGCTACTAATTTAATAGCAAAATCTTCTTTATCATCATATTTTTTTATTTTATTAATTGTTCCGTTACTATTATTGTCTATCATAGAACTATCTCCCTTATTATCAAAATAAGTATATCATATGTTCTATATCTTATCAATTAATTATTATCATCATCAAGTGGTTTAAATAATTCTGATATATCAATCTTTAATACTCTAGAGAATCTGTATATTGTTCCCAAACTAAATGTTTGATGATATTTCTTGCTCTCAATATTAGTTATAAATCCAGGACTATAATTACATAGTTCTGCAAATTGTTCTTGAGTTAAATTGTGTTTCTTTCTTTGTTTCTTTATATTTGCAGATACTAAATAATATACATAATTTTCATCATCTTTATTAACCATTAATTATTCATCCTTCTTAATTATATTTTCTCATTTATTCTTCAAATAATACTTCACTTGTTCGATGAGGTTTTGTTATAATTAAGAAGGAGATATAATATGAATTATAATAAAGCAATAAATATAATAAATAATTGTATATACTATATAATTGAATATGGGTATAGTTATAACACTAAAGATATATTTAATAATTATAATGATAATGATCTAGAATATTTATTAAATTATTATTTATTATCAATAAAAAAGCGCAAAAAATACAATACTAAATTAGTAAATAGTATAAATAAGCACTTTATTAATATAAATATATCTAAAATAAGTAATGAAATAGATATTATATTAGAAAGATTATTAAGCAAGGATAAAAGACACATCAATATTACACATTTAAAAGAATATACTATTAATAGTACAATACATAGTAGATATATGGATGATATTATGATCAGTCTAATTATTAAATTAGCTATTATTAATTATCTTAATTTAGAATTGAAAATATAAATATTATTTGTTATAATCAATTTACATGGAGCCGTAGCCAAGTGGCTAAGGCGTGGGTCTGCAACACCCTGATCGCCGGTTCAAATCCGGCCGGCTCCTCCATAGTAAACAAAAAGAAATGATTTATATCATTTCTTTTTATTTAATAAATTACCAATAATATCTGTAACATCTACATTACTAGACTTAGAACTACTAGTGCTTTTTTTGCTTTTTCTTTTTGTAGAATTTGCTTTAGTAGTTGCCTTTCTTTTATTAGATGAACTATTTAGTAAGACTCCAGCAATTGCTTCAATAGTATCTCTATTTTCACTAATTACTTTTCCAATCTTCTTAAAATCGATGTTACTTTTCTTTTTAGGCTTATTTGAAGTCGTTTTCTTTTCTTCTTTTACTTCAATAATTTGTCTTGCCACTTTTATTCAGCCTCGTCTTCTGTATGATCATCCTTAAGTTCAGGAATACATCTTCTACAAGGCTCAGTTAAATTCTTTTCATAAGCGGCTTTTACAGTACCCATGAAAACATCATCGCTGTTCTTTAGTGCTGGGCAATCTTTATCAACATGATATTTTTTACTATGTTTTGCCCAATAAACAACGGCTTCACCATCTGCATTAGTGTCAAATTTTTCTGTTGCTAAAACTTCTTTTTCTGCTCTATCCAATTGTTCAATAGAAACAGGATTAAAATCATAACTTGAAATACCTGCAATTAACATTAAAACTATTGCTACTATAGATACTATAGTCTTATTTTTCTTATCCATTTCTTTATCTGTTAAAACAAGAATAATAATAGGTAAGAAGGCAATTACTGAAATGATTGTTCCCAAGTTATTTTGAACCCAAAATTTAAATGCATTCTTTTCACTAGCAGGATCTATATGATTTGCTTTCTTCCAGAATTGTGAACCAACTATTACTGCAATTGCATCAAGTACTAACGCAATAATTATAAATGCTACTTCACTTAAACTTGGTATCCAGTTAATAACTCCTTTAAGTCTTAAAATTGCAACTACTTCAAAGAATATACCAACTAACCATAATAGTACAGCGATTACTCTTTTAGCTTTTGCTCCTTCCTTTGGAGTTGCTTTAACTTCAACAAGTCTTCCTTTTGAATCCACTCCTATTTTTTTGCTGTCTTTTTCTTTTTCCTCAACAGCAACAAAATTACGATTTGCTTTTGCCATATACTTCGTTCCTTTCTTTTTTTAATATAGCACAAATAGTATAAAAATGCTACTTTTTTATATATAAAAAAGTACTATTATATAGTACTTTCTAAACTTGAAACATCTTCAACTTTTACTTCACTTGTATTAGTAGAATTTCCCATACTATCTTTTGAATCCCAAATTGTTGATACATCACAACTTGATGATTGTGGAGCAGGATTAGGTTTATCTACCTTACATATCATTGGTATTTTAAATGCTGAACCAAATGCTACACATGTTCCTGGTTGTAATACTTTCATTTTCTCTATTACATCTTGACTTATATTAGGAAGCATTTCACTAATATATGTTATATCTTTTGGATGGGTCATCTTAAATATTAAGAAGTTAGAACATTGAGCAATAACAGTATCGGACATATCTACAGGTCTTTGACTAATAATATCCAATATTACGCCATATTTTCTTCCTTCTTTTGCTATTCTATCAAATATATTATATCCAAGTAAGAATACATCGTTATCATTTTGAACATATCTATGTGCTTCTTCTAAGAATAAATGGAATGGTACAGTAGCTCTATTAGTATTTGATTTAGCAAATTCAAATATAATATGAGCAAATATTTTAACTATTGATTTAGCATGAGTATCGTCTATACCATCTAAACTAATATTAATAATTTGTGCTTTCTTATTATCAGTACTTAATAATTCAGTAATATAATCCTCTCTTTTAATATATCTACTTCCATCAAATACATTATAAATATCACTATTAATAATACTATTTAATCTTACTTTCAGTATTTGAGCATCATTATGTAATAATTCGTTTTGATTAAATCCATCACTTATTAAGGTAAATTCTAAAGCATTAGCAAATTCCTTTAAACCAAAGAATGATTCTTCTAATTCCTTTAAGTCATCCAAGGATTCATCAATAAATTTTAATATATACTCAGTAATTAATACTTCTTCTCCGAATTTACCTCTAGAATCTATTTGAAAACATTCACTAAATGATCTTGTATAACCAACTCCAGGTATTGTAGAATCAAAATTAAATTCCTTTGTATGACATATATCTATTATTCTAAATATTTCATCTTTCTTTTCTTTAGTAGTATTATTACTATATAAAATAGTTAATAATGCTTTAGCAATTATATTATTCTTATATTTAATTGATGCATCATTATTTTGACTAAATATCTTAGCATATTTAAGCGCTCTTTCTAGAATAGTTAATTGAGTATGCTTTTCTGCTTGTAATAGTATTCCATAATCATCAACCGTTAATAAATTAACTGGTATATTTATTCTGAGTCCATCACCATTATTAGTTAATAATTTATAGTTATAATACCCATTTATACTATTAATAGTGCTAAAAGCTGTTTTGTATTCACCAAATGAATCAAAGAATATCAAATTAGCATTATAAGCAAGTGTTTCTTTATTTTGTAATATGTTTTGAACTATTCTTGCAGTACCCCATGACTTACCTGAACCAGAGTTACCAAATATACACATATGATTAGCAAATAAATCATTTATCTTAGGATATATTGTAAAGTCTTTATAGATAGCACTTTTACCTAAATTAAATGAATCTTTTCCTTCTACTCCAATTAACTCTTTTAATTCCTCAGCATTAATTGATCTTATTTTACAATTTAAATTAGCTTTTCTGAGTAATCCATTAACAAATCTGCCATTTACATATTCACCCAAAAATTTAATTTCCACTTGATTTTCTTTTATTTCTGTTATTTCTCCAAGTATTTTTTGATTTGGACTCTCAAAAATAACATGCAGATTTAAAATATCTCCATTTATTTCACTAGATCCATGATACTCTACTAACGCTATATTATCACTAATATAAATAATTTTACCTAGCATACTAATCACCCTACATTACATAGTAAGTATATCACATAATAAACAAAAAATAAAATAGTAATTTCTTACTATTTTAATGTTATTAAATACTCTTTATTTCTAATAATTACTGCTAAATAAACATTCTCTGATTCTTCTATTTCCTTTGTTACTTCTAATACTACTTTATCTTTTAAATTATTTGGAGTAACATCTTTTACTTTTCCATATTTATATTCATCATTCTTTAAATACTTTACTTTTAGAAAATAATTATTAAATCCACTTATTGTTTTAGATGTATTAGCAAAAGGAATATTTTCGTCTAGATAATAACCATAATCTAATATTAATAATGTCTTATCATTCTTAGTATAATCTAAATTAACTATATCTTTATAAGTATTACATTTATTATTATAACAATTCTTATAATCATAGATGTATTTTCTAGTAGTTTTATAATTATTATAACTAATTTTTGTATTACCTAGATTAGTATTTAATAATACTACGTCTTCACCCATTGAATATGACTTTATAGTGGTTATTTTATCTATTAAGCTTGGGGTTATTACTATATTATTATATTTTCCTCTTATTTCATTATCTACTACTTTACTTCCTGCCATAAACTTTAATACATAATTGTTTTTTATTTCTTCTTTGTTAATCTCAAAAACTAGTGAATAGTCTATTTTTGATTTACTTTTAATAACTGTTCCAGAATAATCCTTAGCATAATCAACAAAATTTAATCCCTTATCCATAATTGGATATATACTTCTCTTGTCTAGAATAAGTCTAAAATTGTTGAAATCTATTTGTTTATCTGTATTATTATCATTGTTAATATTAAGTAATATAACTATATAATATTTATCTTTAGTTATAATATCTCCATTATAATTCATATTAGTAGCAATACTATCCTTTATAGTATAAGTAATATTGTTATAAAAGAAACTATTACCTTGTTTATAATTATTGTCTACCTTCTTAGGAAATAAGCTTATTATAAGTATTATTAAAAGTATTCCAATTACTACTCCTAGTATTGATACAATTAACTTATTTTCTAATAAATAGTATTTAAATTCTCTTATATATCTTTTAAATCCTCTTTTTAATTTAACTGTATCATTTTTAAATGTTAACTCTACTTCTTCATTATCTTCACTAGATACTTCTAATTCCCTAATATCTTTTTCAAAATGAAATTTGTCAAGATTTAAACCAAGGCCACGAACAATAAATGTTATTACAAATATAACTTGTGGAACCAAAAATATTAAAGACATGTCGCGATAAATACGGGACGTTTCAGCAGTAATAACGTTTGTTTCCATATTTATCATCATATTCTTAACTATCTTAAAGAAGATAAATATTACTATATAATATATAATACTGGTTGCGTATATCTTAACTGGTTTTTTCTTAAATACAAGTAACCATAATACTATTCCTAGAAGAACTATTATAATAATTAGTGCTAAAGAAACCATTGGTGATAAATACTCAACATAGAAATTACTATAAAAATTACCAGAATAATTATTAGATATATAGTCATTAAAAAATACCATGACATTATATGATTTATAACCAATATAAATAAATAATAAAGCAAGTATTAAGTTTATTATTTTAAAATACTTAATTAAGAACGCATATGGTCTTTTAAATATCATACTAATCTTCCTCTACTATAATAAATAATACCATAATATAAATAAAAAAACTAGATTGCTAGTTCTTTTTGTTGACTAATAATTGACCTTCCATTAAATATATTGTCTTATTATTATTTAAAAACCTATCCAAACTTGTATCAAATACTCTAATTATTTCATCTAGAGTATCTCCTTTTGCAGTAATATAATATGAATAATTAGATTTAGGTATTAAGATAGTATCATTTGGATATATATAATCATCCATATTAAGCCCATTTAATGCTGCAAGTAACTTAGGATTAATATTATATTTTCTTCCTATTTTATATAATGTATCTCCCATTTTAACTTCATAATAATCGTAGTATTCTTCCTTCATAATTACCCCTCTAATATAGAATATGAAAAAAACACAAATGTGTTATTCTGATATAAATATCATATTTGTGTTTTTAAAATTCCATTCAAAGTAATTTAGTAATAATACTTCTCCTTTTTTATTATTATACATATATAAATTATCTTTTACTAAATAATATACTGTACTATTATTTTCTTTAATTATCTTATCTACTTTATTATTAGATAAATTAATTTTATTATTATCTATAATCTCATATAAATAATTATCAATTATTTCATATTTATATAAACTATCTTTAGGAAATACTATATTGTTATTACTAATATATTTAAAATTACTCTTAACTAGTTTATTATTATCTAATATATAGAAATCTGTTTCTTCAATTTTTAATTTCTTAATATCTATTTTATATTCTTTTTCTTCTTTCTTATCTAATAAATAGATACTATTCTTATAATCACCTAGAAAAACACTATCAAAAGATATCTTTTCTTCTAATCTAATCTCTTTCTTTCTTCCGTTTAATATATTAATTACATATAATTTATCAAAATAATAATTATTATTATAATCAGGAATTATAAGTTTATTATTTAATTCATATACTAGATCTATATTATATATATCTTTATTAAATAATTTTATTTCTTTATTATCTCCAATTAAATAGAATCCTTTATAATTATATATTAAATATTTCTTATTATTTAGATAATATTCTTTTATATTATTATATTTTCTATCTATTCCTGATACTTCTTCATAATCATAAATATCTTTTATATTACTATTATTATAAGTATACACTATATTATCTTTACTACATAAAGGATAAAAAGTAATATTGTTACTTATAGGTATAATACATACTTCATCTTCTTTACTATACGTATCTATCTTATTAATTAATTTTCTTTTAGAAGTATATTTGTTATTAACTATATATGCATACTTAACAATATTATCATCAATGATAAATTTATATATTTTATTATCTTTATCATATGTTTCTGTAATACTATAATTGTCTATCTTATATGTTTTGTTATAACTATAAGGTTTATATAATATTATCAGAAATATAACAAATAATATTAATAATAAGAATAAAAACTTACTTCTTTTCCTTTTCATGATTATATTGTTTCTTTGCCTCCATCATAAACTCAGAAATTGCCGTTTCGATTTCTTGAAGGCTATTCTTTGGTAAATTAGTTAATACTACAATTTCTTTTACCGTATCAATAGTTAATTTACCCCATATAAGGCCTTTATATATTTCCATATCATTATACATTTCTGGAGTAATAGTATAGTAGAAACTTCCCCATAATAATCTTTTATGGCCTAACATAATTCTTTTATTTGTAATTGCTATTACAAAAGTATTAAACCATTCCTTAAAAGTATCATTTTTTTGTGCGCAGAATGCATATGATACTCTTTCACCAGGATTTAAATATTTTTCAACTATCTCCGCATGTTTAGGAACTCGCCAAGCAATTCCTCCCGGATATCTATTTCTGAAATGTAATACTAAATTTTTAACTTGACCCATATATATCACCCACTTATATTTTATAATGATTTAACTAATTTATCAATAAAAGAAAAAGTTTAGCAGTGTGCTAAACTTATACTAATATTAATCTCGTACCAGCTTTAATATCAGAGTTTTTAATTATTTCATTTAAATCATATAAATTACCATTAGTTTTATTATATAAATTAACAGTATTAGATTCATAATAACCTTCATTTAATTCTGGTATTTGTGATTTTAAAACATTAATTAATTCATATATTCTTCGATCTATTGGTACAAATAGTTCACATTTCTTATCAATAATTGGCATTTCAATCATTACATATACTCGAAAATCCATATTAATCCTCCTTAGAATAGAAGTTAATGTATTTAACTAATGATGCATTACCTCTATTAACTACAAATCCAAAATCAGTTTGTAATTCACTTCTAGTCTCTTTATTATATGTTGAGCACTTAATTGTAAATTGATCTGTTATACCTGAACCAACCCATATTGCATAATTTGCTTGAACACAGTTTTGATAGAAATCTTCATATTCAAACGTCTTTATTTTGTTAACTGAATCAGCAAATATTACTCGTACATTTTTCTTGTTTTTTAAGTTACTAAATAATGATTTCAAACTTCTTGTTTTCTCTGAATTAAATGAATTAATGAATGTATCTACCCCATATATTATGAACACATGATTTTTATTTGTATCAGTAGTTGTTACTTCAAATAATTTGTTATATACATCCTCATTATTAGTACTATAATAATTACTAAATGTACTAGGATCTTTAATATATTCGTTACTATCTACTAGATATACTAATGTATTATTTATATGTTCTAATGTTTGAGCAAGTGATGGTACAAAGTTATCTAATAACGATGTATCTTGAGCAGATACTAATGAAATTGGTGTTCTAGCAAAATTGAATGTAGATATCTCTAAAGAATCCTTTGTTATTCCAACTGGAACACTTCTTAAATCACTAACATGATTAGCAATATCTTGATATCTAACTTTACTTGGTAATACTGCAATTACTTTAGCTTTATTCTTAACAACTTCATTTAATTCATTACATACATTCTTAATAAAGACATTAATTTCATCCCATTTATATGGATATGCTGTTTGATATTCATAAATATTACCATCAATTTTTATTAATCCTCTTCCCTCAATATCTGATGGAAGCATACCATGGGTTGAACCAAGAACGCTTGTATAATCTGTCTTATCATTAAATAATAAAGTAAATACATTATTGAAGTTTTGAGTAGTTTTTCCTCTTATTGCATTAACACCTGATGCACTTATTACAAAGGAAATACCATATTTTTCTCCTTCTCTTGTTAAAGATGATATTAAATCTACATAATCTTCATAGCTTTCATTCAGTATTTCATAATTATTAATAAATACTATTATTCTTGGTAATTTATTTTCACTACTTTTAATATATAAGTTATAACTACCATTATATGGGGAGAATAATTTTTTCCTTCTATCTAATTCCTTAGATATACTATTGAATAAGTTAACTAATTTTTCTTCCTCATTAATGAACACAACATCTCCAACTTGGGGAGCATCTTTAAATGTGCCAAACATTTCACTACCAAAATCAACAACATAAATATTAATTTCATTTGATGAATGATTAATTATTAAACTATATATTATTGAAGAAATCATTATTTCTTTATTACTAGATCCATATATTAAAGCATTACCGCCATCATTAAAATCAAGTGTTAATAAATCTTGTCTTTGATTGTTTGGATCATCATATTCACCAATAATTGCCTTGATATCATATGGACTAGATTCAAATTTATATTTATTAATTAAATCATTAACAAATATTTCACTTGGTATCTTATCTAACCATAATTTATCAGCAGCCATATTCTTTTCTTTAGCTGCATCACAAATATATTTAAGAATATTTGGCAATTCCTCACCTAAATTCTTGGTTTCTTCTCTTTTTACAGTTTCAACATTCTTAATAGCATTACCAATATTATCTATAAATGTTATATCTCTATTAACAAGTTTTGCAACTTTATCTTTAGGTACATATTTTGTTCCAGCATATGCTGCTTGACCAATTGCAAAATAATCATTATAACCAACTTGTAAATAGAATCTACCAGCCTTCTTTAATGTAACGGCATCAGGACATTTAATAACATCCATACTATCCGATTTTTCTTGAACTTTTAATGCTACTCTAAATTTAGAGTTACTCCATATTTGATCATCTACTATACCACTTGGTTTTTGCGTAGCAAGAATTAAGTGGACTCCTAGAGAACGACCAATACGGGCAGTTGATATTAATTCATCAATAAACTCTGGTTGTTCCTTTTTTAGTTCTGCAAATTCATCAGAAATAATAAATAAGTGCGGTACCGGTACATCAATAGCACCAGATCTATATAGTGCCTGATATTTATATATATCTAATGTACTTTCATTTAATTTGGCTTTTACTTCATTAAATAATTCTTGTCTTCTCTTAAGTTCACTTTGGATAGATGCTAAACTTCTCCTAATTTCTGCTGTATCTAAGTTTGTAATAGTACCTGCAAGATGAGGTAATTTTAAACCAGTTAATTTATTTTCAAATGCTCCGGTTAGTCCTCCACCTTTATAATCTATTAAAACAAATGCAACTTCCTCGGGACTGAAGTTTAAGCACATTGATAAAATATAAGTTATTATAAATTCAGACTTACCTGAACCAGTCATACCAGCAATTAAACCATGTGGTCCGTGGAATTTTTCGTGTAGGTCTAAAGTAAATAGTTCACCATCCGGTTTAATTCCAATTGGAACACTTAAACTATTTACTGGATTACTATTTTTCCATCTATCAAAAATATTTAATTGCTCAATACGACCAACTTTATACATTTCTAAGAATCCAACTGATGATTTTAATTCATCAAATCCATCATCTTCTTTAATTGGTATATTAGCTAATTTTTCACACATTAATCCTAGATTAACATCCCCAAATTCATCCATTATAAATGTTTGTTGATTATTAATATTTAAATCATTAGTAATAATACCAGAATTAGTTCCTGCTGCGGTTAAGAAATCATTACATTCATTTGGTAAATTAGCAATACCATCATTTATTATTATTAAACCAAATCCTAAATTTCTATTTTCTTTTAATATCTTATCTATTATATCAATATTTTTATTTTTCTTGATATTATTAACTATTATTAAATAGTATGGCTGAACATTTCTAAATGTAATATTATTTTCTTCTCTTTTACCATCATTTTCTGAATATTTTCTATTCATATATACTTGTTCTAAATAAAATGATATCTTTGATACTTCATCATAATTATTAGCAAAGAATCTAATATCTTTATTATCACTCCATGTATGAGGCAATATTCTTACATCATCCCATATTTGATCTTCTTCACCATCTAACATAAATACTAATTTTAAATCATTATATGCATGATATGTTGCAAGTTGTAAGATAATACTTTTAAGCATATCTTTTCTATAATTATCTTGACCAATTAACACTAATTTGTTTCTTTCTGTTAAGTCAATTGTAACAGGTGCATTTTCAATATCATTAGATGTTTCAGTAAGACTTTTTAACTTCTCTTTAAGATTATCTTCAATCATTGAGAAATCTTCTTTAGAATAGTTTAATTTAGCCTTTAAAGGTATTGTACCAATACCAAGTCTAACATTTAAGAAATCATCACTAATAATCTTTCTCTCCCATAGTTTTCTTCTATTAAAAATTGTATTTTGTAACATTTTGGGTTCTGGATAATTCTCTATTAATACTTGATATTGATTTCTTTTTAAATCTTCAATTAATTCTTTCTTTTCATCAATATATTTACTATATTTATCTTGTCTTTCTTGTTCTTTTCTCTTTTGTTTCTTTTTGCTCCACCTACGCATTAATGATGGCCAAAGAAGAGTTGATGCAATCATTGCTGCTGCAATTATTAAAGCAGGTAATGTACTCATCAATGAAGACTTTCCTTGAGTAATATTAATAATTGATGTTGATACACTTACTGCAGATGTCATAGTCATTGTAAGCATAGGACCAATTGTATAAATAATTGGGGTATCGTCTTCTTCCATCTTTGCTGGTGGACTATCAACATTTATTACCTCTTCATTTATTGTTGTAGTGAATCTAGGTTGTCTAGAATAATACTCATCCTCTCTATATAGTTGAGCATTATCATCCTCTTCAGTTTTCAATAACTCTTTATCATATACTGGAGCATATACTTCTTTAACACTATCAGAATTTATTTTTCTATTTCCAAATGGATCATTGATTATTAATCTGTTGTTTAATGAAATCATAGTAAATCCACCAATGAATACCTTATCCCCATTTTCTAATTTTTTAAGATTTACTCTTTCATTATTAACATATATTCCATAATTATTATCTACTGCCTTAATTATTAATCCTTCATTATTCTTAATTAATATTGCATGATTATCACTTATTATTGGACTTGATAAATTAATAATTTGTTCCGGATTCTTTCCAATACTATATTCACCATCATATACTTCATAATATTTAAATGTTTTATCATTATCGTTTTGAATAAACAACAAAGCATAATATGAACTATCTTTTTCTTCGATTTTTAAATAGTAAAAAGAATTAATAGATAATACAACTTGATTTAAAATATTACCATTAATTTCAATCTTGCATATATCATTACTTGTTAAAGTCCAAGAATTATTATTATTATCAATTGCAATTAATTCTCTTTCATTTCCATTTGAATCATAATCATTTAACCAATATTTAGTTATGTTTTCATTTGGAAATGGATATTTAAATATCTTTTTTGGTTTAATCAATAATATTTGCATTATTTATCAACCCCTTCCCTTATTTATTCTTCTTCCTCTTTATAATTCCTATATTTCTTTTCTACTTCTAATTTTCTTTCATAAAGCTGTTCTAATGTTTTCGATAAATTATGAGTATTATCTCTTCTTAAAGCCTCTAAATCTCTATTGCTATTAGATTTTCTAACTGATGCATCTAACAAATCTATACATCTTTCTATACTTTTGCTTAATTTAATAAAACTCTCCCTTGTATCTTCTATTTGCTCAAGTTCTTTTTTCTTTCTTTCAACAATAACCTCATCTAGAACTCTATTATCAGCTTTTTTACTATCTATATTATTATCCATAATACACCTATTTTTCTATCATAACTTATTATAACATGGATTTATTTATATATAAAGATTAATTTAACAAAAAAACCATTATTTTAATGGTTTTTTATTTGCTATTAAACTATTAATTAACTTATGAGTTATTAACTATTCTATTTTTAAACATCATCGGCAATTGAACTAGAAGTTGTCGCATCATTATTACTAACTTGTGCATTGCCGAAAGGATTTTGTCTAGCTATTTCCTCTCGAATTTTTGCCTCTGATTGATTTTTTAATCTATCAAGAGCACTTAATGTATCTGCAATAAATTCTCTTGGATTTCCACCATTACTATTTACATGATCCCCATCAGATGCTGTCTCACTTGCTTCTTGAGTTGAAGACGTTTCTCCTGCTGGTATAGTAGTTGTGTAACTATTTCCATAATTATCATCTACTGTTACCTCTACGGTTTCCTCTGATTGAGGTGATGATGTTTCGCTTGATGTACTTCCTTCTTGAGTTGAAGGCGTTTCTCCTGCTGGTATAGTAGTTGTGTAACTATTTCCATAATTATCATCTACTGTTACCTCTACGGTTTCCTCTGATTGAGGTGATGATGTTTCACTTGATGT
>JAEEGL012571820.1_pt1 | contig 18979 bp, 19 predicted proteins | sample 9134231 | NCBI WGS metagenome assembly JAEEGL01 (sample SAMN16246548, study PRJNA631951) | gut metagenome | biome: gut microbiome; feature: rumen; material: fiber-attached | host: Bos | place: Iran: Karaj | collected 2018-10 | reverse complement strand
TTAATTGAGGTGACTTATGAATCAAACATATACTGTAAAACCAGGTGATACTTTGTATGGTATAAGTAATCAATATGGTGTATCAGTAACTGAGCTTGCCGAATTAAATGGTATAAAAGGATCCAGTCTAGGTGTTGGTACGGTTTTAAAAATACCCGTAAATTCAGGGACAAATCCTAATAACATGTTTATGTATACGGTACAAAAAGGAGATACGCTATATTCGATTGCTACTAAATATAAAACAACTCCAGAGAAGATAATTAATTTAAATTATTTAAAAAATAATACTATTACTCCGGGTCAAGTATTAAGAATACCTGAAATGTATACCCCAGAAAGTGAAATGATGGTTCCAAACTATACCAATTATATTGTTAAAAAAGGCGATACCCTTTACAGTATTGCTAGAGCTAATAATATATCTGTTGATACCTTGATAAAAGATAATGCTCTAACTAATAACAATTTAAAAATTGGTCAAAGTTTAAAAATAAGAATTCCAACCGAAGAAATAAATGTTATTGAAGAATGTTATGGCCCAGATTATACTCCACCAGTTGATACTACTCCAGTAGTAACAACTTATACAGTTGTAAAAGGAGATTCCCTATACCAAATAGCTAAAAGATTTAATACTACTGCATCAGCAATAATGAATTTAAATAATCTTCCTAATACTAATTTATCTATTGGCCAAAAACTAAAAATTCCACAGTCTACACAGACTAATCAACCAGCACAAACATATACTGTAAAAAGTGGTGATAATCTATACTCAATAGCTAGAAGGTTTAATACTACTGTTGATGCTATTAAAAGAAAAAATAATCTCACATCAAATAACTTAAGTATTGGTCAAAAATTAATAATATAAAGGAGGTAAAATGAATACTTTTAATATTAATGATCAAGAATTTGTTAATTCAGATATTTATCAAAATTTTATAAGAGCTAATCCGAGTCAAGGATTTTTAAAAATAAGAGCTTATGCTGCTAGTCAAGCCTTACCGATTGCCAATCTTAAAATAGTTGTTTCAAAAATGATAGATAATAATAAAGTAATCTTTTTTGAAGGCAATACCAACGAATCTGGCATCATTGAAAGAATTGCTTTACCAGCTCCTAGATTAAACCAAAATAATCTTGATGCTCCTAGTAGTGCAACATATGAAATAACAGCTACTTATGAAGGCGAAAATTTAACAAATATTTATCGTGTAAATATCTATGAAAACATTTATGTAATTCAAACAATTAGCGTCGTTCCAACTATGAATGTATTGGCAGGTGATTTATAATGGCGGTAAGGTATCCAGTTGTTCCAAATAATATTACGGTTCACTTAGGCGAACCCAATCAGGCAGGACGTGATATCACTGTTCCTTTTACTGATTATATATCAAATGTTGCTTCATCTGAGTTGTATCCAACATGGCCTAGAAATTCACTAACTGCCAATATCTACGCTATCATATCTTTCGCCATGAATCGTATATATAATGAATGGTATCGTTCTAAAGGATATAATTTTGATATTACTTCATCCCCAACATATGACCAAACTTATACCTTAAATCGTTCAACTTATGAAAATATTGATGATATTGTTGGTGAAATATTTGATAATTATGTTGTTAAATCAGGTCAAATTCAACCATATTTTACTACATATTGTGATGGACGCGTCAAAACATGTGAAGGCCTTAGTCAATGGGGAAGCGTCACTTTAGCCAACCAAGGAAAAACCCCATTACAAATTTTACAAAATTATTATGGCAATGATATTGGTATTAAATATGATGCCCCTGTTGGTGATACAACGGAAGGATTTCCCGGAAATGATGTTGGATTAGGATATGCCGGAAACCCAGTACTAGCTATTCAAAGAGATTTAAGAAGAATAAAACAAAATTATCCAGCCATTCCCGATATAACAGATACATTAGGAATATATGAACAAACAACTGAAGCCGCTGTTAAAAAATTTCAAGAAATATTTGGTCTTCCTGTAACAGGAGTTGTTGATAAAGCTACTTGGTATCGAATTAAATATATTTATAATAGTGTAAAAAAACTATTTGATCTTTATACCGAAGGAATAAGTGAAGAGGAAGCAACTTTCTTATATACTGATGAATTAAAATATGGTGATACCGGTATTGAAGTCGAATATATTCATTATTTTTTAGATGCTATCGCATTCCTTGATAAAGATATTCCAAGACTACCTACCAATTCTATTTATAATAATAATACTATTACAATGGTTAAAGCCTTTCAAGAAAAATATAATTTACCAGTAACGGGTATATTCACTTATAAAGATTGGACTGTTTTAAAAAATGCCTATCGTAATATATTAAAATCATTTCCTAAGGAATATCAAGAGTATGTTGATGAATTATATCCAGACTATTTCTTAACAAGAGGAGCCACAGGACCTGATGTCAGACGCTTTCAAAAATTTCTCCTTGCCATCTGTCGTTTTGATAAATCTATTCCTGGTGTTAGAGTAAATGGTATCTTTGATGAATTGACTGAAAAATCAGTAAAAAAACTTCAACAAGATTATGGCTTTGATATAAACGGAGTCGTTGGACCACTATTATGGCGCAAAGTAGTTGAATTATCAAAAAGATAATAAATATATTAAATTAACATATACCAATAATAAGAAAAAAGAATACAGGTTAAAATGCCAAAATTGTATTCTTTTTATATAGCACTTTTGGCTTAAAGAAAATAAATTATTCTTTAAAAAAATATTGACTTTTGATAAAAGAATATATATTATAATTTAAATCAAATTTACGAGGAGATGTTATTATGGAAGTATATCGTATATGTTTTCCTGAGGAAATAAATAGAATAATTAAAAGAAAGAATTTTAAAAATGTTGGACATATTTATGAGACTACCAAGGTTAATACTCACAGTTACCATCCTAAAACTAAATATTTACATTTTTTTGAAGCAAAAGATAGTATCTTCTATAGAAGAACAAATAAAGGTAAATATATATGTACATATGACATTCCAAAACAATTGCTTAATGACCATTTTGGCTATGGTTTTTATCGAAACTTTCTCACTTTTAAAACTACAAATTTGATAGAAGAATATGCTATTCCAACTCCTGAACTAAAAATTGAATATCTAAAAAAAGTGGAATTTATTAAGAAAGATATTGATATTTCTGATTATATTGATGATAATACATTAAGTAAATATTTGGAAGTTATTTATGAAAATATAAATCAAAAAAAATATACAAAAGTAAGAAAAAAATAGCATCATATAATTATTATACTTGTAAATAAATGATTTACAAGTTGACTCATTTACATATCTACATTATACGTGGTATAATATACAACTAAGAAGGTGACGTCATGTATCTAGAACATTACATAAAAGAACTAACTAAAAATGAATATCCCGACTTTATTGATAAGTATTTAGTTGCTCCATCACTACTAAGACTAAAAAAAGTAGGATACTTTTGTGGTATGGATTATGCCTCAAAAGATATCTATAATTTTTCTGAATATATTTCTAGATTCGATCATTCCTTGACTGTTGCTTTGCTAACATATCGTCTAACTAATGATAAAAAAGCTACTTTAGCAGGTTTATTTCATGATATATCAACCCCTTGTTTTTCCCATGTTATCGATTATATGAATGAAGATTTTGAAACTCAAGAGAGCACAGAGCTTTACACTGAATATATTATTAAAAATGATAATTATTTGCAAAAAATACTTAAACGAGATAACATTGATAGTGAGGATATAATCAATTTTAAAAAATATTCGATTGTAGACAACGAAAGGCCAAAACTGTGTACGGATAGACTAGATGGTGTGATATTAACTGGCATGTGTTGGACTAAAAACATAACCAAACAAGATATAACTAACATATTAAATTCTATATGTATTTTTAATAACGAAGACAATGATCCAGAAATAGGTTTTAATAATTTAAAGATAGCCCAAAAGGTACTAAATGTAAGTAAATCTATTGACATATATTGTCACTCAAAAGAAGACAATTATATGATGCAATTCTTAGCCAAAATGACTAAATATGCCATAACAAAAGGATATATCAAATATGAAAATCTATATTATTATAATGAAGAAGAGTTATTAATATTACTTACCAATATTAATGATACATTTTTACAAGAAAGCATTAACACTTTTAAAACAATAAAAAAAGAAAAGATACCAACTATTGAATCACCAAAAATAAAAATTAGAAGTTTATTTCCTATAGTAAATGGAAGAAGAATTAAATAATGTCAAATGAAGATAACTTTTTTTATGGCTATAAATGTTTTAATAAAGGATTAACTAATAGATATGGTATAAAATATGAAGTAGGTAAAGAATATCATTGCGATAAAGAAATAAAATTTGGTAATAATGGTCATGGCTTCCATGTATGTAAAAGATTGGAAGATACATTAAAGTTTTTTGATAAAGATATTGATATAGCTTATGTAAAATGTTATGGAACCTATGATAAGATTAAAGAAAACAAAGAAAATGATTATAATGATAATTATGATATGTATGCCTTTGAATACATGGTAATAGAAAAAGTATTAACTAGAGAAGATATTATTCTATACGCCTTAAATCTAAATGAAGAAAGAATCAAAAAATTTCTTATGTATTTTAAATTAACATCAGCAGAAAAAAATATATTTAAAGAAAAATTTAAAAATTGCCAGTATATGCTAAATTTTATAGCATATTATCAGGAAGATGATAAAGAAGCATTCACACATCATGAAAAAAGATTATTAAAAAAGAAAACATTGTGATAGAATTAAATAAAAGGAGTATTGATAATGAAAGAATTAGTAATAAAAAAATGTTTAAAGTGTGGAGCAATAGTTAAAATAATAAAAGATTGTAAATGCAATAATTGTGGCATTAATTGTTGTAATGAACCAATGAAGTTTGTCAAAGCTAATAGTGTTGATGCATCTATAGAGAAACATAAACCAACATATACTGTTCATAGTGATAAAATAGTAGTAACAGTTAATCATGTTATGGATGAAGACCATTATATTGAATGGATATGCTTGCTAACTGATAACAAAGAAGAATATGTTTATTTAACGCCAGGGAATAATCCAACAGTAACTTTTGACAAAGTAGCTAGTGGTAAATTATATTCATACTGTAATAAACATGGATTGTGGGAAACAGATATAAAATAATAACATAATACCTTTTTTATAACATAAGTTATAATGGAGGTATTTTTAAATGTATACATTACCCAATTTACCATATAATTATCAAGACCTAGAACCATATATAGATACTCATACATTAGGGTTACATTATAATATTCATACTAATAATTATCTAACTAAATTAAATAGTTTATTAAAAGAAAACAATTATCATTTTAGATATAATCTAAATGAATTAATATATCATTTAAATGAATTTAATCCATCCATTCAAGAGGAAATCCTATACAATTTAGGAGGAGTATTAAATCACATTCTTTACTTTAGTAGTATGGCTCCACCTAAAGAACGTAGACTTCCATTTGGTAATCTTGAACTGGCTATAAATAAAACATTTGGTTCATTTGATAACTTTTATCAAAGTTTTAAAGAAAAAGCTCTATCAATAAAAGGATCAGGTTATACATTTCTAGTTATAAACAATAATGGTAATTTAGAAATAATCAATTTACCTAATCAACAAACGCCACTATTTTTAGGATATGTTCCATTATTTACTATCGATATGTGGGAACACGCTTACTATTTAAACTATAAACCAGGCAAGAATAAATATCTCGATAATTATAAAATAATTGCAGATTTTACCAATGCAAGTAATATTTATAATAATCTATTAAGATAAGAATAATAAAAAACATATTATTCTTTTTTTAACCCATAATAATATTGGAGGATTATATGGAACATAAATCAATTTGGGAAGACTATTCAAAAACAATAAATAATAATATAAAACCATTTAAAAATATTAAAACAGATATTTTAATTATTGGTGGTGGTATTACTGGATTAACTACCGCTTATTTTTTAAAAGATACTAATAAAAAAATAACTATTATTGATAAATCACTTATAGGTAAGGGAGTAACATCTAAAACAACCGCTAAAATATCTTTTTTACAACAAGATATATATGGAAAAATAACTAAAATGCATAATAGTAAAATAGCTAGAGAATATTATGAATCGCAAAAAGAAGCCATTAATATCATTACCAATATAATTAAAGATAATGATATAAAATGTGATTTAGAAAAAGTGGATTCGGTCTTATTTGCCAATAAAGAAAGTAATTATAAAAAATTAAATAAAGAAAAAGAGATATTAACTTCTTATGGTGAGAAAATTAAAGATTATCAAGATAATATAATTAAAAATGGCTTTAGAGTATCTAATACCTATACATTTAACCCATTAAAATATTTAAATTCATTAAAAAAAATAATCGAATCAAAAGTACCAATCTATGAAAATACTATTGCAACATCTATAAAAAAAATAGATAATAATTATCTTGTAACTACTAATAATGTTACCATAAAAACTAACATAATAGTTTTAGCTTGTCACTACCCATTCTTTATAATACCATATCTATTTCCAGTAAGAACATATATTGAAAGAGAATACGTATGTGCCGCTAAAGTAAAAGATACTAAAAAAATTACATCCATAAATGTAGATAAAGATTTATGTTCTATAAGATACTATAAAGATTATCTCATCTATGGTGGAATAGATCATAGATTAACTAGTAAAATAGATTATGGAAATAATTATAGAGAAATAAAAAAAGATTTTATTAATCTTTTTAACAAAGAACCAGAATATATGTGGATGAACCAAGATATTGTTAGTAATGATGAATTACCATTAATAGGTAAAATAAAAGATAATATTTATATATCAACTGCTTACAATGCATGGGGTATGACTAACTCTACTATTGGAGCTAAAATAGTATCTGATTTAATTAAAAACAAAAATAATAAATATATTAAATTATTTAATCCTAAAAGAATTAATTTACCATTAATTATTAATTCAATTATTGGCTTGTTTCACTATTTAAAAGCCTATATTGAAGGACTATTTCATAAAAGTAATCCCCATTATGTTAAAATAAAAGGAATAATATATGGAGTATACACTGATTTAGAAGGTAAAGATCACAAAGTAAAACTAATATGTCCCCATATGAAATGCTCTTTAGTATTCAATAAAGAAGAATTAACGTGGGATTGTCCTTGTCACGGTTCAAGATTTGATATTGATGGTAATATCATTGAAACACCATCTATTAAGAAGATTTAATAATTCCATAACCTTTATTCATATAATCATAAAATAAGTTAATTTTTGGTGGATGATATGTAAGATATCCAAATGCAAAATAAATAATTAATATTAATAATATTCCAACATCACTAGAATGTTTAATGTTTTTCCTATTAATAATATAATAACTAACTATTTGTACAAATATTAATATTAAAAATAACAAACTAATAGCTATATATGCCTTATGACCAAATATATCATTAAGAGGTATATATAACAATAAATAAACAATAATACCAAGTATACTAGATATAGCATATGATAATATAAAATTATTAAATTCTATATCTTTTTTCTTATATATAAAATATTCAAATATACTAAAAATTATACTAGGAGTAACTATTAATTTCATATGTTCCCAAATACTTTCATTAACTGGAGCAATAACACTGATAATACTATTAGGTACCCATCCATATATAAAATGAAATATAATTGCTAATATAAATGAAATAAAAACTCCAACTATTTTAATCTTTTTCATAGTTAAGTATATGAAATAAAAAAACAATATTTACTAGTTTTTTCGATATCTTTATGATATAATCTATACGAAATATGAAAAAGAGGTGAATACCATGTTTATAGATGAAGTAGTAATGGAAGTTGAAGCAGGCCGTGGTGGAGATGGCTGCATGGCTTTCTTAAGAGAAAAATTTGTTCCTATGGGTGGACCAAATGGTGGAAATGGTGGTAAAGGAGCCGATATTATCTTTAAAGCTGATGAAGGTCTTAGAACCTTACTTGATTTAAGATATCAAAAAAAGATTAAAGGGGAGCCAGGACAAAACGGTGAAGGCAAAAATAAAAATGGTTCATATGCCGAAGATAAAATAATCAAAGTGCCTGTTGGTACTACCGTAAAAGATTATGATACTGGTATGATTATTGCTGATTTAACTAAACATAACGAAGAAGTAATTGTTGCTTACGGTGGTAAAGGTGGAAGAGGTAATGTCACTCTAGCCACTAGAAATAATCCTTGTCCATCATTTGCTGAACGTGGGGAACCTGGAGAAATTAGAAAGATAAAAGTAGAATTACGTATGTTAGCTGATGTAGGTTTAGTAGGTTTACCAAGTGTTGGTAAGTCAACATTACTTTCTATGATAACTAATGCTAACCCTAAAATAGCTGCCTATCATTTTACAACCTTATCCCCAAATTTAGGAGTAGCCCAAACCAAAGATAATAGTTTTGTTATTGCTGATTTGCCCGGATTAATTGAGGGAGCTAGTGAGGGAGTAGGTTTAGGTCATAAATTTTTAAAACATATAGAAAGAACTAAAATAATTGCTCATGTCATCGATATGTCAGGTTCAGAAGGAAGAGATCCGTATGAAGATTACCAAGTAATAAGAAAAGAACTTGGAGAATTTAGCCCAAAACTATTAAATAAACAAGAAATAATTATTGCCAATAAAATGGATTTACCTAATAGTAAAGATAATCTAAATAAATTTAAAGAAAAAATAGACAAACAAGTATATGAAATATCAGCTTTAAATAATGAAAATTTGGATATCCTAATTAATGCTTTATCAGAACTTGTTAAAAATACTAAAGAAGAAGTATTATATGATGAAGACATTCAAGAAAAACATGTTTTATACAAATTTAAGCAAGAAAAACCATTTACAATTATAAAAGAAAATGATCATACATTCGTAATCAAAGGAGATAAAGTAGAAAAAATATTTAAAATGATAAATTTTAACACTGAAGAAGCCATTTCTAGATTTGCTAAAAAATTAAGAAGTATGGGTGTTGATGAAAAACTAGAAAAAATGAATATCAAAGAAGGAGATATTATTAAAATATTAGATTATGAATTTGAATACACAAAATAAACTGCGAATATTGACATAAAGTTAATTTTATTATATGATATTAGTATATAAAAAAGGAGGAAATATTATGTTATTTTTAGCAAGTTGCCCTGATAGTGGTGCCGACTTAATGCCGATATTAAGGCTAGCAAAGCATGGAATTATTCCAGTGATTCAAATTGCTATTATTGCAGCATTGGTAGTATTATTGATTATTGACTTTGGGAAAGCAGTTATGGCAGGTAAAGAAGATGAAATTAAATCAGCTCAGAAAATGGCCATAAAGAGAGTTGTTTATGCTCTGGTGGTTTTCTTAGTACCATTAATTATTAATGTAGCAATAGGTTTATTAGCAAATGCCAAAGATGATAATGGAAAAGTAATTGGTGAAAAAGCGGAAGTAGAAAGTTATTGGCAATGTTGGCAAGACGCTTAAATCTAAAAAAGATGATAACTAAAACAGAAAAAGTTATTTATTTTTCTGTTTTTTATAAATTATAAAAAATTAATAAATAAGCAGAAAAACTTTTTAGAAAAAATCATGACATATGATTAAGCTATTTAAGTTTTTTTCTTTAACAATTATTAAAAAACTATTTAAATTATTAAAATAATTTGATATAATATAAAAAAGTAGGTGAATTATGCATAAAACAAAATTGTTATTAATTATTATTATGATTTTACTTTTAACGGGATGTAGTTATCCTGCTAATTATAAGGAAGTATATGAATATGCTACAATTGATAATGCACAATGTTATTATGTTGGCGAAGAAAATGGGTTTCAAGGATTTGTTAACTTTAGCATATTAAATAATGACAGAATGAGGGAAAAATTGATAGAAGATGGCTATTCAGGTGATGCAGAAAATATTTCTCCAGGTGGCATAATGAATCTTGGAATACTTTTTGCATTAAAGATTAATGAAAATGGAAAACTAAGCGAGTCAAAGATGTATTATCCTATCGTAAATATTTTTGGTAGTGTTAAAAGTGGATATTATGACCAATATGGTTATGGAACTACTACCAATATTACTAAGTATAATATTAATTTAGATGATATAAGAAACAACTATTTTAATGGTTGCCCTAAGTACATCTATGGAACAATTGATTATGATAGTACATTAGCAGATGATAATTATGCATTTATTACTAATAATATGAACGAAGCCAAAAATGGATATAATTATTTTGACGGCGATGCAGATGATAAGTTTTGGGGAAGATTGGTATCTAGAGATGAGTATCTCGGCGTAACTGGAATATGCAAAGATGGTGAGGAATGCGTTGGTGGTGAAAATGTTCAAATAACATGTAATGATGCTAGAGAAATTTTTGGCGATAAAAATGATAGCGGCAAAGATGACAATCCACCAAGTTTGTCATATATAATAAATAAAATTTTAGATTATATGCGAATAATTTCTATTGTGCTTCTTATACTGCTTGGAACAATAGATATTGCCAAAGCAGTAATATCATCAAAAGAAGATGAAATGAAAAAAGCGCAAAATACCTTTATAAAAAGAATCGTTGCGGCTATATGTATTTTTTTAGTACCTATCTTTGTTAATATTATTATGCATTTTGCTGATATTGTTTGGGAAGGCGAAGTTTATGAAAGCTGCACTTTAGAACAAATAATGAAATAATAACACGTCTTATTACAAGATGAATAAGGAGGAATTTTATGCTTAATACGCTTGATATACTTGGAATATCAGATTTGTTAGAAGATATAATTGAAATACTTAAAAATTCAGTAGTTAATGGAGTAAGGTCACTATGTGCAACATTATGCAAAATTATATATCCATTAATTGGCGATGTTTATAATTTGTTCATGGATGTGGCAGGACTTAGAATATTGCCCAATGATGTACTTGAAGGAATATATAGTAGAATAACAATGTTTCTTACGATTATTATGCTCTTTTATATCTCTTTTGAATTTATAAAATATATAGTTGAGCCAGATTCAATGTCTGACAAAGAAAAAGGAGTTAGTAAAATAGGAATTAAATTGATAGCAGTCGTAGTGTTAATTGCTTTTGTTCCTAAAATTTTTACTTTAGGATATGATGTACAAGATGCAATATTAAAAAACGAAATAATTCCTCAAATTGTACTGCAAAAAAAGGGAACAGCTAATAATAAAATTCAATATAAGAATATTGGAAGAGATTTTTCTGTGAGAATGTTTTCAATGTTTTATTATTTAGAATACGGTGCAGATAAAACTAGCATACTTTGTGATGGCTTTATTTGTAAGGATCTTGTCTCAGCAAATTTAAATAGTTTATCAGAATATGGAACACTGCCATATCTTACACTTGGATTAGACACAAAATTTGAAAAAGCGACTGGTATACCAGCATTAGATGAATCAAACGCAAGTGCAACAACAAATGCGATCCATTTTGATGAGTTTTTATCATTAACTGTTGGAATATTGGTTTTATATATGTTAATTTTGTATTGTATCGACATTGGAACACGAGCTGTTCAATTAGTATATTTACAAATTATTTCACCAATTCCAATTATTGGAATTTTGTCACCAAAAAAAGATGGAATATTTGGAAAATGGTGCAAACAGGTTATAGCAACATATTTAGATGTTTTCTTAAGGCTATTTTTGCTAAATTTTATTATATTAATTTGTACATTATTATTATCTTCAAATGGCTTAAATAGCAATTTGGAAAGTTCTGAAACATTTGTAAAAATAGTATTGATATTGGGATTGCTAGCATTTGCTAAGAAAGTTCCAGAATTACTTAAAGAATTAATGCCTAAAGGAACTGTGGCTTCTGGCAATCTTAGCTTAAAAGCTGGCGACAGAAACCTTGGAAGAGTTGCTGGCGGAGTTATAGGAGCAGCTGCAGGAACACTTGTCGGTGCAACTACAGGATTTGCCCAAGGACTTAGAAAAGGAAAATCTTTGGGTCCAGATGCTTGGCGAGGAAGAAAACTCATGTCATCAATAGGTGGCGGAATAGCCGGAACTGCAAGAGGTGCTTTCGGTGGTTTTGGCAGAGGACTAGTTAATGGAACTAAAAAAGATAGCAATGATAGTTTAAAAAATACACTAAAAAATGCTAATATTGGAGTAAAAAAACAATATCAATCAAATAAAGTATTTGGTAACAAAGCAGAGGCAGGATATACACTTGGAAAACAAATTCAAGATACTGTCGGTGGCTACTTAGGACATAGTAGACAAGAAAATAGTGAAAAGAGAAAAGAACAATTTGAAACTACTGCTAAACAGCGTGAATCACAAGAAAAACGTAAATCAGAAATATTAGAAAGAGCTGTATCAAAGGCTGTTAAAGAAGGAAAGTATTATGAATCAAAATCATTAGCAACTGCTGCTACAAATTACAAAGCACTAGATCAACGTAAAAAAGATTTAGAAAATCCTAGTTCAGATGTTCGCCAACAATTTAGAATTGGTGGCGAAAAGCAAGATACTAAATCACAAGAACGCATAAAAGAATTTAAAAATGAAGCAAATAGAAGTAAGATATTAAATACTAAAAAATACAACGATGTGATCAAAGAATTATCTGGAGAAGAACTAGGCATAAAGAAAGTGGATTTTTACAATCCAAAAACAAAGGAATTTAATCAAGAAGCCTATGAAAAGGCGGTAGAAACTGCTTATAAGGAAAGAAAAGACAAAATAGTAGACCAAGAATTATATGAAAAATTAAAAACAAATGGATTACTATATGCAAATCAAGATGAAGCTGATAATGCTTTAGCTATTGAGCAAGGTAAGATAGGTAAAGCGTTTGCTGAAGCTGAAGACAACCTATATGTAGAATATGCTAGAGCAGCTAGACAAGCTAAGAAAGATGAAAATGGAAACTTTGTTGGATGGAATGATAATGTTATTGTTTATGGAGATCAGAGAGAGGCTCAAGAAGAGAAAATTCATAATGCTAGTGCTGATGCTGACCATCAAATCAATAAAGAATCTGAAATTAATGAAATTCTTAATAACAATGAAGGAATGTCATATGAAAAAGCAGAACTTGAATGGCGTAAAAAATATGTTTCCCGCGAAAAACAAAGAGAACAACTTGCTGCTAGCAGAGAAAGTGCTAACCTTGAAAAAATTAAAAAAGAAGTTGCAAGCGGTAATGATGGGGGTAAAAAATAATATGAATAAAAGGAGTGTGATATATAGTGAATCAGTATTTAATTCCTGCAAATACTAAGAAATCTAATTTGATACTAGGAATATTAAGACCTTTTCCAGATGCTTTAATTGCAGCATCTGGAACAATTGTAACAATCGGACTACTACTATTTCTGGGAAATGTTGAATCATGGAAATTGCTTTTGGCATGTATTCCAATGATGATAAGTGTTACGTTAGTTTTGCCAATACCATATTATCATAATACGTTAGTTGGCATACAAACAGTTTTAGCATTTTATAGAGAAAGAAGAAACTATATATGGAAGGGCTGGTGTATATACGATGAGTTCAAAGACACAAAGTAAATCAAAATATACAGAAGACTGGATACCAATAATTGGCATTTCAAATGGAATGATTGAATTAAATAATAAACAAAAAGTTACAGGAGTAAAAATAAGGCCAAGGAATATATTTATTTTAGATAAAATTACCCAAAACTATATAATTAATTCATTAAAATCATTTTATGATACATTAGATTTTGAATTTTGGCTTATATCTGCCGACAGACCAGTTGATATATCAAATTATTTAGCAACATTACAAATCCAATATAATCAAGTTAATGATCAAAAAATAAAGAAACTTATTAGTCAAGATATAGAAAAAGCTAATTATTTTATGAGAGATAATGTAACTGATACTGAGTTTTATATTATGTTTAAAGACAAAAATGTTGATATGCTTCAAAAAAGAATTAGAACAATAATGATGGGATTATCAAATTGTGGATTAGATTCAGTTCAAACATCTAATAATGATTTAAGAGTAATTATGGATAGTTTCTTAAACGGTGGAATTACAACTGATAATAAGGTGGTGTTACCAGGTGAATTTTAAATCTCAAATTGCTCCTAAAGGGCTAAAATTTAATTCTTCAAATTTTCAAATAAGTGATAAATTCGCTACAATTTTAACTGTGATATCTTATCCGAGATATATAAGCGAAGGATATTTATCAAACATCACAAATATATCTGGAGTTAAAATGGTCATCAAGCACATTCCAGTACCGTTTTCTGTTTTATCAAAAATGCTTAATAGAGAATTAGCTGAATTGAGACAAAGGTATCAAACAGAGAAAGATAATACACTATTAGAGAGAATCCGCCAAGATATTGACTCACTTGAATCTTTTATTCAACAATTCACTGCATCTCAATCTAGAACATTTGATTTTCAAATGCACTTAATGATTACAGCTGATACAATGGAAGAGTTAGAAAATAAAAAAACAAATTTAAAAACATATTTGGAATCTTTAGAAATGAGGGCTATTCCATTAAAATTTGAACAAGAAAGTGTATTAAAATCAATATTACCAATATTTGATAAACAATCAATTGAAAATCGCATAGGGACAATAATGCCATCACCCACTATGGCCGCAATGTATCCATTTATATTTGATAGTTTAAAAGATGATGGACTATCAACGCTATTAGGTATTGAATTTTCTGGAGGTGTGGTTCTATTTAATCAATTTTTATACCAATTAAAAAAAGAAACAAATAGAAATAATGCAAATATGATTATTCTTGGTGCAAGTGGAAGTGGTAAATCAACAGCTGCAAAATTAATTCTTCGCAGTCATATTAGAAATGGCTATCAAATGGTTTGTGTAGATCCAGAAGGCGAATTAACTGAAATGATTAATGCACATGATGGAGAAGTAGTTGATTTAGGTAAGGGTGGACAATATGGAATGATTAATCCATTGGAAATAATTATGGACCAAGAAGAAGATGATAATTCAAACCAAGGTTCTGGATACACTGTTTTAACTAGAACAATTCAAACATTAAAAGCATTTATGAAGTATTATAATCCTAATATTGAAAATGATGTGTTAACATTATTTGGTGAAATTACTTTAGAGACATATATGCGTTTTGGAATAGCATATAATACCAATTTTTCCAACTTTACATCGAAAGATTTTCCAATTATGCAAGACGTTTATATTACCGTAACAAGCAAATTGACATCTATTACTGAAAAAACACATGAAAGAGATGTATTAGAAAGACTAGAATTAAGACTTAGACCGTTAGTAAAAGAATTACAATATTATTTTAATGGTCATACTACAATAAACACTAATAATCGTATCCTAGTATTTAATATAAAAGAAGTTATGAATTCTGATATAAATATTAGAAATGCATTATTGTTTAATGTCTTGAAATATGCATGGAGTTTATGCCTAAATCCACAAATTAATACTGTGCTATCAGTAGATGAAGCCCATGTATTATTAGGGGCTAATAATGAACTTGGAGCGGAATTCTTAGCACAGGTTCAAAGAAGAGCAAGAAAATATAATACCGGAACTATAATAATTACTCAACAACCTTCTGATTTTGTAGCAAGTAATTTGATTATGCATGGCAAAGCAATTTTTGATAATGCCTCATATTATTTAGTAATGGGATTAAGAAAACAGGCTGCCGAAGATTTAGCTTTGTTAATTGACTTAAATGATGCTGAAAAAGAAAATATTAAACGTTACAATCAAGGAGAGGCCTTGTTTGTATGTGGTAATAGAAGAATGCAAATAGATGTAACTTTAACAGAAGAAGAATTGGATTCTTTTGGTTCTGGAGGAGGACTATAGTTAAAAAATAAGAGGTGATGTAATGAGTAAGAAAATAGACTTAAATAAGCATATTAAAACAGATTATCGTTTTAATAATAGACACAACACAAATAATCATTACAATATACCACAAGTTGAAGAAGAAAGTGAAGATAATGGCATAGATGATACATCACCAAAGAAAATCAATAATAGAAGATTAACTAGCAATAAAAATATTTTTGCAAAAAAAGATAAAGACACAAATATTAAACTTAAAAAAATAATTAAGCCACTAAAGAAAGCTATAATTATTGCCTTTTTACCATTTTTAATTATTTTATTTCTTTGCATATTTTTAATGATGTTAATTTTTGGCGGCGGCGGCGGATTGATTAATAGAATTTCAAATTATTCCTTAAATAACAGATATTCACAATATAGTGGTGAGGCGTGCTACAAAGTTAAAATTGGCGATGATGTGTTGGATTTAGAAGAATACATTACAGGTGTAATTGCCGGAGAAGTAACAGGATTTTCTGATGAAGTTCTAAAAGCCTTCGCTGTTTCTGCAAGAACATATTTAATATATAAGGCTGGAAAAAATCAAGACGATTCCGATGAATGCTATTATGACGCTTCAAATGTAAGACAAAGCTACCATCCAGAAAAAATTGATAATAGACATAAAAATGCTGTTGAAGAAACCAAAGGATTGATAATTACAATGAATGGTAATATTGCTGGAGGACACTATGATGCATCATGCGTTTATACAGCTGAGCAAGCAAAGCAACTAGATTCCACAATAAATTATGATAGTGAAAATTACTACATTAGATATGGTGAATGGGAAATAGGAGGCATTAATTTTCAACCAATACCAGTAAGTGTTGTTGATAAATTGCATGGTTCGCTAAAAACATATGTAGAGTATGCCAATAATGGCAATCCATGCTACAGCAATCTTGGTAATGGAATGAGTCAAAATGGTGCAGAATATTTAAGTACTTTTCTCTATTATAATTGGAAAAATATTATAGACTATTATTATAATAATCAAGAAGAAATTGTGACAATATATGAGACTTATGGTGGCGTCGGTGATGGAACTATCTTTAGACAAGGAGATCCAGCTTGGGGTAACATACCACTAGGTAATTCGGCATCAAATATGGCCGGGGCAGGATGCGCTGTAACATCAATTGCTATCGGAATATCATTTTCTGGAACTTATACAACTGTCAATCCGTTTGATGCAGGAGCATTTATCAAAGCTCTGAACGATGGCAACTGTTTTACAGATAGAGGGTGGATTAAATGGAGTTGCTCAGCTATAAGTAAAATTGCTCCATCAGTAAAATATGTAAGCAGTGATTCACTTAACGGTGATAATAATAGTAAAATTCAATATATTAATTCATATCCTTTGAATAAATATATAGTCATAACACACTTTAAAAATTCAGCACATTACAGTCATTATGTTAATTTTCAAGAATTTATTAATGAAAATGAATATGCTGCGAGGGATCCATCACCCGGAAATATAACTACCCAGAAAATATCAGAAATAGATCAGATTGTAATATATAGTTACTAAGTTGGAGGTTATATGAAAAAAAATAGCAATTTTGTATTATTGACTATAAGCATAATTATTATAAATTTTTTAATTTTTAATAAAGTATATGCAATAGATAATTATAGTGAAAAATATGTAATAATTGGTAATGTTAATATTTGGAAGTATGAAAATAACAAATTGTATGATTCAATAATTTATAATGGCAAGGACAAATATAAAGTATATGTAAATAATAAATATATGGGCATTTATAAAATAGATGGTATAAGGAATTATTTGCTATATGATGAAAAAAATAATAAAATTACCTGTGATGGAGAATTATTTGCATATTCGAGTAGCCTCAATATTACTAATAAACCTTTTAACAAACAACCAATATTAAATGAAGACATTAAAATAATAAATTTAGAACTAAATACCGTAATAAATGAGGAGAATTTGTCTGTTAATGAATATATAGCAATAGACCTAGACAATAATGGAATAGATGACAAAATTGTAAATATTTCTAATCTTGATGGTCAAGAAGAACTTGATAAATATCTTAATTTAATATACATAGAATTAAATGGCATAGATAAACAAATAATAATAAAAGATGAAATTCCATCAAGTGAAAATTTATTAGCACCACGCTATTCAATTAAATATATTATAAACAAAAGTAATAGTAATTATGATTCCATCATTATTGAAAAGGGCTATTTTTCTGATGTTGGTAAAACAACTAATTTGTTATATAAAAATATAAACAACACATATGAAAAAGTAATTATTGAGAATGAAGAAGTATTAAATAATAATACAATTGAAAATAATAATGATCAAAGCGAAAAATATATACTATATATATTCTTAGGAATAGTACTTTTAATAATAATGATTGGATACTTATTATTTCAAAGAATTAAGAAAAAGGGAGAAGTGATGGATGATTAATGCTAATCATTCATTTTTCTTGCTTGTTTAAACATAATATGATATAATTTAAATGATTAAAGAGGTGTATAAAATGAAATTCAATGCAGATCCAAAAGATATGTTAATGTTTATAATTTTTTGTGTGTTTTTGCTTTTTGCTTGTTCAATTATCGTTGTAAATATAGGATATTTAGCAAACTACGGATTTTTTTATGGATTAAATCCATTTAAGGGATTTACTTTGAATTATATTGCGGCCACATTTTTATTATTTTTTCTAATGTTGATTGGTATTTTTGCTTCAGTAAGTTCATATTTCTTTGATCGAGAATCTGGTTTCGGATTTAGTTTTGGTTCAAAGAAAAATGATGGCTATTCAAGATGGGCAAAGAAAAATGAAGTAAAAAAACAATTAAAAGTAGTT
>JAEEGL011486745.1_pt1 | contig 18979 bp, 17 predicted proteins | sample 9134231 | NCBI WGS metagenome assembly JAEEGL01 (sample SAMN16246548, study PRJNA631951) | gut metagenome | biome: gut microbiome; feature: rumen; material: fiber-attached | host: Bos | place: Iran: Karaj | collected 2018-10 | reverse complement strand
GATCTGCAGAACAAGGTCGACCCCTATCTGAGACCGCTCTATGACGCCCTGTTTGATATGCTGGGCCCGGAAACCTACCAGAAGTACCTGGAAAAGGGCAACATCGAGGTGGCCCCCCTGGCCTATATGCGCGGCAGGACCCTGGACGACAGCTTCATCATTCTCGACGAGGCGCAGAACACCACCCGGGAGCAAATGAAAATGTTCCTGACACGCCTGGGCTTTGGCTCCAAGATCGTCATCACCGGCGACGTCACCCAGATCGACCTGCCCTCCGACAAGACCTCCGGTCTCAAGGAGGCGATCAAGGTGCTGGAGAATATCCCCGATATCGCCATCTGCAGGCTGTCTGCCTCCGACGTGGTGCGGCACGCGCTGGTCCAGAATATCGTGGCTGCCTATGACAAATATGAGAACGCGAAAACAAGCTCAGAGAAAAAAGCCCCTGTGAAAAACTACCGAAAGAGATGAATTCGATGAAGCACAAGATTGTGATTAGCTTTCAGATCGGAAAAGGCATCCGACGCCTGCCGCTTTGGCTGCATCTGAAAAAGTGCATTGAGGCCGCCCTGGAGGCGGAACGTGTGAACGCGCCTTGTGAGATCAACGTCCTGGTGGCCGACAACCAGACCATTCGCGCCATCAATAAGGCCTATCGTAACATCGACAAAGAGACAGACGTGCTCTCATTCCCCATGTTTCGCTTCGAGCCGGGGAAGCTGCCGAAGGATCTGACGGAGTACTTGGATCCTGAGACCGGTCTGCTGCCCCTGGGGGATATGGCCATCTCCTACGAGAAGGCCAAGGCACAGGCGGAGGAGTTCGGACACAGCGTCAAGCGGGAGCTGGGCTATCTGACCATCCACTCCATCCTGCATCTGCTGGGCTACGACCACGTGGACGAGGGCCCCATGAAGAAGCAGATGCGGGCCAGGGAAGAGGCCATCTGTCAGATGATCGACCTGGAACGGTAAAAAAATGAACGTTGAAAACGGAGAGTTGAAGCTCGTCTTTCAAAAAGCCGCTCCGGAAGACGCACCGATCCTGACAGAGACCCGGCGGAAGGTCTGGGACGCCACCTACCGGGGCATCTACCCGGATGAGATGATCGACGACTACGATTATCCGTTCCACAGCGCCAGGGACCTTGCCAGGATCAGCGATCCGAAAAACGTCGTCTGGCTCGCGATGGACGGCGCAAACTGCGTGGGCTATCTCTACGTTGGTCCCTGCGGCTACGGGCCCTATAAGGACTTCGACTTTTGCCTGAACAGCCTCTACTTTCTGCCGCCCTATCAGCACAGGGGCCTCGGGAGACTGGCCTTTGCCCTTGTGACGGAGGAATGCCGAAGGTTCGGTTTCGACAAGTTTTTCTGCGGATGCAACGCCCACAATTTCAACGCCAGGAGCTTTTACGAACACATGGGCGGCGTCCTCGGCGTACAGTCTGTCGGACATGAGAACAAAGCGGAGGATCAGGTCTATTACGAGTTTTACCTCAAAGCAGATCCAAGCATTTGAACCTTGCCCCTTGCGGGGAAGCGTCTGCCTCGGGCTGGCGGTCAATGACCGCCCCTACGGCGTATTCGCCCCATGAACCTTGCCCCTTGAACCTCGAACTGAAACCAAGGAGAATCATATATGAACACCAAATCCGCCATGATCGCCATCTGCGGCCGCCCGAACGTGGGCAAGTCCACGCTGACCAACGCCCTGGTTGGGGAGAAGGTCGCCATCGTCTCCAACAAACCCCAGACCACCCGGAACCGCATCTGCGGCATCCTGGACAGGGGCGATACCCAATTCGTTTTTATGGACACCCCGGGTTTCCACAAGCCCAGAACAAAGCTGGGGGACTATATGGTATCCGTAGTGGAGGAATCCGTTTCCGACGTGGACCTGGCCTTGCTTCTTGTGGAGCCCATTCCCAACATCGGTCCTCAGGAGCAGGCGTTGATCGATCGTTTTGAACAGCTGAGCGTTCCGGCGATTCTGGTCATCAACAAGATCGACGAGGTGGAGGACAAGGATCAGCTTCTGGCTGTCATTGGCGCCTATAAAGACGCCTATGACTTTGACGCCATCATTCCCATTTCCGCCAGGACGAGAGAGGGCGTGGAAGATCTGCTCCGGACCTGCGAGAACTACGCCTGCGAATCTCCGTGGTTCTTCCCGGAGGGTATGAGCTCCGACCAGCCCGAGCGCCAGGTCATCGCGGAGATCATCCGGGAAAAAATGCTTTGGAACCTGGAGAAGGAGATCCCCCACGGCACCGCCGTGGAGATCACACGGTTTTCCGAACGGGACAACGGCGTCGTTGATATCGACGCCACCATCTACTGTGAAAAAGCCAGTCACAAGGGCATCATAATCGGCAAGGGCGGTCAGATGCTGAAGAAAATCAGCTCGCAGGCCAGAGCCGACTGCGAGCGCTTCATGGGCACCAAGGTCTATCTTCAGACCTGGATCAAGGTCAAGGAGAACTGGCGGGACAGCGATTATATGATCCGGAATTTCGGATACTCGGATCAATAATCTCTGCATAAGCAAAGCGCTCCATGCAAAAGCTATTTCCAACAGATCATAATGGGGAGGCTTTTGTCATGGATCATTCGTTCTTGCTGTGGAAGGCGTTTGAACGCTCCGGTTCGCCGGAGATCTATTTGCAGTATCGGTTGGCTGCCGAAGCCGCGCCGACGACGAATCTACGGAGTAAACATGTATATCAAGACAGAGGCGATCGTACTCCGGGAAGTGGAGATCAACGAGGCAGACAAGCTGATGGATCTCCTTTCTAAAGACCGGGGACTGCTTACGGTTAAGGCCAGAGGGGTACGGCGCGGTAATTCACCCATGAAAGGCGCCTGTCAGCTGCTGACGCTTTCGGAATTTACGTTGAACGAATACCGCGGAAAACTGACGGTACAGGAGGCGCAGCCGATCGAGCAGTTCCGCCAGCTTCGGGACAAGCTCGAGCTGCTGGCACTGGGCTCGTATTTTGCACAGGCTGCAGGCGCCGTGGCCCAGGAGGATGCGCCGAACCCGGAGCTGATGGCGCTGCTCTGCAACGCGCTCTACGCACTGGGCAAGCTTCAAAAGCCTCAGCCGCTGGTGAAGGCTGCTTTTGAGCTGCGCCTGGCCTGTCTGGCTGGCTTTACCCCGGACCTGACCGCCTGCGCCATCTGCGGAAATGAGGAGCCGGATCGTTTCGATCTCTCCCGAGGCGCTCTGTTTTGCGCATCCTGCCGGGGTACCGAAAGCGGCATCCGCATGCCCTTGAATCAGGCTATGCTCCTGGCTATGCGCTACATTGTCTGGTGCGATCCAAAGCGCCTGTTTTCTTTTCGTCTGGATGAGGACAGCCAACGGGAGCTGAGCTCCGTCACGGAGGCCTTTCTGATGACCCAGCTGGAACAGAGCTTTTATACGCTGGACTTTTATAAGTCTTTATTGCATTACGGAGAAATAATATGACCGAACTATACGAAAAATCTCTGCAAAAATTAGAGCTGACCCGCATCCTGGAGCTGCTGGCCCAATCCGCCGTCAGCAGCGAGGCCAAGGAGCGCTGTCTGAAGCTGACGCCGGTTTCCGATCGGGAGGACGTTCTGAACCTGCAGACTCAGACCAGCGATGCCTGCCGCTTGATCGATCTTCGATCCAGTCCGGCATTTCAAGACGTACAGGATGTACGAGCCAGCCTGGATCGGGCTGATCGGGGCGGCTGCTTAAATCCCAAAGAACTGCTGCAGATCGCCGGCGTCCTTCGCTGCGCAAGAAGTGCGAAGGAATATTACGACGGAGCCTGCGCTAATACCTCTCTCGACTGGATGTTTGCCGCGCTGACGCCCAATCGCTATCTGGAAGAGCGGATCACCGGCGCGATTCTCTCCGAGGACGAGATCGCGGACGCAGCCAGTCCGGAGCTGGCGGATATTCGCCGCCATATGCGGATACAGAGCGCCAAGATCAAAGAGAGTCTGCAAAAACTGATTACTTCTCCCAGCTACGCCAAGTTTTTGCGGGATCCCATTATTACCCTCCGGCAGGATCGCTATGTCGTCCCTGTCAAGGCAGAATTCAAAAATGAAATTCCCGGTCTGATCCATGACGTCAGCTCCACCGGCTCCACATTCTTTGTGGAGCCCATGTCCTCCGTGAACGCCAATAACGCTCTGCGGGAGCTTCTTTTGAAGGAGAAGAAAGAGATTGAGCGCATTCTTGCGGAGCTCTCCGCAGAAGCCGCGAATCACCGGGAAACGATCGCTCAGGACTATACGCTGCTGGTGGATCTGGACGCGATTTTCGCCAGGGCAAAGCTTTCCTTCCGCATGAAGGCGACGGCTCCGGAGATCCGGGACGACGGCCGCCTGGAGCTGATTCAGGCCAGACATCCGCTGATCGACGCAAAAACTGTCGTACCCGTATCCGTACACCTGGGCAAGGACTTCGACACGCTGATTATCACGGGCCCCAACACAGGCGGAAAGACTGTGACCCTGAAAACCATCGGACTTCTGACACTCATGGCGGAATGCGGCCTGCACATCCCGGCGGCGGAAGGAAGCTGTATTTCCGTGTTTGACATGGTCCTGGCGGATATCGGCGATGAACAGAGCATTGAGCAGAGCCTTTCCACCTTCTCCGCCCATATGCGGAATATCGTGCAGGTGGTGGATCAGTGCGACGAGCGTTCCCTCGTCCTCTTCGATGAGCTGGGCGCAGGCACAGATCCCGCCGAGGGCGCCGCCCTTGCCATTTCGCTCATTGAGTATTGCAGAAACAAGGGAAGCCGTGTAGCCGCGACGACCCACTATGCGGAACTGAAGGTATTCGCTATGCGTACGGCGGGCGTTACCAACGCAGCCTGTGAATTCGACGTGGAGACCCTGAAGCCCACCTATAAGCTGCTGATCGGAGTTCCGGGCAAATCCAACGCCTTCGCCATCTCCCGACGCCTCGGCCTGCCGGAGGAGATCATCGATTCCGCGCGGAACACCGTGAGCCAGAATGATCTGGACTTCGAGGAAGTGCTCGATCAGCTGGAACAGCAGCGACAGCAGATGGAAAACGCCCGAATTGAGGCTGAACGTCTTCGTCAGCAGACCATGCGCACGCAGCAGAAGTCTGAGGAATACTACGCACAGATCAAAAAGGAAAAGGAAAGGGCCGAAGCCCAGGCGCGGCGCGAGGCCCAGATGATTCTGGAGGAGGCCCGGCGCACGGCAAATTCTGTCTATGAGGAATTGAAAACGCTGCGCAAGCAGATGAAGGACAGCGCCGACGTCCAGGGCGTCAATGCCCGGCAGGCGGAGCTTCGCCGTCAAATCAACGAGGCCGAGAGCAAGCTTGCTCCGAAGAAGGATCAGCCTCAGCGGCCCAAGCCCAGCCGTGAGATCCGGGCCGGGGACACGGTGGAGCTTCTGAAGCTCGGAACGAAGGCGACGGTTCTGGCGGTCAATAAGGACGGCTCCTATCAGCTTCAGGCAGGGATCATGAAGGTCAATGTAAAACCGGACGAGGTCTACCTGTTGGAGAACGAAGCGACGGATGCCGGGAGATACATTGAAAAGACCCGCCGTGAATTCAAAAACACTGCCCAATCACCGGAGCTGGATCTGCGCGGAATGGACGCGCTGGAGGCCTCTGCGGTCCTGACGATCTTCCTTGACAATGCCTTTATGGCAAATCTGACCCAGGTACGCATCATCCATGGAAAGGGCACCGGTGTGTTGAGAAAAACGGTCCATGAGGAATTGCGGCATAACAAGCATGTCAAAAAATTCCGCCTGGGCGTATACGGCGAGGGCGAGGACGGCGTTACCATTGCGGAGCTGGCATAGCGGCCGGAGGGCTTGCTCAGTTTCACAAAATGTCGCATAAGCAGTTATGTAAGATAATACTTGACATTTCGATCGGAAATGTGTATAGTTACAATGCTTATTCGGGGGTGAGAGACACCCTCCCTGCGAGGTGACATTATGTTCAGTGTAACTACCGTCGTAAAATGCGCTTCCGGACTGCACAACAAGCAGGCTACATACTTCATTCAGAAAGCGAACGATTTCCGTTCCAGTATTTGGATCGAAGCTGAAGAGCGCAAAATCAACGCTAAGAGTCTGCTCGGGGTCCTTTCCATGGCGATTGTCACAGGGACTGAGGTGACCATCTCCGCCGAAGGTCCGGACGAAGAGGAAGCAGTCAAGACTCTGGCAGATATGCTGGAAGAGGATCTGTTCTGAGCGTTTAGCCCCAAAGGCCGTCTTCGGTCTTTGGGGCAAGTTCTATCCGGGAGGGATTCCGATGACCAAGACGGAACTGAAGGAAAAAGCGCTTTCCCTGCCTCTGTCGCCCGGCGTCTATCTGATGCAGAACAAGGCCAACGAGGTCATTTACGTCGGGAAAGCCAAGAAGCTGAAGAACCGGGTCAGTCAATATTTCATAGAATCCTCCGCGCACTCGCCCAAGACAAGGCTCATGGTCTCGAAGGTGGATCATTTCGACGTGATCATAGCCGCGTCCGAATTTGAAGCTCTGGTCCTGGAGTGCAGCCTCATCAAGCGCTATCTGCCAAAATACAACATCCTGTTGAAGGACGACAAGGGGTATCCTTACCTGAGACTGGATCTTTCGGAAGACTATCCGCAGATGACGCTTGCCGCAAAGGTGCTGGACGACGGCGCCCGGTATTACGGGCCCTACGGAGGCCGGTATCTGACCCAGAAGGTGATCGATACCCTGCGTCTGACCTTCAAGCTTCCGGGCTGCGGAAAGCAGTTTCCAAAGGAGATCGGAAGGGAGCGTCCATGTCTGAACTTCCAAATGGGTAACTGCGACGGCTGGTGCAGAGGAGACCCGGATCAGGCCGAATACCGGGAACGGATACAACAGGCTGCCGGACTCCTTGCGGGGAATTATAAACCCGTGGCGGCGAAGCTGCGAGAAAAAATGCTTGCCGCTTCCGAGTCATTGGAATTTGAGCGAGCCGCCCAGCTTCGCGACAGGATGAACGCCATAGAGGCCCTTGGACAGAAGCAGCTCGTTACCGCAGGAGGAATGGCGGATACCGACGCCATCGGCTTTGCCCAGACCGAGGCAAAGAGCTGTTTTGCGGTTCTGCACTATGTAGACGGCGATCTGGTGGATAAGGACTATGAGATCCTGCCTTATGCCGACGATCCTGCGGAGGTCGTTTCTTCCCTTGTCAAGCAGTATTATCTGACAAGAGGCGCCGCGCCGAAGCAGATCCTGCTGCCCATGGAGATCGAGGATGCCGCCCTGTTCGCTGAGCTTCTGCTGCAAACCCTGAAAAAACGGGTCCAGATCCGTGTGCCCCAGAGAGGGGACGGCACCAAGCTGGTGGAGCTGGCGGTACAAAACGCGAAACAGGAAGCCGAACGGATCACCAGCAAAGAGGAAAAGCTGCGCGGGACAATAGAACTCCTGCGGCAGATGCTGAAGATGGAACGGCAGCCGCGCAGAATGGAATCCTATGATATTTCCAATCTCTCCGGTACGGACATCGTAGCTTCCATGGTTGTTTTCGAGGATGGGAAACCCCTGAGATCCGCCTATCGACATTTTAAGCTGGAAGGGCTGGAGGAGCAGGACGACTACGCATCCATGCGCCAGGTGCTGCACAGACGTTTTGATCATTTTCTGGCAGGGGATAAGGGCTTTGAGAAGGCGCCGGATCTGCTGCTGATCGACGGCGGCGTCAATCACGCCCAAACTGTACTGCGGGAGCTTTGCGAAATGGGGATCCGGATCCCGATATTCGGAATGGTCAAGGACGATCGTCATCGAACAAGGGCCCTTGTGACGCCGGAGGGCGAGGAGATCGGGATCTCAGGAAAACAGAGCGTCTTTGCTCTCGTCGGCAGCATACAGGAAGAAACCCACAGATTTGCCGTCAGTTATCACAGGAAGCTGCGCGGCAAACGCATGAAGGGAAGTACCCTGGACAAAATACCCGGTATCGGAGAAAAACGAAGAACAGAGCTGCTGAAGCGATTTAAGACCGTTTCCGCCGTTCGTCAGGCCGGCCTGCAGGAGCTGCAAAGCGTTCTTCCAAGGGACGCGGCCGCCGCGGTCTATCAGTTTTTTCATCAGGAGGAAAAGCTATGAGAGTTATTGCAGGCACAGCAAAATCGATCCCGCTGATCAGCCGGGACGGATTGGAAACAAGGCCCACATCCGACCGGGTCAAGGAAGCCGTGTTCAGCATCATCCAGTTTGAGATTGAAGGCCGACAGGTATTGGATCTCTTTGGCGGCTGCGGACAGCTGGCAATCGAAGCGCTGAGCCGCGGAGCTGCCGGCGCTGTGATTGTTGACCAGAGCAAGGAGTCGATTTCTGTCATCAGGCAGAACCTCAGGAAGACCGGGCTTCTCGATCGAGCGGAAACGGTTTGCGCGGATTATATGGAATATCTGAACCGGATCAAAAAGCAGTTTGATATCATCTTTCTTGATCCGCCTTACCGGGAGAAATTTCTGGAAAATGCGCTAAAACGGATTTCTGAAATTGACATCTTGAAATCCGGTGGTATAATAATATGTGAAAGACTGGCGGATACCGCCCTGCCCGACGCATATACTGGGTTCCGACGTGTCAAAGACTATCGATACGGAAAAACGGGGATCACCGTTTACCGGGCGGGCACTTTGTCTTAAGATAGAAAGAGGAGGAAACAAAACAATGAACGAACACGGGATCGAAGAAATCATCAGCAACCTCTATGAACTTGTACAAGACGCCCGCAGCGTACCCCTGAGCTCAGAGAAGTGCATTCTTGAGCGCGACCGCGTTCTCGATCTGCTGGACGAGATCAGCAACCAGCTTCCCAGCGAGCTGAAGCAGGCCCAGACGATCGTGGAATCCCGCAACGAGGTTATCAACAACGCCAAGCGTGAGGCGGAAAACATCCTCAAGCAGGCCCAGGCCCAGGCGCGTCAGCTGGTATCTGACGATGAGGTTTACAAGCAGGCGCAGGAAGAAGCCAACACCATGGTTCAGACTGCCCAGGAACGGATCCGGGAGCTTCGGGACGTTACCAACAACTACGTGGACGACGCCCTCAAGCAGACCGAACAGGCAATCTGCGAGACCCTGAATGAGATCAAAGAATCCCGCGCAAAATTCAACGCCCTCGTGGGCAACCAAAACAAGGCAAAATCCAATCCCGCGATCATTGAGGAAGTCGACTGAACGGAAGATCAACAACACTTTACTGCAACAGGAGGAAAGCATGGATTATTTGGCACAATACAAGTTTTGGCTGGAACACGCCCCTGTCTCTTATCGTGATATGCTCTCCGCCATGGAGGGAAACGAGCTTGCGCTCAAAGGCTGCTTCGGCGCCGAGCTCGCCTTCGGCACCGCGGGGATTCGGGGGATCATGGGCCTCGGCTGCAACCGACTCAATGAATTCACAGTCCGCCGCACCGCCCAGGGCATCGCGAAATGGCTCAATGGAACGGATCTGCCAAAGCGCTGCGCCATCGGCTATGACAGCCGGCACAACTCCCGCCTCTACGCTGAGATCTGCGCTGCGGCCCTGGCCGAAGCCGGCATCAAGGTCCACATCTACCACGAGCTTGCCCCCACGCCGATGCTCTCCTATGCTGTAAGAGAGCTTCGCTGCGGCTGCGGTATCATGGTGACGGCCTCCCACAACGCCGGTATCTATAACGGCATTAAGTGCTACGGCGAGGATGGCTGTCAGATGACCGACGAACCGGCGGCCATCGTCTATCAGGAAATCCAGAATACCCCCTATTTCGTCATGCCCGAAAAGAGCTTTGACGCCCTGAAGACAGAGGGGATGATCGAGGATATCCCCATGTCCCTTTGGACCGCCTACTGCGACCGTGTGATGCAGGAGGGGCTGGATCTGGAGCGGGTGAAGCGCTCCGGTCTCCATGTTCTGTACACGCCGCTTTGCGGCACCGGCAACAAGCCGGTCCGGGAGCTCTTCCGGCGGATCGGCGTCAAGGCTGACATCGTTACCGTTCAGGAAAAGCCTGACGGCGATTTCAAGACCTGCACCTATCCCAACCCTGAGACCGACGCCGCGCTCAATGAGAGCTACAAGCTGGCCCGGGAGGTCCATCCGGATCTGATCGTCGGCACCGATCCCGACGCCGACCGTGTGGCTGTGGCTGTACCGGTCAACGGCGAGTTCCGCAAGCTCAGCGGCAATGAGCTCGGCTGCGTGCTGCTGGACTACATCCTTCGCACCCGCTCCGAACGAAAGGATCTGCCGGAAGGCGCGGAGATCGTCAAATCCATCGTTTCTACGCCCCTGGCGGACAAAATTGCAGAGTTCTACGGCGTCGAGACCAAGAATGTTCTGACGGGATTCAAGTACATCGGCGGCGAAATTCTCCGCCTGGAGGGCCTGGGGCAGGAGAACAAGTTTATCTTTGGCTTTGAAGAGAGCTGCGGCTATCTGAAGGGCACCTATGCCCGCGACAAAGACGCTGTGGTCGCCACCATGCTGGTCTGCGAGGCTGCCGCCTATGCCAAGGAAAACGGTATGAACCTGGCCGATTATATGGACGCGCTCTACCGTCAGTTTGGATGCTATTCCGCCTATGTCCAGAGTGTGGAGCTTCAGGGTATCACCGCCAACGAAATCTCCAAGGCATTTATGGCGAATATCCGCGCCAACACGCCTGCCGAGGTCGCGGGCAACAAGGTGACTGCGACCGTCGACTATCTCTCCGGCGTCCGGAAATGCCTGAGCTGCGGCACGGAAGCCCCCACCGGTCTGCCGACCTCCAACGTATTTACCCTGGAGCTCGGAGATCAGGGCAAGATCATCTTCCGTCCATCCGGCACAGAACCGAAGATCAAGCTCTACTATACGGCTGTCGGCAAAACCTGGGAAGACGCCGACAAGCTGATGGACAACTTTAAATCCGATATGGCCGGATTCCTTCCTTCCTGAGCCATGCAGAACGTCGGATTCCGCCGTTTTGTTGCGGTATTTGTGGGAATCCTTCTGGTTGTCGCGGTGGTTTTTTGTGTGGTGACCGGGGATGAAAGTCTGATCGGCACAGTGCTACTTTTGGCTGCGCTGTATGCAATCTATCTGACAAAGCTGATCAAGAAAGAGAAGGAATGGAAGGCAAAGCAGCCGGAGAGAAAATCCCCGCTGCTCCGACGCTGAACGAAACAAACAAAAAAACGCTGTGCCGTCACAGCGTTTTTTTGTTTGCCTTAGGAGCTCTCTCCCGGCTCGGCAGAAAGAAGCTTGTACAGCAGCCTGTATAAAACGGCGGCCTCCTCCGGTGACAGGCGCACGCAGGCTTTCATGCTCTCGGGGACAGACAGGGCCTTGTCCTGCAGGGCGGAACCTTCCGCAGTCAGACGGACCAACACCACCCGTTCATCCGATTCGCAGCGGGTTCTTGTGACATAGCCCTTGGCCTCCAGGCTTTTCAGGAGGGGCGTCAAAGTCCCGCTGTCCAGATACAGCCGCTTTCCGAGCTGCTTGACGCTGATCTCTCGTTCCTCCCAGAGCACCATCATGGTGATATACTGGGTATAGGTCAGGTCCAGCGCGTCCAGATGGGGCCGATACATCCGGATGATCTCCCGGGAGGCGGCATAGAGCGGGAAGCAGAGCTGATTATCCAGCTTGAGACCGGCGTAGCGGTCGATATCCATATGCTCAGCCATTGGCGCGATCATAGGCCTGACGGACGGCAATGGCAAGCTGATCTGCACAGGAGGTGGGCTTGTAGCCGCAGGTGTTGCCGCGGAGATAGCCCTCGATCTGGTCCACGGTCATACCGTTTACGAGCTTGCTGATGGCCTTCAGGTTGCCGTTGCAGCCGCCGATGAATTCCACATTGGAGACCACGTCGTCGTTCAGATCAAAATTGATTTGAACGGAGCAGACGCCATAAGTACGGTAAGAGTGATGCATAGTGTTCTTCCTTTCTACAATTTGATTGTACGCAACTGAATATACAATATTGATCCCGCTTTGTCAAGTGATACTGCAAAAGTTTTGTCTGAAAAATTGCACATCTGACATATATGCGTTATAATCATAGAAAGAAAATTATCGAATAAACCCGCGAAAGTGGTTGACAACGACGACGGCACAGGCGATAATCTTTTTCGGTCGGCTCTTCTGTGCGCTTGCCTGCCTGACCGTCAGCGATAAGAGCAAAACCCTGGTGCCCCGTGCAGAGACCGCCGGGAGAAAAAACAAAATCCGGGCCGGAAGGCGATTCAACCGATCAAACAGAGAGGAGCTCGTCGCATGTCGAACACAAAACAAAATAGAAATACCCTGGCGTTTCTGGGCTGCTTGCTGCTGGGCGGCGTCTGCAATCAGCTGACGCGGACGCGGGTCTCCATCCTGGATACCCTCATGTTCAGCGCCAACTTTATGATCTATATCGGGCTGCTGATCTTTTGGATGCGCTCCGTGCGGGACAGGCTCCTGCCCACCAAGGCGCGGAGCTACATACTCGCGGCGGCGATTCTGATGATCGTGCTGCTGTTGATCCGGGTCCTGCGCTTCCGTATCCTGACTTTGATCCCCGTCAGACGCTTTGTGGATTACTCCTACAATATCCCGATGGTCCTGGGTCCGACCCTGTTCCTGATGACCTGTATCCGAATCCGCAGAGGCGACGAAGCTGAGCAGCGCGGAAAAGAGTGGCTGCTGCTGATCCCGTCCTGCTGTCTGCTGCTTCTGATCCTGACCAACGACCTGCATCAGCTGTTCTATCGCCGCAGCGTTCCGCTGTCGGAATTTCAGGGCAACGTGGGCACCTATCGCTACGGTCCGCTGTTCTATTTGATGTACGGCTGGATGGTGGTCACGCTGCTTACAGGCTTCGGAATACTGGTTCGGAAAACCTGGCGTCGAAATCTCCGCGCACTCTTATGGTTTTCCGGAGTTGTATTGATTTGGGGCGGGATGAGTCTGATTAACCTGCTGGTGTTCACACGCCTGGATCTGGCCCGACCCTTCCACGGGCCGGAGATCCACATCTTTGGCCTGTTGGGCTTTTTTGAGGTCTGCATCCGCCACCGGCTGATCCCCTACAACGAGAACTATACCGGCTTCTTCTCCAATCTGGGCCTGCCGGTACGGATCACCGACGAGGCGCTCGGCCTGGCCTATGAGACGGATTTGCCAATCCGGGCCTCCGAGGACCAGCTGCGCGCTGCGCTGGAGGGCCCTGTCTATCCCGACGCAGACACCCGGCTGTCCGGCATGCGGCTGCGTCCGGGCTGCGCTTTTTGGACCGAGGACGAGAGCGATCTGCACCAAGAAGCGCGGCGGCTGGCCGAGGCCAATGAAATCCTGAGCGAGGAAAACACCTTGATCGCTGTGGAAAACGAGCTGAAGGAGCGAAAGGCCCACCTGGACGCCCAGAACCAGGTCTATGACCGGATCGCCGCCGCCCTTTATCCCAAGCAGAAGCGCGTCGAAGCCCTGCTGGCAGGGGCGGAGACGGATACGCCGGCCTTCCGGGCCGCTCTGGCGGAATGATGCGTACTGAACGCTTACTGCAAGCGCAAGAGCAATCTGCTCCTGCTCTCGGAGGAGCGTCTGACCCATCCAAATCGGGAGCTGTTTCTGGCGCTGCAGGAATCCGCCCGCTTTCTGAAATGCTGCGGGATCGAAGCGGGAGCCACGGGAGAGGAATACTCCGACTTCACACTGGATTGCGTCCACGCGCTCTATGACAGCTTTGAGACCCTGATGGAAGCCTTCCTGCCATATTTGAAGAGAATGACCGTGTCTCTGTCTTCCGCGGGCCTCCGGATCGCCATGGAGGCCGTCCAAAGCCCGGCGCTGCCGGAGACAGCGCTCCCCGTGGAATGCAGGGAGAGCGACGACTGCTACTTCCTGACGATCCGCGCGGAAGGAGGTGCGGCGAAATGAGCGCTTATTTCACTATCGTTGAAACCCCGGCGGGATTTCTGCTTCTGATGCTGGCCCTGGCTCTGATGCTGGGGCAAACTGTGATCTTTTTGCTTTCCCTGCGGGAACACCGGAGCAGGGGACAGCAGATCGTTCCTGCTCTGCATCTGCTTTTTGGCTATCTGCTCTTTGTAATCATGCTGGAGAGCTATGATCTCGTCAAATACCCTGTGCCGAAAATCACGCGAAGCGTGATCCCTTACAGCGGCCTGTTCCGGACCCTGCCCTGGCTGCTTTTTGTCCTCCTGGAAGCCATCTCCGCCGCGACCCTGACCCTGCAGTTCCTGGCTTACCGGCGCTATCGAAGGACCAATATAACGCCGGATGCCATTCGGAGTACCGTCGATCTGCTGCCCGAGGGGCTCTGTGTCAACGCAACGGACGGAACCGTGCTGCTGGCCAATTTGAAAATGAACGCCCTGTACCGGAAAATGACGGGCGAAGTCCTGACGGATTCCCATCGACTTTGGAACTGGTTGGAAAAGAACGGAGAGGAGCAGAACGGCAAGCGGCTGATCCATAATCCGGAAGGGGAGACCTGGCTTTTCTCGAAGAGAAGGCTTTCCGTGGATGGCAGAATCTTTGAACGGACCAACGCCATCAATTTTACAGAGCGCTATCGGATCACGGAGGAGCTGCGGAAAAAGAACGCCCATCTGCAGAACGTCCAGCGCCGCATGAAAGAAGCGGTGGTGCTTTCCGGCGAGATGTTCGTCGAGCAGGAGGAGGCCAACGCCCGGGCAGCCCTCCACAATCAGCTGGGACAGGTGCTGCTGATGGACCGGCACTGGCTGGAGCATCCCGAGAGCACCGACGGGACCGCGGTAGCAACCATGACCCGGCAGATAAACAGCTTCCTGCTGGGCGAGCGCAAGGCGACATTGCCCGAGACTGAGAACGGTCTGGAACAGACGGTCCTGATAGCAAAAAGCATCGGCGTTACCGTGGAGCTGCGGGGCGAGCCCCCGCGGGACGGAAAGACCCTCGCTCTTTTAGGACAGGCCATCCATGAGTGCGCCGCAAATACCGTCAAGCACGCCGAAGGCGACCGCCTGTTTGTGGAGCTACGGCACCAGACCGATGGCCTTGCGTTCTCGATCACCAACAACGGCAGACCCCCCAAGGGTCCCGTCGTCGAGAGCGGCGGTCTGCTTTCCCTGCGCCGAGCCGTAGAAACCGACGGCGGTCATATGGAGCTCCTTAGCGCTCCGCGCTTTGAATTGAGAATAAAAATCTGAAAACGTTCCCCATTGCATATTCAATAATACAAAAATTCGCGCTCTCCGAAACGCCGGGGAGCGCGGATTTTTTTCAAAATTTTTCAATTTTGGGGCAAAAAATGGTACGAATGGGTGATAGTAATTTGAATTTTAAGCAGATATAATAAAATTTGGGAAACGATTCGCAAAAAAGTCAGTATAAGAAAAACGAATTGAGGAGGTACTCAAAATGAAACACATGAAAAAACTGCTGGCCCTGCTGCTGGCCCTGGCCATGATCATTTCGATCCTGCCGGCGGCTCTGGCGGCGGACAATCCCGCAGCCGCCGCGGGGGACGTGGCAGTCAACGAAACCAACTTCCCAGACGCCAACTTCCGCGCCTGGGTGTCCTCCAACGTGGATAAAGACAACAACGGCTGGCTCTCCGACACGGAGCGGTCAATTGACCGCCTGAGCTGCACGGAAAAGAACGTGGCAAGCCTGGAGGGCGTGAATTTCTTCCAGAAGCTGAGCTATCTGAGCTGCCGCGGCAACAGCCTGACCGAGCTGAGCCTGCGCCTGCCTCTGCTGGAGGAGCTGAACTGTTACGAAAACCCACTGACAAGCCTGAATCTCGGCGGCTGCCCCGCCCTGAAAAAAGCAGACTGCCACAGCTGTCAGCTGACGAGCCTGGACGTGACGAAAAACGCCGCGCTGACTAGCCTGGACTGCAGCTCAAACCAGCTGACGAGCCTGGACGTGACATGGAACGCCAAGCTGGAGCATCTGGACTGCTTCAGCAACCGACTGCAAGACTTGTCCCTCAGACGCAACCACATGCTGAAGGAGCTGATCTGCTCTGCGAATCAGCTTATAAGCCTGGATCTCTGGGATAATCCCCGGCTGCAGAAGCTGAGCTGCGGCCGGAACCCGCTGACAAGTCTGGATCTGTTTATGATCCCGGCCCTGACGGACCTGGCCTGCGATCGCTGCGAACTGACGAAGCTGGATCTGAGCGGCAACCCGGCCCTGAAGATCCTGCGCTGTTACGAGAACCAACTGAAGAGTCTGGATCTGACAGGCAATCCGGCCCTGGAGATCCTGGACAGCTACAACAACCAGCTGAGCGGTCTGGACGTCAGCGCATGCCCGGCTCTCTATCAGCTAATCGTCAACACCAATTATCTGCCTTGCCTGGATATCCGGAACAATCCGAAGCTGATTGGCCTGATATCCACCGTTACGCCCGATACCGGCTCCAATCCCGGAGAGATCCGCTACGAGGACGGAAAGATCAAGCTCTTCATCGACGAGAGCACCAGCATGATCACCGCCGGCTCCGGCATCCCCATCGACAGCCTCCGCTTCCCGGACGAGAAGTTCCGGGATTATGTGGGCTCACGTTTCGACGTCGACGAAAACAGCTTCTTCAACGATGCGGAACGAAGCGCAGTAACGGAAATCTATTGTTCCTTAAATAATATCGCCAGCCTGCAGGGCGTCGAGTACTTCCCGAACCTCACAATCCTTGCCTGCAGCGATAACCAGCTGACGAGTCTGGATCTGAGCGGAAACCCCGCCCTGACAAAGCTGGATTGCATAATGAATCAAATTACGCGGCTGGATGTGCGGCAGAACACCGCGCTGACGGAACTGGATTGCTCCGGCAATCAGATGAACGCCCTGAATATCGCGGGCTGCAACAATCTCTCGGAACTTTCCATCTACGGAAATCAGCTTGAAAATCTGGACGTTCGAGACGCGCAGAAGCTGAAATACTTGGTTGAGCATTTTCCGCATCAAACCACCGATTTCGGCTTCGACTACTACGCCAGCGAAACGGCAAGTATTAGTTTCGATCCCACGACGACCTTTGTCAGCTCCGGCGAGGGCATCCTGATCGACGCCGTGAACTTCCCGGACGACAGCTTCCGCAAATTCGTCAGCAGAGACTTCGACACTGACAAAAACAGCTTCCTCAACGACGCCGAGTTGGACGCGGTAACAGAGTTGCATTTCCATTCATTATTTACTGAATCCCTGAAGGGCATCGAGTTTTTCACCGAACTGAAATTCTTGGACTGCAGCTATAACCAAATCACAGAGCTGGATCTGAGCAGGAACACTAAACTGACGGTACTCAAATGCTCTGAAAACAAACTGACAAGCCTGGACCTGAGCCAAAACACAAAACTGACCGAGGTGATATGCAAGGAAAACTATCTGAGCAGGCTGGATGTGAGCAAGAATACCGCGCTGGAGGTCCTTTCCTGCACTGAAAATCGTCTTTTTTGCCTGGATGTGAGCAATAATACCGCTTTGACGGAGCTCGGCGTCTATTTTAATCAACTGATGAGTTTGGATGTGAGCAAGAATACCGCGCTGAAGGAACTTGGCTGCAACTACAATGAGCTCACGAGCCTGGATGTGAGCAAGAATACCACACTGGTGAATTTTTACTGTAAAGGAAATCAACTGACGAGCCTTGATCTGAGCAAGAATACCGCGATAAAGGTGCTTGACTGCTACGACAATCAGTTGACAAGCCTGGAGCTGGGCAGAAACACAAATCTGGAGTTTATTAACTGCGCTTGGAATCAGTTGGCAAGCCTGGACCTGCGGCAGGTTTCGACACTGAACTACGCCCTCGGCTGGTATCAGTGGACAGGTACGGAGCCGGTTTATGACGACTTTTATGAAGCCATTCAATACGGCGAAGCTCCAAAGGGAGAACTGATCGTGGACGAAAGAACGGAGTTCCGGTTCAACATGAATCCCTTCGGAGACGTGAAAGAGGGCAAGTACTATTACACCCCGATCCTCTGGGCCTACTACCACGATCCCCAGGTCACCGGCGGTACCACCGCGGACAGCTTCGGCTGGAACAAGAACTGCACCCGGGAGCAGATCGTGACCTTCCTCTGGAAGGCTGCGGGGGCCCCGGAGCCCGTCAATACGGGGAACAATTTCACCGACGTAAAGAGCAGTAAGTATTACTACAAAGCCGTGCTCTGGGCCGTGGAGAACAATATCACCGGCGGCGTGGGCGACGGGACCAAGTTCGGCGTGGGCCAGCCCTGCAAGCGGGAGCAGGCCGTGACCTTCCTCTGGAAGGCCTGCGGCTCCCCGGAGCCCACGACCACGAATAGTCCTTTCGACGACGTGAAGGAGGGCAAGTACTACTACAAGGCGGTGCTCTGGGCCGTGGAGAATAAGGTCACCGGCGGCATCAGCGACTTGCTCTTCGGCGTCGGCAAAACCTGCACCCGCGCCCAGATCGTGACCTTCCTCTACAAGGCCATGGGCAACTGACCGCAGCATATACCCGCAGCGGCGCACAGTATGCGCCTCCGCAGCCTTCCCCCTCGGGGGAAGGTGGCCCGAAGGGCCGGATGAGGGGCGTTTCGACAACAACCCGTTACCGACAAACGCAGCCATTCCCGTGACGTCCCCTCATCCGCCTCGCATTGCTCGGCACCTTCCCCCTCGGGGGAAGGCTTTGCGAAACTTCCCGCTCCACGCTTGCAGGAACCGTGCACACGGTCCCTTTCCCGCAGAATATGCCAATAGGGCAAATGACAAAAATCTCTGTTCGACGCAGCCGAACAGAGATTTTTCGTTGTATTGCATTATTTACAGCTCGCAGTTGTTGACGGTGCGGGGGAAGGGGAGTACGTCCCGGATATTGCCCATGCCGGTGAGGTACATGACGCAGCGCTCGAAGCCCAGGCCGAAACCTGCGTGTCGGGCGGAGCCGTATTTCCGCAGATCCAGATAGAAGTCGTAGAGCTCCTTCTTCATTCCCAGCTCCTCGATCCG
>JAEEGL010079243.1_pt1 | contig 18979 bp, 16 predicted proteins | sample 9134231 | NCBI WGS metagenome assembly JAEEGL01 (sample SAMN16246548, study PRJNA631951) | gut metagenome | biome: gut microbiome; feature: rumen; material: fiber-attached | host: Bos | place: Iran: Karaj | collected 2018-10 | reverse complement strand
TTTTGCCTATCATCGGTTATAACAAGGCTAGTGGAAATCGTAAAAGAATGTCAAAAATTGTCTATGTTAGTGGCGCTATTTCAATAAGCATTGCTTTGTTAGCTATGATTATTTCTATGATTTGGGCTGCTCCTTTATCCAGTATTTTCATCCACGAAAACAATTCCATTGCTTACGCCGCAAAATTTTTAAAAATATTGTGTATTGGTGGTCCTTTTTCTGCCGTCGCTTATACAGTTATTTCATTTTTCCAAGCTGTCGGTAAACCTTGGAGAAGCCTTGTTTTAGCCTTATTAAGAAAAGGAGTTTTGGATATACCTTTAATGTTTATCTTCTTTTCTATCGCAAAATTGGAAAATAACTCTATTGGACCAGAGCTTATAGTTTGGGCCACTCCTATAACCGATATTATTTGTTCTCTTGTAGCAGTTATTTTGTTTTATGGATATGTTAAACACAATGGTAAAAATGCACCCTCTTTTAATGAGCAAGAAAAATTACCATCTCTAAGAGGCTAATAATTATGGATAAGATTATTGATATAAGACATAGAAAGCATGCTAGAAAAATAACGATTACATTTTATGGTAATAGAATTTTTTATGGCATTTACAATGAAATAAAAATGGAAGGCTATGAAATATCCATTAATTATATATATTCCAGCAAAGAAAAAGATTCTTGCGTTATAAATATGACAGTTAAAAGAAGAAACAAATCATTTGATAAATATATTGCGTTTTTAGCTGATAAAGTATTTTGTAAAACTATTTATATATATGATTACGTGGAAGTAGATGATGATTACTTGGAAGTAGATGATGATTACTTGGAAGTAGATGATGATTACTTGGAAGTAGATGATGATTTCTAAACTCAGCATTAAAATTGAAGCTGAACAGCTCCACTCAGGCTGTGTAGGAATTAATTCGGATTTCAGTGCATGACAATAAGTTAGTTATATAACAATTATTCTTCAGGAAATTTATAAGGATTCTCTTTCATATTCTTTAACATCATTTTAGCTATCTTGAATTGTCTCCAGGTACTTCTTCTTAAGCACTTCATCGACCATTCGTAATATTCATCGCCTAAATAAGCAAATATACCTGAGGCTTTCCATAGCCCACAACCATTTGAACGATAGAAGAATTTGTTCCACCACTCTTCAGCAGTTTTTTCATCTTTAGGTGACGCTCCATAGTTCGAATCCAGTTGACGTATTATTTTTCATTGGCACTATCAAAAGGTCAGAATTCATTATAGAGCTTAATATTGGGTAAAAATGAGAAGTGTCAAAATCTGTATTTTATTGACAAAAATCAACATTTTCCGGTATAAAAATAAAAAACCAACAATAAATTGTTGGTATTTTTAACTTTGGTGACCCTAACGGGATTCGAACCCGTGAATGTCGCCTTGAGAGGGCGATGAGTTAAGCCGCTTCTCCATAGGGCCAGTAAGCTTAGCGCTAAGCGCTTTGCTTATTATAAGTTAATTATTTTAATAAAGAAATAACTTTATCAATTCTTCTATTGCATTCCTTCTTACCTAAAATACGCATAACGTAATAGAGGTTTGGAGAATTCTTTCTGCCACTTAATGTGATACGAAGGATTTCTGCGACATCACCAACTAAGCCTTTGAAAGCTTCGGGGTTAGCTTTATATTCTTGTCTATTTCCAGCATAGCCGTGTTCGACGGCAATCGCTTTCATATTGTTAAACCAAGATTGTTCATCTTGTTCTAATGAAAGACCTTCCTTTAACGCTAATAGGATATCAATGATATTTTCTTTTGTGGCTTTTTCGTTAAATGGCAATGGTTCTCTTAATAAAGCATCATATTTTTCTTCATAGAAGAAACCAATTCTATCAATCAAATCGCCGAACTTCTCATAGTCTTTTCTTGGATTTTCCTTATCTTTTTCGATATACATGATGTCACCAAAATAATCAGGATTTCTATTAATTAACTCAAAGAGTTCTGGTCTATATTCTTTTGCGTAGGCACTTGCTCTTTTGATAACTTCTTCTCTAGACATCTTACCGATAATTTCTCTAGCAAAGAAGTTCAATTTACCGATATCAAATAAAGCACCTTCGTGAGACATCTTACTAAAGGAGAATTCGAAGTTTTCCATTCCTTCAAACTTATTATTGAGGATCCATTCTTCGAAGTTGCTATTAGCAATAGTCATTAAATACATGATTAAAGCTTCTGGTGGATATCCATCTTCTAAGAAATAACTAACTGCTGCTTCTTTATCATGACGTTTAGATAATTTTCTTTTATTACCTGTATTTTCATCCACTTTCATGATGACTGGTAAGTGAGCGTATTTAGGAGCTTTCCAACCCATCGCTTCAAATAATTCGACGTGAATTGGTAAGGAAGAAATCCATTCTTCACCACGAATGACCATGGTTGTTCTCATGAAGTGATCATCGACACAGTGAGCGAAGTGATATGTTGGAAGGCCATCACTCTTATAAATGACGATGTCTTGATCGTTTTGAGCGATTTCAAAATCACCATGGACTAAATCGCTGACCGCAATCTTATTTCTATAGTCACCCTTACTTAAGAATCTAATGACAAATGGTTCGCCATTTTTAATCTTTTCTGCTCTCTCATCGTTATTTAAATAACGGCATTTGGCAAATTCACCATAATAACCAGGATTTAATTTATTCTTTTCTTGTTCAGCGCGGATAGCGTTCAAATCTTCTGGAGAACAAAAACATGGATAGGCTCTACCTTGTTCAATTAACCATTTAATGGCGACGCGATAAATGTCGGCCCTCTTAGATTGAATATATGGACCATAATTACCTTTTTCACAATCACCGAGATATCCTTCGTCTGGAACAACATTAAAAATGTGTAATTGGGAAAGAAGTTGTTCACCACTACCTTGGATTTCTCTTTTTGTGTCGGTATCTTCTAAACGAACAAAGAAAACACCACCAGTTTGTGTGGCCACTTTGCGGCAAATAAAAGATGTGAATAAAGATCCGGTATGTAGGAATCCTGTTGGACTAGGAGCAAATCTTGTTACTTCTGCACCTTCCTTAAGGTTTCTACTTGGATATCTTTTCTCTAAATCTTCTAATGTTTCCTTAACATCAGGGAATATAATGTTCGCTAATTCTTTATTTGAAATCATTTTTAATGCCTCCCAATTGTCATTTGTAAATTATATTGCAACTTTATTTTATTTTGTTATAATAATTCTCGCGATTTGGAAACAAGTCCAATTGCAGGTGTAGTTCAGTGGTAGAACGTAACCTTGCCAAGGTTAATATGCGGGTTCGATTCCCGTCACTTGCTCCAGAAGTTTATAACAGTAGGAAACTACTGTTTTTTATTTATTTTCCTCATCGCTATTTTCATCATCATCGGATGTTTGAACCTCTGATAATGCCTTTTCTAATCTCTCCTTTTCCTCTTGTGAGAAACTAATGTTTGCTTCGATATTACTTAGTAAGATTCTACTGACGTTTTCAGTGCTGATTCTAAATTCTTCAACATAGTAGTCATAGAAAGCCTGTTGGTTATTGAAATAGAAGGGGAAGAAGAAAGAGGCAAAGAATGCTGCGCCTATAGTAGATCCGGCAAACATGGTTATGATATCGCCTTTCCAGAAATAGCCACCGACAGCACCACCACCAAAGCCCAATACTATTAATAAATATAAGGGCCAATTTAAGGATAGATAATCTCTAATCATACGACCCATATTTCTTCTTCTAGCATCGTTATAAATATAACGAATGAGCCTACTATTTCCGCCTCTTACGTGTAGGCGATAATAAATCATAATGGAACTACGCGAGATGTTATATACAAAGTAGACAATCGCTAAACCGATAGATGGGAAGAAAACGACACAGAAATATATAAATATGATTCCGCCTTCAGCAGTGAAAATGCTGTTAATCGCTTCAATGTTTGCTTCTTCGCTTTGCAACAATTCATAGAAAGAAAGAATAGAGTCATTAAATGTAGGTACAAATGACATAAAAGCAAATGAGGCGATAGAAGAAATAACAATCTCGGTAATCAAAAAAGTGAATATTGCCTTCGCTAAAGCTCCTAAATAAGAGAAGGAACCAAAGAAATCAGGACGATAATATAATCCAAATCCTCTAAGCGATGTCATCATCGTAACTTGTTGATTTGTTTTAATAGAAATGAACTGTAGAGTGGCCGAAAACAAAATTGGAATTATCACAAATGGAAAGATGAAAAATGATAAAGCGGGTAATAATAAATCTAACGCGACAAAAGCCGCGATGATAATACCTGTTGTGAGACCGAGAATCCATGATGCAACAGGGGCGTTTTTATAGTATTCTAAAGCGTGTTGTTTTAAACTACTTCTTGCCACTGTTCCTATTTCTCCTATTTAGTTTATCAATCGCCTTAACAGCGCTAGCTAATTGTTCTTTATTGATGTCACCAATATCACGGGATTCAATAGCTTTGACTAAAGCTTTGAATTTCTTCGCTTGAACAATATAAGAACTCTTGGATGTTGTAACGACACCACAATGGCAATCGTTGTTTATTAAACAAACACCAATCATTAAAGAGACATTAATACCTGTAATAATCGATAATCTCTTTAAGAGCTTTTGATTAGCAAGTAATGGATTGTCGTTATATGTTTTGCGACCGGCTTTGTTAATCAATATTATTGATTTGTCTTTTTCTTTGCCATCGATATCACCGTCAAAATATGAATCGTTGATGATGTAAATATATTTATTGGCAAATAAGATGTGATCGATTCTGCCAACATACGAATCATCTATTTTAAAGAGGAAATTATTGATGAGATAATAGTCGTTATCCATCGCCACTTTATAGATATTCTTGTAATAGAAATACTTAAAATCGCTCTTCTGTTTTTTCTTTTGTAATGGAATGTAGATAGCTAAAAAGACACCAGCTACCACGAAAAGGGCAACTATGATGATATAGATAATTTGTATAGGTTTTAAGCTAGAAAGAATCATCAAAACTCACCACCTTTGTCGAAGAAAAAATATCGTAGAAATTGCGTCCATTTTCTGAGCAAATTAAAGAAATTGGATCAAAAAACAATGTAAAACCTAAGGAAAATAGAAAACAGAGAACACTAATTAACTGTCGGAAAAATAAACGAGAAAATGACAAGTCGCCACCACTGGCCTTCACAAACACCAAGCGGACAATTCTCATGCCAAGTGTTGCATTTTTGAAGATTAATGGAGTGAGGGAAAGATAGAGAACCCAGAGCAAAATACCGGCTACGCCAGAAAGGATTAGCCAAACAAGTTCATTGACGATAAAGCTCCCTGCTATCATGTCTTTGATAAAGATAATTGAGGGAGTAATGCAAACCGCTATAAAAAGAACAAACATAATGAGTGCATCAATCATGTTTGCTAAAATTCTCGCTGTTTTGTAATTAACATTTTCCATAGTAAAACAATTATAACAAAAAAGCCCTTATAAGTAAGGGCATTTATCAACTAATTAATCAAATATGGTTTTGCCATCTCTAGCAGCAAGAATCATTCTCAATAATTCTTCCTTACTAGTTTTACGTGAAACCTCAGGTAAATTGTCTATATCAAACCAACCTACATCATCAGTTTCATATTCATGCTCATGAAGTTCTCCGACAAGCTTTCCTTCAAAGACGATAACGAACTCTGGAATGGAGGCGCTGCTCTTGAATGGAGTGCGGTCTAAAACACCTACTAAACGAACGATTTCGATGTCTGCACCAGCCTCTTGAGAACATTCATTTTTTGCAGTTTTACTAGGTGAATCATAAAGGTCTGCCCAACCACCAGGAAGAGAATATGTTCCTAAAGAAACTTCTCTCACCATCATTACTTTGCTTCTATCGCGATTAAGAATTACTGTCCTGACAGAAACATTTGGTGTTGGATATATTTCTTTAGAAAAATAATTCGGCCTATCAAATTTAACATTCTCAAAGTCTTCTAAAAATTGCCTTGATAAATCATTAATTTCCTTATAGTTAGTGATTGCATAAGGATCTTTGCTATAGATTAAACCAATCTTAGAAATGGCCTGTATCTTGATAAGGAAGTCATAAATATATTTGCTGTCCATAATTGTTATTTCAATTATAAGTCATTTGTAGCTAAATAAAAACAGTGAGACATCTCACTGCATTATTTTCTAAGAAATCTAATTATTCTTCGCTTTGTTGAGTGTTTGTGGAAGCAGCTTTATCGCTCATGTAGTTTTCAAACACTCTTAAGAAGATGCTTTGATCAACTGATTCTAGTTCACCATTAACAGCGAAGGAAATTCTACCTGTTTCTTCAGAAACAACGATTGTCACAGCATCACTAATTTCGGAGATACCAATTGCGGCTCTATGACGGGAACCATATTTACCAGCAAATGGTTTGGTGGTCGGTGTGAAGAAGACGCTTGCAGCGACAATTTCATTTCCGTGAATCACCACTGCGCCATCATGTAATCTAGTACCTGTATAGAAAATAGTAAGCAATAATTCTGGGCTGACAGGTGCATTGACAGGAACACCATTCTTAATAATATCCTTCAAAGAGGTGTTCTTTTCAAATGTGATAATCGCACCGGTCTTAGATTTGCTTAAAGAAAGAACTGCTGATTCAATTTTCTTATATAAAGCTTCGCGATTATAAATCTTCTCAACTCCGAAATTCGCCACTTTTGCGGTTGTTTTTCTAAATGGATTAGCCAAAAATGCACGCAAATCACCAAGATTGGCGAATAAACAGATGGTTATTGAGCATGTAAAACACGCTGCCACAAAGATTTCTAAATATAAAAGGTTGAATAAGAAAGCGACAATAAATAAAGTGCCGCAAACCGCTAAGGTAATGAAAGCACCTTTACGACGGCAGACTTTATAGAATGTAAATGCTAAAAGTCCTAAAGAAACAATAATAAGAGAAAGAGTCAATGCAAAATATAATGGTCCGTAGTCCCATGCAAAGATCTTGTTTTCTCCTGGATTAATGTTTGGCATGCTAGTTTTCTTTCTCAATTAATAATTGTATCAATCATTAATTATGTTTTCAATTACGCTTTTAGTATCGTCTCTTTAATTGTTCTCTTCTTTTTCACAAATGGTCTTTTGTGTTTCTTGTGATAAAGAGTCAAGGTATCTTCCCCTAAATTGGTGGTTGAATAATAAAGGTTGTCCTTTGCTTTACTATAAATTTTCTTGATGTAGCCGTAACGTTTTAACGCTAACAAGTATCGGCAAACCTTCTTACTTCCAAAAGAAATAAGGGTTCCAAAAGTTGGTAAATCCATCAAGGAAATGGTTTCTTCATCAATAATTCCAGCCACAATTTTGTATACTCCATCGCTTAACGGATACATGTTCTTTTTATTTAAAGAACTAATTGTTTCGAGGATTTTGATATGAGTTATGGTAATTTCTAATTCTTTCATTGCCTTATTAGTGTATATCAAATGGGGTAAAGAAGAAACTTTATTGTTAATAACTATGCACTTGAGATACAATGAATACGGTCAAAAAAGGAGATAAATTATGGGAACACCTCACATTAATGCGAATCCAGGTGATTTTGCGAATGTTGTTTTAATGCCAGGAGATCCTTTACGCGCTAAATGGATTGCTGAAAACTTCCTTCACGATTATAAAGAAGTGACAAATGTCAGAGGAATCTTAGGATTCACAGGTTATACAAAAAACGGAAAAAGAATTTCTGTGATGGCCTCAGGTATGGGCCAACCATCCATCGGTATTTATTCTTATGAATTATTTACCCACTATGGTGTTGAGATTATTATCCGTGTTGGAACATGTGGTTCCTATAGAGAAGATATCGATTTATTTGATGTCTTAATCTGCACAACTGCTAGTACAGATAGTAACTGGGCAGGACAATATGGTCTCAATGGTGTCTTCTGTCCAGGAGCAGACTTCGAAGTTGCAATGGCTGCTTATGAAGAAAGCAAAAAAGCTGGTATCCCATATCATGGTGGCAATATTCTTTCCGCCGATGTCTTCTATGATGATGATAAAGAAATGTGGAAGAAATGGGCAAAGCTCGGTGTCATGGGTGTGGAGATGGAATCTTACGCCTTATATTGCAACGCAGCTAGATTAAATAAAAAAGCCCTCTGCCTATTAACTGTGACTGATCATTTCATCAAGAAAGATAAGAAAGCCACTGCCGAAGAAAGACAATTAGGTCTTGGCAAAATGATCTCCGTAGCAATCGCTACTGCCGAGAGATTTGCAAAATAATTAAATCTGAGTTTTAAAAAGCTTCCAACTCGGAAGCTTTTTTTATAAAACAAACAAGTATACAGAGATAAACATTGATACAGCTCCAGCTAAGACGAAGATGTGGAAGATGGAATGGAAATATGGTTTTGTTTTTCCTATACCGTATAGAACTGCACCGATTGTGTAGAGAATGCCACCACCAAGGAGCAATAAAACACCCCAAGCAGTAATGATATTCCATAATACGACTAATGCCGTGACCACAACCCATCCAGCAACAATATAGCAAATCATTGAGAGAACACGATATTTGTGAATATTAATAGAATTAAATACCGCTCCGATAATGCAGCACGCCCATACAATTGCAAACATCACGTATGCAACCGTGCCTGTGCCTAAATTCCAAACATTAACTGGTCTAAGTGATACCAACATATAAGGAGCGTAAGTTCCGGCAATCAAAATATAAATCACATCATGGTCTAATATTCTCAGAACTTTTTTACCTTTGTTTTTACCTAATGAGTGATAAACACAAGAAATGGTAAATAGAATTATTAACGAAAGACCATAAATGATAGAGGAAACAATACGGAAATGATCACCTGTTGGTACAGTTTTTATCATCATCAGAATCAAAGCAACGACTCCGAACACTGCACCAATACCATGTGATATAGCGTTTAATAATTCCTCTGCTAAAGAGTATTTTGGGATCTGAACATCATCGATACACATGGCTATATATTAGGCAAAAGAAAAATAATAAAAAATCTACTGATAGACTTTTTATCTCTATTAGCCATTTTTCGGTTAGTAGAGTTATATTTCTAATCAGTAGAGTTTATATTAATATCAAAGATATTATCTTCTAATTTTTCTGTAGAGAACCGCTAAAGAGTTAAGAACCATAATAACGGTTAATCCAGTATCTGCGAGGACAGCGACATACATCGGAACCACTAATCCAGGAACGACTTCTTGGAGCAAAACTATTACTGCAACAGCAATCTTCACAAAGAGTGAGAAACAGATATTGAAGATAGCGGTATGTCTAGCAATCTTAGCAATCTTCACAGCGTCACTAATCTTCGCGGGATCATCATTCATAATAACGATGTCGGAATTTTCGACAGCGATGTCACTTCCAATACCACCCATAGCGATACCGATATCACTACGAATAATACTAGGTGCATCGTTAATACCATCACCAGCAAAAGCAACAGTTTTTTTGCTATTCAAAATTTCTTGTTCTAGGATAATTGTTTTCTCATCAGGCAAGAGTTCACTATGGTAACGATTGATACCTAATTGAGCACAAATATCTTTTGCGTTTTCTTCATGGTCACCAGTTAATAGAATGGTCTCAATACCTTGCTTTTGTAGATTAGCAACCATATATTTGGCGTTTTCTTTAATCTCGTCAGAAAGGACAACATAACCAAGATATTTATTATCGACAGCGACATAGATAATAGTGCCAACTTCTTTTGACAATTCATGTTTAATTTCGTGCTTATTTAATAACTTAGAAGAACCTGCGATAATGTGCTTGCCTTCATAGTCGCCTTCGACACCAAATCCGCTAATTTCTTGGAAATTTGCCACTTTTGCAGCAATTTTACGCGTTTTTTGATCATGAACAATTGCTTTTCCGATTGGGTGGTTAGATAATGATTCAACCGCATATAGTGCTTCAAGTAGCTCTTCTTCGGTGGCATTATTGGTCACCACTTTTTGAATGGAAAATGAACCTTTTGTTAATGTTCCAGTCTTATCAGTAAATAGCGTTTTAAGACCAACTAATTTATCGAGGAACGCTGTACCTTTAACAACAATACCATGCTTACTGGCAAGACCAACTGCTGCAAAGTAAGCAAGTGGCACTGAAATGACAATTGCACATGGACATCCAGTGACTAAAATCTCTAATCCTTCATATACCGCCGTCATCCAATTGTTGGTTAAGATACCAACGATAACAATTGCTAGTGCAGCAACTAAAACAACAACAGGTGTATAATATTTAGAAAACTTATCAATGAATTCGTCAGCTTTAGATTTTTTCTCACCACCACTGGTAATGAGTTCAATGATTTTACTGACGGTACTATCAGCGTATATCTTTTTAACTTCAACAGTAATTTGACCTTGTTTAATCAAGCATCCACTATAAACATCTTCTTCTTTAGAAGCCTTCACAGGAACAAATTCACCAGTTAAAGAAGAAGTATCAATAAATGCTTCACCATCAACAACAACACCATCAACAGGAATTAATTCGCCCACTTTAACGAGAATCTTCTGCCCAACAGATAATTCTTCAGGAGTTACTTCAATAATTCCTTCAGGAGTTATTAAATTTGCTTTATCAACGCGAAGCTCCACGGCTGACATAACGGCAGCCTTGCTCTTATTAGTGGCAACGCCTTCAATGATTCGACCAATTTGGAATAAGATGACCACCATCATCGCATCCATGGCGTGATCCATAGCAATACTATAATTTTCACCCAAATTGATGATGACATGCTCGGCGTGTTCCGCCCAATGAGTGAACTGAATTACACATAGTGTAAATGCACCGATAGCAGCGGTTGTAATTAATAAATTGTGATCAAGTGGATTGGTCTTGTGTTTGATATGCAAAATGACCTTCCACATGATGTCATAAGCGGCGACAAAGAATGTTCCTAAATATAAACCAAACCTTAACCAGTTATATTGTTCTTTGCCTAGAAGGAAGACACAGATTAAAGTCACTATTGTGGCAAATATTACTCTAAAGAGTATAATCCACATATTCTTAGTGAAAATCTTTGGTTTAATAGTTTTTTCTTTCTTCTCTGTTTCTTCATAGAGAAGTAATGGATCAGATTCCACTTCTTGAATGATAACTTTTAATTCTTCAACGCTATGCGCATTATTCGCATAGGTAATATATAACTTGTTTGTGGCGAAATCTAATTTCGCTTCTTCAATTGTTTCTTTGCTATTTAAATGTCTTTCTGCCTTAGCTGCACAATTTGCACAATCAAAACCAGAGATGTGATATGTTTTCTTCACCAATCCTAATTCACACATCTCTAAAGGATCGCTCTCCACTTCCGCTATCACTTTTTGTAGTTCATTTAAAGAAAGTGGGCTCTCTTTATAGGTGATATACATTTTATTAGCCGCAAAATCGATGCGTGCTTCTTCAATATATTCTTTTGTATTGAGGTGTCTTTCGGTCTTGGCGGCGCAGTTACCACAGTCAAAACCGGAGATATGATAAACCTTCTTAACCATATTACTCCTCCATCGCGTGTTCTAAAGCCACGCTAATAAGTTGTTTGACATGGCCATCCTTAAGAGAATAGTAAATTTTTGTGCCTTCTCTTCTGGTGGTCACTAAATCGAAATCTTTTAATACTTTTAATTGGTGAGATATAAGGGACTGGCTGGCACCAACATCAGCTACTATCTCACTGACGCACTTTTCAATCATGCATGGGCGAGTTTCGCAACAATCGCAGTTTGTGTGCTTATGTCCTTCTCCACACATACATTTATCTTCATCGAGTAAGGCGAGCATGATTTTTAATCTCGTCATGTCGCTAGCGATGGATAACATATCACGCATCTTACTAATTGTGTTTTCATTAGGGAAAATACTTTTACTCATAAAATCACCTCAACATTATTATATGAATGTGCGTTCATATTTGCAATTAATATATGAATGAATTTTCATATTTAGTAAGGCAAAAGAAAAACAGAATTTAAATTCTGTTCCTCTTCATATATTCTTCATATCCTTCTTCTAACGAGAACCCTTTGTTGTAATGATGACCAACTTGTTGTTCCTTAGGAGGGAATTTCATATAGTCTCCAAAAATGTTTCTTAGATAGTCATCATATCTCTTCATAACGCGTACTTTTGTGTCTTCAAAATCGACATAAATATAATCTTTGAATATATCGCTGTCCATCGCCGCTTTCTTAAATGTAAAACCAAACATGTTTCCGGATAAGGCGGAATCATTAATTGATAATTTCTTCGCGTATGTATCCATTCTTTTATTCCTATAATGCGCTATATCAAAAATATAGAACAAACCACCGACGATATTTAAACCGATATCTTTGAAGAATGTTCTTTTATGGACTTTTCTAATTAATGCGGGTAAATAAGCAAAATATGTTTGCCACCAGATATATTTTACTTTCTTCGCACATTTCTCGCGTGGGATGGGCTCTTTACTCATGCCATCGATAGGAAAGATATCAATCCAAACACCGTGATTAATACGGTGGTTAATATAATTATCTTCGATAAAGGTTGTGCTGCTATCTCTTAACTTGGCATAGCCATAGATATAATGAGGATCAGTTTTCCAGCATTGGATAAAGTATGGAGTGCCTTCATATTCTTTTTGCAAAGTTAAAAACTTCTCATAATCTTCTCTTGGCATCATGACGTCGATATCGTCATCCCAAGGAATAAAACCTTTATGACGAATCGCGCCTAAACAAGAACCACCATTAAGAAAATAAGAAAGATTGTGTTTTTCACACACTTCTGCAAAAGCTTTAAATATCACTAACAATCTTTTTTGTAAGTCGTTCATAGTAAGTATTTGGAGCACGTGACGGGAATCGGACCCGCGTATTCAGCTTGGGAAGCTAACGTTCTACCATTGAACTACACATGCATGCCTACATTGTATATTTTTCAATAATAAAAGAAAAGACAGCATTTGCTGTCGTTTCTCGCTAGTCAATTGTTAATGTTCCGCTAGTCATTTTTACTCTTATGTCCGCGGTTCCGCTACCAAACTTATAAGCGTTTTCGTTAATTGTGCACTCTCTGTTTGCTACAACCTTACCAGATGTCTTAGTGACTTTCACAGTGCCTCCATCAGTAGGAAGTCCCATGTTTATAGTGCCACTTGTTAATTCAAAGGTAGCTTTTTCAACTGCTTCAAAGCCAATTCCCACTTTGCCACTAGTTAAATCAGCATCAAAATTCTTTGTGTTTAATTTTTCAATATTTACTGAGCCACTAGTCAAGTCGATATCAACATCATCAGCAACTAAATATTTTATATTTACGCTTCCAGAAGTTAAATCTAAATCAAAATCTTGAGCGTGGAGATTGTCAGCGTTTAAAGAACCGCTGGTCAAATCAACTTTTAAAGAATCTAATCCTGGTTTATAAGTGATAGTTAAATCTTTTTTATAGTTAAACTGTCTGCACCAATAACCGGAAGCAAAATATTTAACGCTTAAAATACCATCATGATAATAAGAATGGACGAGAGCTTTTTCGTCAGTCAATGTGGTTTCTTCACGAATATCGACACCAACAGCATTTTCATCTTCCACCAAAGTGACCGAGCCACTTATCCAATCGATATCAATCTTTTTAACTTCTATATCAGCCATCAAAACATTTCCGGCTGTGTATTTATCGGCGTCAGGATATACGGACATCGTTGTGCCACATCCAGCTAATGATAAAGTTAATAATCCTAATGTTATAAATGCAATTTTGTTTTTCATAAATAACTCCTAATAGCTGATTATCATTATAAACTCTTTAATAAATTAAAGTACATACATTTGATAAAAGGAGGAAGGGGCTTCTAGTCAGTACCCACAAAGATGAAAAAAATCCGGAAATCCGGATTAATTTTCTGATTGGTGGGTACTGACGGGATCGAACCGCCGACCTCCTGTACGTCAAACAGGTGCTCTCCCAGCTGAGCTAAATACCCAAGTGGTGCCGTCTATCGGAATTGAACCAACAACCTACTGATTACGATTCAGTTGCTCTGCCAGATTGAGCTAAGACGGCAACTAAACCGCTTAAATATAATAATGAAAATGATAAAAAGTTGCAATAGATAATTTAACAAGTTAAAAATATGCTCTTTTTCAAAAAGAAAAAGCCGATTCCTCGGCTCTTTCGTTTTATTAATTATGCTCTCTTGGTTTTCACTTTTCTAACAATAAAGAGAATCAAGGCGACGATTTCGTGAACCACTAATGGAGCGGCGCTAAGTACGAACACAATCAACCAATGTTTCCAGTCTAAAGCATAACATTTGAAGAAAGTATTTAAACCTGGAATCATCACTACTGCAAACTGTAAGGCAATACCAGCAACGAAGCTGACCCATAATAACCAGTTCTTAGAGGTGAAGTTATGAACGAATGATTTTCTAATGGAAGTCATGCCTAACATATGGAATAACTCGCTTATACCAAGAACACAGAAGGCGCATGTTTGACTCATCATTAAGATATTGACTTCATCACCCATTTGACCGGCTTTCATCATCGTGTAGCCTTTGGCTAACATATCAGAAATTTCATTGATGGAAGATGCACCACCTTCAAAGATTGGAACCATTAAGAAGGCAAATACGGTAGTAATGGTAATTAAGATACCATAACCGAAGGTAATCCAATAACCACCTCTTGAGAACAAGGATTCTTTTGGATTTCTCGGTTGATCATCCATGATGTTATTTTCTTTTTCATCAGCGCCTAAAGCGACTGCTGGTAAGGAGTCAGTAATTAAGTTAACCCATAAGATGTGGATGGATAATAATGGGGTCGGGAAGTTGCTTGTTGTAAACAAGGACATCACGATAATGACAAACATCGCGATAACTTCTGCAATATTAGTGCTTAATAAGAATAAAACTGTCTTCTTAATATTTGCGTAGATACCACGACCTTCTTCCACGGCTTTTTCAATGGAAGCAAAGTTATCATCGGTAAGAACCATATCCGCAGCACCTTTAGCAACGTCTGTACCAGTAATACCCATGGCAATACCAATATCAGCGTTCTTTAATGATGGAGCGTCATTGACACCATCACCAGTCATCGCAGCGATACAACCATTCGCACGAACAGCGGTAACGATTTGTACTTTATTTTCTGGAGAAACACGGGCAAAGACATGAACAGTTTTCACTTTTTCTTGTAATTCTTCTGGAGATAAAGCATCAATTTCATCACCGGAAAGAGCTTCGCCATTTTCTTCAGCAATACCTAATTCTTTAGCAATTGCTAAAGCGGTAGTCTTGTGGTCACCAGTAATCATAATTGTGGTGATGTCAGCTTTCTTAAAGATAGAAACGGCATCTTTGCATTCTGGTCTTGGTGGGTCAATCATACCCACTAAACCAACAAACACTAAGTTTTCTTCTTTTAAGGAATCGCTATAGTTATAAGCTAAACCGAGGACACGAAGGGCATCTGTGGCCATCGCATCACTCGCGGCCATAATATTCTTCTTATCTTCGGCGGTAATCTTTCTCACTTGACCATTAATCGCGATTCTATCAGTGACTTTTAAAATTTGATCAATCGCACCTTTGGTGAAGATGATTTTCTTTCCTTCATAAAGATGTTGTGTGGACATCATCTTTCTCACAGAATCAAATGGATATTCATCAATACGTGGAGCAATCTTTTCTAAATCACCTTTGTGTTGTTCTAATTTATTAGAATATTCCACTAATGCGACTTCAGTAGGATCACCATAAACGCCTTCATCGACCGAGGCATTACTACAAAGGGATAAGCCCATTGCTAAGAACTTGCATTGTTCGGTAGCAACTTCTTCTTGTGGTAATAGCTTTTCATTGAGATAAGCTCTAACAACAGTCATCTTATTTTGAGTAAGTGTGCCAGTCTTATCGGAACAGACAACGCTAACAGCACCTAAGGTTTCAACAGATGGGAGTTTTCTGACAATTGTATTAGCTCTAACCATCTTTTGGACACCTAAAGCTAAAACAATAGTAACAACCGCTGGTAAACCTTCAGGAACAGCAGCAACCGCTAATGAGATAGCAAACATAAAGTTCTCCACTACTCCATCAAGCCATTGTTTTTGTGTTAATCCACCAGTATTAAGATGTGTTTTTAATAAGTCAATTAATTGAACACCAAATAATAAGACGACAATTGCGATGGTTAAAATTCCTAAGAATTTTGATAGCTTGGCAAGTTGCTTTTGTAATGGTGTTGTTTCTTCTTCACTTTCGGAAAGGAGTTTTGCAATCTTACCGGTTTCAGTTTTCATGCCGGTATAGACAACCACACCTTCACCACGACCATAAACCACAGGTGTGGACATATATGCCATATTAACTTTATCGCCAACACCGACTTCATCAGAAAAGACAATGTTTGCATCTTTTTCCACTGGTAAAGATTCACCAGTTAATGAAGACTCATCGGTTTTTAAGTTAATACTTTCAATTAATCTAAGATCAGCAGGAACAGTTCTTCCTTCTTCAAGGATAACAATATCACCAGGAACTAACTCTTCCGCTTTGAGTTCCACTAATTTTCCATCTCTTCTTACGATACATGTTGGAGAAGACATTCTCTTAAGAGCTTCTAAGGACTTCTCTGCTTTGCTCTCTTGAACAGTGGATATAATTGCGTTTAAAACGCAAACACCCATGATAATAATTGGGTCCGCTAATTCACCATAATCAAAAGCTTGGGCAAATGTCTGACCGGTTTCTTTAGCGTCTTGTCCGGCATTAAAAAACACAATAGCTAAGCTTAATATCGCCGCGGCAATGAGAATGAAAATCATCGGATCATTGAAATTAGATAAGAAGACCAAAATTAGTGGTTTCTTTTTCTTTTCTGCGAGCTTATTAAGACCGTATTGTGCGATTCTTTGTCCAGCTTCTTCAGTGGATAAACCTTGTTTAGGATTGACGTTTAATTCTTGCAACGTCTCTTGTGCGCTTTTGGTTTCGTACATAAAAAACTCCTTTTATGGACGTAATCGTCTCGCGCACAAATGTGGTTATAATCCGGATGATGTCATCGTGTTGACGGATATATAACTTAGCTACTCCCGTTTACAGTATCCTTATTTATAATATATAAATTTATTTAATTAACAAATAAAAAAATCCTTAATACTGATTGTATCAAGGATTGTTTGTATAGAATCTTTTATGAAAGGAGTTGCTTTTTCTTTTTATCAAACTCTTCTTGTGTAATAACACCTTCATCTAACATTTTTTTGTATTTTAGAATTAAGTCAGCTTTTTCGTTTTCATTAAATGAAGGCTTTGAAGATGAAGAAGAAACTGTGGATTGACTAGAATAAGTTGTTGATGATGGCCTAGAAGCAAATCTTCTAAAGGATTGCTGTTCATTATAATTTAATATGATTCCAACGACCAACAAAACGATACTCAGCATTTGCAAAATTGAATAAAAGATTGGCCCAAACCCTAGTTTAACATCATAAGAACCATTTTGATTGATGTTTGTAATTTTTAAGGTGCACAAAGAAGTTATTGAAGCAGCAATGGCTAAACATATCAAACCAACAGAGATATATGTACCATATTTTTCATCTCCATAATTATTTTTAATGTTGTAACAGATATTAAAAGCGATGATGGCAAGTACAATAATTAATATTTCTACTACAAATAAAAATGTTAATGCACCATATTGTTTCCATATAATCATATGTCCCTCATAAGTTGTGGTTCCACCAAACATTAAATGAAACATATTTGGAATCAAGTTACCACCAGTGTTCGAAAAGGCATTTCCAAAAAAAGCAAATATACTAAGTGTTAAGATAATTGAAGCAATGGTAATACATATAACCATATTCGTACCTAGCAAACAAAACTATTTTAAAAAAGTATAACATATTTCGATATTCAAGTTAATTATTATAATGATTTATATAAAGAAAAAGCCTATAAATAGGCTCATCTTACGTATTGGTGCCCAAGGTCGGACTTGAACCGACACGGTATCGCTACCGCTGGATTTTGAGTCCAGTGCGTCTACCAGTTTCACCACTCGGGCGACTTGCATAATTATAAGTTAGAAAATCATATAATTGCAATAGCAATATTGGAGCGCCTGGCGTGAATTGCACACACGACCTTGACCTTCGGAGAGTCACGCTCTAATCTAACTGAGCTACAGGCGCATTTTTACTAACAAGGATTTACTTTAAAGCATCCCGAGATTTCATATTATAGGTCTTTTTGATCTCGGCCTTATTCGCATACATCGCGTCGTCAGCAATTTGTAAGACATCTTTATATTCTTGTCCTTCATGATGGATGGCATATCCTCTAGCCACAGAGAAAATAAGTTGATGTCCTTCATATTCAATTAATGAGTATCTTAATAACTCATCAAAGGTCTTCATTCTCTCTTCAAAATGTTCAAAATCTTCATCATACACAATAGCGATAAATTCATCACCGCCAATATGGAATAATTTAGAGGTTTTAAAGATGAGGGGAAGGGTATGTCCACATCTCACAATGAGGTGACATCCATAACGGTGTCCGAACGCATCGTTTGTGACTTTTAAGTTGTTAACATCCATCAAAACAACTGCAAAACCCTTATTTTTGCCTTCTTTTATAAGATTATTGATGTTTTCTGTTTCCTTAACATAGGATCTTTCATTAAGCAAACCAGTGAGCTCATCATAATGGGCCAACTTCTCTAATTGCATGGTCGCTTTTTCCATGATTGTTATCGCACTGAAACGTCTAAAAGCAATGACGATTATTAGCGCGAAAAACATAATGAAGTTCGCTGCGTTTTCCGCATAGTTAATCCCGCTGAAGAATGGATAATTTCTAATGATTTGGAATACCACTATCACAATAAATG
>JAEEGL016162583.1_pt1 | contig 18980 bp, 12 predicted proteins | sample 9134231 | NCBI WGS metagenome assembly JAEEGL01 (sample SAMN16246548, study PRJNA631951) | gut metagenome | biome: gut microbiome; feature: rumen; material: fiber-attached | host: Bos | place: Iran: Karaj | collected 2018-10 | reverse complement strand
TTTTACCTTCTCTTGAACTGCAGGTATACGAGTAGATCCACCTACAAGTAAAACTTTATTGATATCTGATGCTGAAAGTCCAGCATCCTTCAATGCATTTTGAACTGGGATTGCAGTTCTCTCTGTCAAGTCATTTGTCAACTCTTCAAATTTTGCCTTTGTGAGGTTCATATCCAAGTGCTTTGCACCATCAGCAGTTGCTGTGATGAAAGGAAGGTTGATATTTGAAGTTGAAGTAGATGACAATTCTTTCTTTGCCTTTTCAGCTGCTTCTTTAAGTCTTTGCATAGCCATCTTATCACCTGAAAGGTCTATTCCTTCTTTTGCTTTAAATTCTGAAACCATCCAATCAATTATCTTTTGGTCATAGTCATCACCACCAAGATGAGTATCGCCGTTAGTTGATTTAACTTCTATAACTCCGTCACCAATCTCTATAATAGATACATCAAATGTACCACCGCCAAGATCGTAAACCATTATCTTTTGCTCTTTTCCTTCATCAAGTCCGTATGCAAGTGCTGCTGCAGTAGGCTCGTTGATAATTCTCTTTACATCAAGTCCTGCAATCTTTCCTGCATCCTTAGTTGCTTGACGTTGTGCATCGTTAAAGTATGCTGGTACAGTGATAACTGCTTCAGTAACTTTCTCACCAAGATAAGCTTCTGCATCAGTTTTTAATTTTTGTAAAATCATAGCAGAGATTTCTTGTGGTGTATAATCTTTTCCATCAATATTTACTTTATAATCAGAACCCATATGTCTCTTTATTGATGAAATAGTTTTATCTGGATTAGTTACTGCTTGACGTTTAGCAGCTTCACCTACAAGTCTCTCTCCATTTTTTGCAAATCCAACTACAGATGGAGTAGTTCTTACACCTTCTGCATTTGCAATAACAGTGGCCTTACCACCTTCCATAACAGCCATACAGCTGTTGGTTGTTCCTAAATCAATTCCTATAATCTTGCTCATAATTTTATCCTCCTTTGCGCTCGTGTAACTCACGCCTACGATTTGTACGGGCGAGCTGTGCGAGCCCCATTATTTTTTTACTTTTACCATTGAGTGTCTTAAAACTTGGTCTTTATATGTATAGCCTTTTTGTAACTCTTCTACTACTGTGTCAACTTCCCCTTCAGCATTTTCATCTGTCATGACTGCGTTATGAAGATTTGCATCAAATGGTTTTCCAACTGCATCTATAGGTTTTACTCCTAAATCTTCAAATGTTTTAAGTATTTGTTTGTAAATCTTATCTATTCCGTCAACAAATGAATTTTCTTTTAAATCTTCAGGTATAGAATTAATTGCTCTTTCAAAATTATCAACTACTGGAAGTATCTTAGTTAGTATCATTGAGGCACCAATGTCTATCATCATAGCCGACTCTTTTTCTGAGCGCTTCCTGAAATTATCAAATTCTGCAAGTAATCTTTTGTATTTATCCTCCCAGTCTTTAATTTTTTCATTTGCAAGTGTGAGCTCGTCTTTTTCTTCAGTCTTACAATCCTCGTTTTTACAGTCACATTCCTTATCACACTCTTTGCAATCCTCTTCACTGCAACCATCTGGTCCACAGTGTTCACATCCGCAATTACAATCATTTTCATTCATTTCATTATCTATCTTGTCCCTATTCTCATCCATTTGATATACCTCCTCTCAAGTGTTAGCACTCACTTTCTTTGAGTGCTAACATAATACCACTTTTTTATCATTTTGTCAAGTATTTTCATATTTATTTTTTTTTCACTAAAAAAGCCCTAATAATAGCCTTTTTACATCACTAAAAAAGCAGCCATTATACCGGCCACTTAGTTTCTAAATATTTATATAAATTTGTGCTTTAAAATTTGGTGCTCATAGCGATAATAATAATTAATTAATCTTTGAATAACTTTGATGGCATTTTAAAGTATCATAATCAAGAGTTCTAAATTCATACCCCTTTGACTTAGCCCACTTTATAAAATCCTCAATAACCGCTACTGTATAGTTGTGGGTCTCATGAAATAAGACAACTGAATTATTATATTTCTCAACACCCTCTTTTGCATTTGCCAATATTTGTTTACTTGTTATGTTTTTAGAACCATCACCGCTTGATACATTCCAGTCATAATAAACATAACCCATAAGCTTGAAGTCTTCAACTATTTTTTTCATAATGCCAATACTATAATTTTTACTTGCTGTATTTGAACTTCCACCAGGAAATCTTACTATTCTAGTAAAACTTCCAGTAAGTGTTTTAAGTAAGCTTTCTATCTTATATAAATCTTCAAAATATTTTTCTTCACTCTTATATATTTTATAATTATGTGTAAATGTATGAGCAGCAATCTTTTGATTAGCATTGCTAAAATCAATAATGTTTTGCCTATACTCTGCACTATTTCCCGTATAAAATATTGTTGCTTTCACATCATATTTTTCAAGTATAGATAAGAGCCATTGACCATTGGCACTTGGACCATCATCAAAAGTAATGTAAATGTTTTTCCCTTCAGGTTCTTTATACTCAATTTTTAAAGCATCTGGAAGTGGTGCATCTAAAATATCACTTTTTACTTCCATACAATTCGTTAAATAACATATCATCTTCATCCAATAGTTTTTACTAAGTATACCATCGCTTTCAAAGTCATCCAATTCAATTAAAGAATTGGTATCAATATATAAATCATTATACTGTTCACTTAACATTTTATTAATTTCAATACTTTTGTAATTATAATCATTGTATTGATTAATCATATTAATATCATAAGTTGCTAAACTTACTGGGGGCAAAGAACAAATATATATTTTTATTTCAGGTTTTTTACTCTTTATAATATTGCACAACTTATCACACACTGAAACATATTCATTACTATCAATTATACCATGACTTGTGAAACCATTACACATGATCACTTCATTTACATTACTAAAATCATATTGGCTAATCTTCGCAAACTGTTCACTTAAAGATTTATCTGACAGAGATAATGTATTTTCAGGATTCAGGAAATTATTCACCAAAGACAAATTTTCAATATTTATATTTCCTAAAAAAACTGTATGACTTAATCTTTTTTTAATAACATCACTATACTTGTTATAATATTTTTCTATATTTTCACTTGACCTATTATTGACAAATTGTTCTAATCTATATAGTAACTCCAAATTGTCATATTTATACTTTTTGACAACTGGTACTTGATTTAGTTTAAAATAACTCAAAAATTCCGTGCTAGGATTATTCTTTTTTATTTTTGTTTTTGCGGATTGAGATTGAGTACTAACAGGATTGGATATCTTTAAAGTTTCATTTACTGTAGCAAGTAAATCACTAGACTCTTGTGCAGTCAAACTATAATTTTTATAGTCTTTGCTTTCGTCATCAAGCGTTTCTGTATCAACTTGGATAGTGTCAGTTATACTAATAGTTTCATTTTTCGTGCAGCAAAGTAAATTTAATAATATAAGCATTACACTTATACATACTGCAACTCTATTTTTAATGTGATTAATTTTATATAACATAATTATAAATATATAACAGTAAACTCGTATGATTATCTATTTTCATTATACCGATATAATAACTGGTATAACAAGTGGTTCTCTCTTTATTACTTTCCACAAATAATCTTCCGCTACAGTTGTAACCATAGATTTTAGTTTTTTCCAATCATTGCTATTTTCTTTTTTATATTCTTTTATAGCATCACGAACAACTGCTTTTAATCCATTTATTAAATCTTCTGACTCCTTCATATATACAAAACCTTTTGATATAATATCTGGTCCTGACACAAGTTCAGAAGATGCATCCGAAAGTGCCATGGCAATTATAACCATACCACCAGTTGCAAGTGTTTGTCTATCTCTTAAAACAATATTTCCTACATCACCAACTCCAAGTCCATCGACATATATTCCATTTGCAGGTATACGATCAATTATTTCAGCTGAGTCTTCGCATATAGAAAGGACATCACCAATCTCAAGAAGTAAACATTTTTTCTTTTCAACTCCAACTGATTCAGCAAGGTTTGCCGCTTCTTTTCTATGACGATACTCACCATGGACTGGTATAGCATATTTTGGATTAACTAAAGTATATATGAGTTTCAATTCTTCTGCACAGGCGTGACCTGACACATGTGTATCTTGATAAATAACTGTCGCATGAAGGCGATATAATTCATCAATTATTCTATTTACAGCTTTCTCATTTCCTGGTATTGGTGATGAAGAAAGTATGACAACATCTCCAGCTTTGATACTTATTTTTTTATTCGCACCTTGAGCCATCCTTGAAAGTGCCGCCATTGATTCACCTTGACTACCTGTAGTTATGATTACAGTTTTTGCATCAGGGAAATTCTTAAGCATATCAGTCTGAATAAGTGTTCCCTTTGGCACATTGATGTAACCAAGAGCCGTTGCAATATTTATAATGTTGATCATACTCTTTCCTTCTATTGCAACTTTTCTGCCATACCTTGATGCTGTATCTATAACTTGACGAACTCTATCCACATTTGATGCAAATGTGGATACAATTATTCTATCATTGTTATGCTCATTAAATATTGCATCAAACATTTTGCCAACTGTTCTTTCACTCATAGTAAAACCAGGTTTTATAGCATTTGTAGAATCTGATAACAGTGCAAGCACTCCCATCCTACCAATCTCAGCAAAATGTGGTAGGTCTATAGCATCACCAAACACTGGAGTATAGTCTACCTTAAAATCACCTGTATGCATGATTATACCTGCCTTAGTGTAAATTGCTAAAGCAGCAGAGTCAACTATACTATGATTAGTCTTTATAAACTCAACATACATATTGCCAAGTTTTACTATATCAGAAAAATTAACGGTATTTAATTTATAATTAGTTATTTTATGCTCTTTAAGTTTTCCTTCCACAAGTGCCAAGGTAAGGCGTGTGCCATAAATTGGCACATTTATCTCTTTAAAAATATATGGTATAGCACCTATATGGTCTTCGTGTCCATGTGTGAGAACAAGTCCTCTTATCTTATTTTGATTTTTCTTAAGATAAGTTACATCAGGTATGACTAAATCTATACCAAGTAAATCCTCAGTTGGGAAGGCATTTCCACAATCAATAATAATTATATCATTTTCATCTTCTATAAGTGTTATATTCATCCCAATAGTATTTAAACCACCAAGTGGAATGATTTTAATTTTTGAATTCTTTCTTGGATTATAATTTTCTAAAAACTTTCTGTTCTTTGCAGTCATCTTTTCTATATAAGAATGGTTTCCAGAAATATTTGACGAAATGCTATTAGAATTACTATTTATATTATTGTTTTGTTTGCTAGCACCATTGTTATTTGTTTGTTTATTAAAATCATTTTGCTTTGCATTATCGTTATGATTATTGTGTTTATTATTATCAAAATTTTTATTTGAATTCTTATAATTATTTCCCTTCATACCTTTATATCCTGCATTTCTATTATTATGTTTAATATCGCTATCAAATTTATTATTTGATTTTGTTTTGTCACTAGTATTATCATTTCCGTATTCTAATTCAGTATTCTTCATATTTTTTTCATAATACTCATCAAAACTCTTCATTTTTGAATTACTTACATTCATTTCTTATTCCTTTCTACTTCTTTAAATCAATTTCGTCTTTTAACATTTTTTCAAATGCATCAAATATGCCATCGGCCTCATCACTTGGCACTACCTCATAATCAGCCTCTTCACTGTCGCTACTTGATACATCTTTTAATATATAACAGTCACCCTCTTCTTCATCATCGGTTACAATATCTGCAACCAAAAGATAAGTTGTTCCATTCACAACTGTTTGGTCGATAACCTCAACTTCGATGTCACCGTCATCTCCACTCAAAACTATGATATTCTCTTTTCCCTTTGACATAACTTCTCTCCTTGTAAAATTTTTTTTGTGCAAGATGCGTGCTGAAAACTTAATTGATTTTATTATTATGCTTATAATCTTGTAAAATTAACTCGGCGGCAATTTGGTCAATAGTTTTCTTCCAGTTAGTTTTTTTGATGCCGTGCTCCGCTAATATTGTTTTTGCTTCTACAGTGGTTAGTCGCTCATCTTGAAAATGTATACTAGGGCTCGCATAGCTCGCCCCTACGATTTCACTCGCCCCTACGGTTTGACTCGCCCCTACGGTTTGACTTGCCTCTATAATTTTATTCATCTCTACATCATTATTTTTCTTTGCAGCATTTGCAATGGCATTCTCAAGCATATGAGCAAAGTTTTTCACTTTCTCAACACGGTCCCCCTCTGTGCCATCTGCATTTAATGGAAGACCTATAACTATGTCTGTTATATTTTCAATCTTTATTATGTCTATTATTTCTCTTATACTTTTTCTGAGTACATTTGCCTTGTCGCGAAATATAGTCTTATATGGAAAAATGAAATCCGTCTCCAAATCAAAAATTGCGAGACCTATAGAAAAATCTCCATAATCAATACCTAAAATTTTTTTCTTCTTCACGGACAAAACAAATAAAAAATAACTTTTCTTTTTTGCGAAAAGTGAAAAAATTCTTATGAATTTAATTTCACGGACATTTATTTTAAGAGCCTAGCTCTTATTTAAAATTTTGCTCAATATAAGAGTTCATTAGTTCTTCCACTAATTCATCTCTCTCTATCTTTGTAATAAGTGACCTTGCACCATTAAAACTTGTTATAAAAAGTGGTTCGCCTGACATTATGTATTGCACTATTTGATTTGTTGGATTATATCCCTTCTCTTTTAATGCACCATAAACCTTAGCCAAAACCTCTTTTACATCAACCTGTTTTTCCTCACCTTGGGCATTTGGGTCATTTGTATATATAATTTGTGTTACATCTTTATCCATACATATATTTTACTTCATAATCACATTTTTTGCAAGCATTTTAACATTACAAAATAATGAATTTTTTATAAACTAAAAAGGGGCGGATACCTCCGCCCCCTATAGATTTTTATTGTACATTTCCATAAATTGACTTGGTGTCATTATATTTGTTTGAATTGGAAAATGCTTTATATTGCCTGTCACTAATTTTGCATCATCAATTTGCTCATCCATTACAAGCTCATAAAACGGCTTATCTTTTATATCTATCATTAATACATCTTTATTCTCAGGTGTAATTTCAATACCAAACTTTTCTATCGCTTCCCTTATACTTTCAATTAAATTCTCATCAAAATTAAATTTTTTTCTACTCAACACTTCGAAATATTCATTCATAATTTGCTCACTATAATATAACACAATTTCATTGTCAAAGAATAGTTTTAACACTTTGAATGTTGATGAATCAGTGTTGTTAGTTAGCAATGCAGAAATAATCACATTGGTATCAATTATTACATTGTATTTTTTATTATTTCTCATATATTATCTCGTTTATTTCTTCAAGTGTCATTCCCATTGTTCCATTCTTTTTAGCGTTTTCTCGTAACTTCAAAAATGCATCATATGCCTTTTCCCTTGTTATACTTTCTTTTGGCATAAGAACTTTCGGCTCAAGTGAAACACTTCCATCATCGTATGTTGTCACTGAATAATATTCATACTTTGCATCCCTTAAAGTTATCCTTTTTTTAGAATCAACCTTCGCATCATATTGTTTTACTATTATTTGCATATATCCTCCTTGTGGGATTTCCCACTGTGGGATATCCCACTTATTAAGATTATAAACACAATTTACTTAAATGTCAATATCATTTTAAAAAAAAGATGAGAATTTCCTCGCTTTTTTTTATAAACTTAATTCCCTCCTCACATACTCCTTCGTATATCCTATACCTATCTTTTTGCCATCTCTTTCTATCTGTTCTTCTATGAGTATATCATTTGCTCTATCTTTATATTTTTCAAAATATTCTTTTTCAATTTCCTTAGATATTTTTTCACATTCAGTGATTGTGCGGACTGAACGATTGTGCTTTACTTCATTTGTAAGTTGGTCTGGCATCTTGTCAGCTTTTGTGCCTTGGCGTCTTGAATATGGGAAAACATTTGGATTATAAAATCTCATTTTTTTCACAAACTCAAGGCTTTCTTCAAAATCTTCTTCTGTCTCTCCTGGGAAACCTACTATAATATCTGTCGTGATAGTTGCATATGGTATATATTTTCTAATCAAGTTGCAGGCATTTTCAAAGTCAGAAGTTGTATAATGTCGATTCATTCGTTTTAATGTCTTATCTGAACCTGACTGAAGTGAGAGACAAAAGTTGGCACAAAATTTTGCCTGAAGAGGGCTCGCATAGCTCGCCCGTACGTTTGTCTGGGGCTCGCATAGCTCGCCCGTACGATGGCTTGTGCACCTCGCCCCTACGATATTGCTCGCCCCTACAAGTGATGATAAAAAATAATCGTTTATGATACGAGGCTCTAGTGAACCAAGGCGAATTCTTTCTACCCCATCAATCTTAGCAATCTTATTCATTATATTTATTAACGACTCTCTTGCTATATCAATTGCTCCCTCACTCTCATAAGATTTATTAACTCGATCTAGTCCAAAAGAACTAAGATGAATACCAGTTAAGACAATTTCTTTTACACCAGTTTTAACTTTCTCTTTTATCTCTTCTATAATATTTTCATCATCTCGTGATTTTATATTACCACGAAGAAATGGGATGATACAGTAAGTGCAGTATTGGTTGCAGCCGTCTTGGATTTTAATGAAGGCACGGATGCGAGTGTTAACGTTGGATATGGGCTCGCATAGCTCGCCCTTACGGTAAGGGCTCGCATAGCTCGCCCCTACAGTGTCGCTCGCCCCTACAATTGACAACAATAAATCTATAAGTTTATCCTTATCTTTATTTGTAATTAAATAATCAACACCTGCAAGAGTAGTATCACTATGAGGGCTCGCATAGCTCGCCCCTACGATGTCACTCGCCCCTATAATTTTATTCGCCCCTACTGAAAGTGAATCAACCATACAACCAATTGCAATTACTTTTACCTTTGGATTATATTTTTTAGCAAGATGTAACATCTGTCTTGATTTTTTATCAGCAATCTTTGTAACGCTACAAGTATTTACTATATAAAAATCTAGTTCGTTATATTTTTCTTTTTCTTCCACGTCAATATAATTAAAGCCAAACTTTATAAGTTCGTCTCTAATTTTTTCTGATTCGTAAGTGTTTACCTTACATCCTATTGTTTTTATAGTAAAACTTTTTTTCATTTATTATTTTAAAACTTTCATAAAGTGTGGGCTCGCATAGCTCGCCCATACGGTGTCGCTCGCCCGTACAATAAATAAGGCGGATGCAAGCATCCGCCATTAATAATTAATGTATCATTGGCCCGTATTTTTCTGCAGGTCTTGTCTCATAAGTTACTTCTACTCCTCTTGTTAGTCCCCACTCATCTGTATAATAATCAGTGCCTCCAGATGTTTTGTGAGTATCTGATGATTTTTGTGAGCCTTCTGCCATAACTTTTGCATCCACAGACGAATCTAAAATCACAGTTTCTCTTTTTGCTATAGACCCCTCGTCATAAGTTGCAAGATAAAAATTATTAAAATTTGGATTTAAATAATATGTTGGATTAGTATAAAACTCTGATCTTGCCACACTTGTATCTCTCATAAGTGTTCCATTTTGATAAAGATAACCATCCATATCAGCATAATAATCTTGGAAAACTTTTTTCAATTCTCCTTTTGCACCTGAAGTTTGTAGACTTCCATCATTACCAAAATAATAGTAATAGCCATCTATCATATGAAGTCCAAAAACCATAGCACCTAACTCTCTTGTAGGGTTATTATCAAAGAAAAAATATTTGCCACTTGTAGGATTTTTGTACCAAGCAGTAACTAATTTACCATCTTCACCAACACAATACACATGGCCATTCGTATCAATAAGTGTATTTTTTATAATTTCTCCTGTAGTTTCATTTATAGCATACCAACTTCCATTCATTTCTTGCCAACGATATGCATATACACTTGTTGATAATGCAAATGCCATAACCAATACCAATGCTATTATTCTTTTTTTCATATTCACTCCTTATATTTTAAAAAGTTATCACTATTATTTTATCACAATTATAAACTATATGCAATATTTTAGTATTTTTCAAATATTTTTTCAAATGCTATTTTATTATGGTAATTTTATCAGTCAAAGTTATCAAATTCTCTTGATCACGAGATATAAATGAAAAAGTACCTCCCATTTTGAACTTATTAGAAGTGACAATCGCTACTCTATAGTCCTTCGCTGGTGTAAATGACATGAGTATATTATCAGCCATATCTCTAACTTGGTAAGCACTTCCTTTTTGTCTCGCAAACCTTTCTTTATAATATATAATTATATAATTTTGATTTGTTCCATCTCCTAAGTCTTGTATGTCAGTGCTTGCCCCAAGAGCAATCATATCCGATCCATTTAAAACTATTTTTCCATTATACTTAATTATATAGTTTCTATGCCTTGTAGGTCCGCTAATATATATTGTTCCACCTTCTAGATATAAATCCCCATAAGAGTGTAATCCATCAAACCAAGAATCAATAAATGCACTTCCACCAGTAAATCTTATATATACTTCACTTTGTGCCTCATTAATATTTTGCTTTTCATTCACTGCGATGATTGCATCTTCCATAGTTTTAATATTGAACTCACCTTCTAAGACATCAATAGTTTTACATTTTATAGCAGTCTTTTCAGATTCTATTTTCATTTTTCCACCTGCAAATATTATTTCATTAGTTGCTACTACGCCACAACCTTTTGAAATAATATCAAATTCACCATTCTCAATATATATATATCCGCTTGCATCATTTAAAGAAATAATTGCAAAATTGCCAGTCAGCAAATTATAAATTCCGCTTCTTATAATTACACAAGTATTACTACTTATAGTACTTACACTTCCAAATAAACTATAATTTCCAGATATAAATGTTAAAACATCTGCTGAACCTATGGCATTTAAAAAGCCCTCATCAACAAATAAACTGCCATTTCCAGTCAAACTCAAAGTATTATTTGCAAATATAGCATATTGAAGTAGCATCTCGCTTGTATTACTTGTACCAATATAATTCTCACTTCCATTTGCAAGTCTCAAAAGCAGTGGAGTATCATTTACAGAATAAATTGCAAAAGCCTTACTAGTTTTAATTCTTGCATTATCTAAAACTATCTCAACTCTTCCTTTAAAATCTCCTTCTACTCTTACCTGCCCACCATTTAACTCCCCACTTAATTTGTAAACACCACTATCTTTTATAACTAAATCATCATTGATAAACTCTACTTGATTTTTAAAATTAAGTGCAATGCCATTTTTGTTCGCCAAATCAACTTCAATCATCTTATATATATTATAATCTTCTTCTAAGTCGTATGCATCATACTCTATCATTTTGATTTTATCATTTGCAAGTTTTATAGTTGTCGTTATATCTCCATCACTATTAATTTCTGAAATCAAACCATTCTCTTCAATATTTCTCTTGACAACTTCTTCTTTTTTTATAAATCTTGTTTCACTTATTTGTGAATCGACTGTTATTTCTTCTCTCTCACCTTCTTTATTGCAAGCAAACAAAACTATTACCATATAAACCATCAAAGGATAAAATAGAATTTTATTTTTTCTACAATTTTTTTTCATACCATAATCACAAAAGGGCGGATAATATCCGCCCCATATTGGCTTTCAAACTTTGCCCTTGCAATGAATAATATTTGTCTTTATTATATTATTGTATCCACCTACCATCTGCACCTATTCTATATCCATCAGCTGTTGTTATATTGACAAGCATAGCGCCATCATCAGAACTGAAGAAGTACCAAGCTCCATCAATTTGTTTCCAACCAAGACAGAGTTTTCCTTCATCTAATGTTTTTGCATTATCAAAGAAATACCATTTATTATCATTTGTTTGCACCCAACCTGTAACCATATTACCTTCGGAATTAAAGTAATATGTGTCATTCGTTGTCTTTTGGACATAAACATTATTCTCAAGTACTATATTTGATCTATTTACAATGTAAAATCCATTTGCTGCATTTACTGGTGTTCCCATCAAATCAAGTGCTGACATTTTCCATGCATTTTTAACTGGATCATATATCCACTGAGATGTATTTCCATTTACAACAATTTGCTGTGACTTTGTAGTTGAAACTTTAGTCAATGTAATATTATTATTGATTTGATTTTGTGGTATAGGTCCAACTGCACGACTGCTGCTTCCACTGCTACTACTTCCTCCTCCACCACTAGGTACATATGGTGATGGTTTTGAATTTTCTTTCCACTCTGCATAGAGAACTGCATCACCTGTTAATTGATTTGCATTTGTATATACATTTCCCTTTGCGTCTTTCCATCTTACAAAAGTGTATCCAGTTCTTATAAATATATTTGTTTTTAACTCAACACTTTCATCAAGAACAAATGCTTGTTCAACAGTCTTTCCATCATAATTTGAATCAAATGTGATGATAAATGTATTTGCATTCTTTGTCCAATTCGCATATAAAGTCACATCTTTACTTACATCACTGTCAATCTTTGTTCCTGCCGATTTTATAAATGTATCGTCCTCATACCAACCTGCAAATGTATATCCGTGCTTTGTAATGTCAGTTGCAGTTGGAAGCAATACTTCTTTTCCATATTCTCTCTCTGTGATTAATTTATACTCTGGTTCAAATACTCCACCATTTACTTCATATGTTATAGTATATTTTTGCAATTCCCATTTTGCATATATTGTTTTATTTTCTGAAACTGCACTCGCAAAATCATATACTGTCTCAAATGTATCACTGATATACCAATTTATAAATTTATATCCTGTTGCTGTTGGATCAACTGGCTTTGTTGCTACTTTACCATTTACTACATGTTGAACTTCTGGCACATTCTTTATATCATCAAAGGCTGGATGAATCTTGCCACTTTCAACATTAAAAATTAAATCATAAGTCACTGCTTTTTCCCATTTTGCATATATAGTTGTTGGTCCAGTTATAGCATTTTCAAAATTATACTCAGTATTTCCATCTTCATTTGTAAACCAACCTTTAAACTCAAAATTAATCGCAGATGGATCTATAGGCCTTGTTGCATTGCTACCATCTTCAATATTTTGTTCGCTTGGTACATTTGTTATAACCGACATATCTGGTGCTGGTGCTATACTTGTAAGGTCAAATGTCACTATAAATGATGCTGCCCACTTTGCATAATAAGCTTTTGCACCTGTAGCAGTTCTTGGTATCTCAGTCACCTCGCTTCCCCAATTTCCAGAAGTCTTACCATTTTGTGTCCACCAACCTTTAAATACAAAACCTGCCTTCGTAACATTTGTAGGAAGAGTTGCTCCTGTTCCATATGTATAACTTGTCACATCTCCCTCAACTATAGTTCCACCATCAGTATTTAAAGTAACCGCATAAGACATTAAATCCCATTTTGCAATTAATCTTATTGTATCGCCACTTGTCATTGGTATTGTTTTACTAAAATCATAGGCTACACTTTCACTAGTACCCTCTTCATACCAATGAACAAAAGTATATCCTTCACATGTAGGATCTGTAGGCCTTGTTATCGCTGTTCCTTTCTCAAATATATCTGTAAAATTAGTTCCTTTGCCATTTAAATCAAATACAACTGTCACAAGATCAATACTTGTAAAATAACCTGGTGAAGTAGGTTTATCTAATCTTGCATATGTTGCATCAACTGGATTGCCAGCAATACCAGTATTATTTCCACCTCTAAGTTGATTACATCCTGCAAACATATCTGTGCTTTGAGTAAGACTATCCAATTTAAATTTTCTTTGTGATACTATTATTTTTGTAAGAGCAGTGCAATCATTGAACATTCCACTCATATCTGTAACTTTTGCTGTATTGAAACCACTTAGATTAAGGACAGTAATAGCCTTACTGTTATCAAACATATAACTCATATCAGTAACATTCTCAAATACATCTGTGTCAAAGTCTATATTTGTAAGAGAAGAACAATATGTAAACATACCATGTGCATCTGAAATAGTAGCAGTTTTAAACTTTCTCAAATCAAGACTTTGTAAATAATAACATTCAGCAAACATATATGATGTATCAGTCAAACTATAAGTACTTAAATTATCTACATCTATGTTCTTAATTCCAGTTTGTTCAAACATATACGACATATCAGTGACATTTCTTGTGTCAAATGATGATATATCAAGTGTGATTTCTTTTGGACTTGGAAGTAACTCATAGGTTGATGAATCTACAACATTATAAAGACCCACTCCAAAAAACATACTATGCATTTTTGTTACATTACTTGTATTTAATAAATTAAGTCCTTCTATATTTTCACATTTTTTATACGAATTAGCATGATCTATCACAATGTCAGGAGCCATTGGATCTAGCAGCATTGTATTTGTGAATAAGTATGATGCATCACTTGATACATCTATCTTTCCTGACATTGATTTATCAGGTGCATATATATTTAACTCTGTTCCTTTTCTTGAAACTATAAGTCCACCACTACCTGGTATGATATAAGAAGCATCAACATTTGAAGGACTAGCATTTGGATACATAGAAAGTTTTATACTTGTAAATTGATCTCCAGTCATACCAATAAGATTTGCATCGAACCATCCTGGTGCAAATGTATAACTTGCCTCTTCCCACTCTGCTGTAAGTGTAAGTGAACTAGTTATAGTTATTTCTTCTTCATCACTATATTCATTTCCATCAGAGCCTACCCACTTTTTAAATCTATATCCATTTTTCTTAAATAAGTTTTTATTAATCTTTGTTGGATTACCAGATGCCACAACTTGAGCTAGCATATTTCCTTCTCCACCATTTGATTCAAATGACAAAGATATTCCAGCATTTGCAAGAGCTTTTATTCTCCAGTTATTACCATAAAGTTTTCCATCTATTTCTCTTATTTTATTTTTTAAAGATGAGTATGCACTATCACCATTCATATCTACCCATTTAGTAAAAGTTGTTGCACTTGCTCTTTGTCTATAAAAACTTTGTCCAAGTTCAGCTTCATTGTATGTCAAATACCAACCGCTAGAATCCAGCACAGTATCATAAAACAGATTTACTGCTTCGGTTCCTAATGGCTCCACAACTACAGAAAAGTATGTATCTTTTGCAAGCAATACTTTATCATCAAGTTCAAATGTATAAAATCCTGCAAGAGTATTTGAGCCCCTTTTGGTAGTTCTTAAAATTCCATCTGCTGGATGAGTCATCGGTTCATCATTTGTATATATTTTTATATCATACTCTGCATTTGTACTGTTAATTCCAAGACTGACCGCTTCAATTATTTGTGCATCATCTGTTCCACTGACTTTGTAAATATTTCCAAAACTACCATTAAGTCCAGATCCACTGTTGAATGTATGAATAGAAGCTGAATTTCCAGTTGTGTCATAATGATAATTATATTTATATGTATCAGCACTTATAGCATCCACAGAATAAAATGTTTCTGACAAACTTTGCTCATCATAAGGAATATAAAAATATCCATCTTCCAAATATGGGTTATTAGTTCCCCAGCTATTTCTCGCAATCCATGCACCATTGCTTGTTGATTTATAAGTTGCACTACTATACTCATCATCTTTAGGTTCTTTCATATATTCCCACGATGTTGATTCATCACAGTGAGGTTGTTCTCCACCATAATAAAACTTTCTTGCTTCTATATTATCATCCCAGCCAACAATCATAATTGCATGATTAGTCCTTGGACGACCAGCACTATCCACTCTATCTTGCGAGCGATAATAACAATACTTTTTACCATCAATTATTTCCCAGTGGAAAGCTGGAGCATCAACCCAATATCCATAAGGATTTGTTGTATTCGCCTCCGAATAATACGAGAATCCAACCGAACCATTATCCATAATTGCTTGCTTTATAGCATCTCGGTTTTCTCTATTTATATATCTTATATTATTTGCAACATAGCCATTTTTTCCATAAGCATACTTTGGTGCAATACCCTCAGTATGTGCTCTTCTCATTGCTTCATTTTCATGTCCATCATTTGAGAAATTTGTATTTTCATCTTCCACAACCATTCCAACATAAGAAGAAATCATCTTAGTAGATAAGGATTGGTTTCCACCACTTTGAGAAAATGTTGCTTTTTCAGGAGTACCAGCATCAATATAATATTGGTCAGAAATCATAGTATAGTCATAACCTTGAAGTCCTGGTGTGCCTCTATGACTGGTGTCACTAGTTACTCGTTTTAAATTATACATAAAATATGCAAGAGCTAATTCAGATAAGTTTGAATCTTCATCAGTAGTAGCAAGTCCTTTTTTTCTTATAGATGTTTCAACCATACCTGCAGTTGCAAATGCCCAACATATACCATATGGACTTTGATTTCTAACTGGTGATACCCAACTAAGACCCCCAGTTGTATGTTCTCTTGAATCCCATCTCACTATTGATGGATCAACTCCAAATAAACCATTGTTGATTGGTTCGGCATATGGTGCTACATAATCTTCATCAATGTTTCCAATATATTTATCAGAGTTATCTATAAAACGTGGTAATATTACATCGCTTTCACTCGCAACTTTTTCTTTTTCACCAAAAAGTGTATTTTGATTATCAATATTGCTTATTGTTGCAACTTCAATTTTATTATCATCTACATTTTCCCGAGCATCAATTTCAGCATCACTTATAGTTGCGATACTTTCAATAATTTCTTCACGAGCCACATCTTTTGTTGTTGTTTCTTCTGCAAATGATGTATCCACAATTTCACTACTTTCTTTTTCATCTGCATTTGATTCAAATGTAGTTTCGTTAGTCTTCTCTTCTACATCAAAAGTTTCTGTAGTTTCTAAACTTTCTATACTCATAGAAGTTTCAGTGCTTTCTGAACTTTCCAGTTCCTTAGAGTTCTCTGTTTCCTCAGGACTTTCTAATTCGCTAGAGTTCTCCACTTCCTCAGAACTCTCTAGTTCCTTTGAACTCTCTTGTTCCTTAGAATTATCTGTCTCTTCATAACTTTCTGATACATCAGATGTCTCGTTTTCTTCTTCTTTTACAACACTTGAAGTCTCATCCTCTGCTTCCACTACTTTGATAGTTTCACTTTCTTCAATTTTTATAGTAGCATCCATACCATTTGCCAATACATAGACCCCTTGTGTAGTAAATACCATACTAACTATCAACATAGTTGCTAGTAACTTTTTTAAATTTTTCATAATGTAACACTCCTTGAAATAACAAACTTTTGTATCGCTATAATTTTTATTTTACCCACTCACCATTTTCATCAATTTCAAACCACAAACTTTTCATATCTTTTCTCCAAAGCAAAGACCTTATTAATTATAACATATATAATAAATAAATAAAATAGGACTTTATAGAAATATAGAGTCCTTAAATGCTAAAATGCCAATAAAATAAGGCTTTTGCAAGCCTTATCAATTGGTGTCCCCCACTTTGTATGGGCGAGCTATGCGAGCCCAAATGGTGTCCCTAAATTTATTATATTATTCGTATAATATCTAAAATTTACTCATATTCATATTCACATTGTAAATCTGTAATTCTTATGTGTTGACCGAGAGTGATTGGATCTATATTCATCCATACATTTTCGCCTTTTTGAACATTAAGCACAAATGTTTGGTCATCTACTTTAATTGTTTGCGAGCCATCAAAAGTTGCATTTTTCTCCTCACTGCCCGTTCCATATGTTCCAGATAAATAATTTGTTAATGTGTCGGTGCAATCTGTCTTTTTAAATTTGATATGGGCATTTGTATTTCCAACTGCTCCTTTTGTAGCATTATCATATTTTTTTGTGCATTTAATCTTTACTGTTAATCTTCCTTCTTTTTGTGCTTCAATAAGAATTGGTATGCCACCACAAACTTTAAGATTCTCTCCATTATATGTGGCTACAGGGGATCTTAAATCTTTTACATATCCTCTTGTAACAACCGGTATATTTATAGTTAATGAAGCTGAACTCATGACAGGTGTCATTGTAGAATTTATACCTTCACTATTCTGTGTTACAGCACCTATGGGGCTAAGCGTAAGAGTTGTTGAGATAGGTCTTTTCGCCCATTTGCTATAATCAGCAAAACTATATGGAGTTACTCCTGATTCAGCATCATAGCCAGTAGTAACCTGACCATTAGGTCCACCAGCTCTATAATCGTATAAATATGGCAATCTATAACTTGATGTAGTTCCAATCATCATATTATATATACGGGTCTGATTTTCATTGACCCTATCATTAGAAGAACAAAAATATGAGTATTGAGGAAATGTCAATGTAGTTGCTTCAAGTTCTGATTTATTTCGACCAGGTTCCCGTGTATCAAAAGATGTACATAGTGGTGAAAATGCATATGTATTATTAAGAGTCCACCTCTGTTTATGTACATATCTTGTGCCACTCGTGTTAGTTGCCTTTATACTAAAGTATTCATCATCTGATTCAGCAGCTATACCCTCTATTGTTATGTTTTGCCCATTATACGATCCAAGAGTTAAGTACATAGAAAAAGTAGATTGCCAATCTAACCCCCATCTTATCATGTTATATTGAGTTTCATAATAATTTATTAATGGTGTGGTATCAATAACGCTGTCACCTACTACTTTAAGCATAAGAATGTTGCTCGTTTTATCTGGTACAGATTCAGCAGACTCAATAGTAGTTTTAGTATAAGTACCATCTGATAAAAATGCTGCACGACAACCAAAACCACCTAAACCAAAATTAGATGGATAGATTACTTGAAAACGCACTCCACGATCTTTTCTCCAATATGCCCAACCATTTTGATTTGTGTAATCAGGTTG
>JAEEGL015613344.1_pt1 | contig 18980 bp, 22 predicted proteins | sample 9134231 | NCBI WGS metagenome assembly JAEEGL01 (sample SAMN16246548, study PRJNA631951) | gut metagenome | biome: gut microbiome; feature: rumen; material: fiber-attached | host: Bos | place: Iran: Karaj | collected 2018-10 | reverse complement strand
GCGATGCGGCCTTATTGTCCGATCAGCAAGAGCAGAACGAGCAGAGGGCCAAGACCGAACGGCCACACGATCAGCAGCCAGGCGATCAGGGACAGGGACAGAAGCCCAAGAAAAGAAAGGGCCGGAAACAGAAAGAGCCGACAGCCGACAACAGCAGCACCGACAAATACGATAGTGCATTTAATTTAGACAACTTTGGCAAAGGCGCGAAAAAGGTCAATACCTTTGCGGATATGGATAGGATGATCAGAGAGCAATTAGCAAAGGAAAAAAGCGACCAAACCGGGGAAATACCTACCGGGCGTGACAGGTACGACAGAATAATCGAAGAGGAATTTATGAATTATAACGAAAGCGACCCGATAGAAGCACCAGGCGAAGCCACCGAAGCGGGAAAATGAGAAAATTAGGCCGTGAGGAGGGGGGCCATTGATAAAAAAAGGGGGTGTAGGTGGTATAACCTCGCCGACACCTTTCTCCACACAAAAGCGATTTTTTAGGGCCGTGGGGGTTATGTACCTTATTACCCGCGCCCATATACCCGCGCACAAAACGGCCAGGAAAAGCCCAAATTTTCGATAATGGAACGAGAAAACAGAAAAAAGCGACAAAGAACCACCCACACAACTGATGGCAGGCAAAAACAAGTTGACACAAAGAACCTGGAACACCAGGGCCGAAATCCGCGTTTTTGAATCTGACATAATAGACCCGCCCGGCTTTTATATATCGATAAGGGCGCATCTATTAGAGACAGATAGAACGTTATGGGCTGATGATGCAAGCGAGGGCAAAGAAACGATTGAGCCGGGCGCATTATCAGCCCATCTAAACAACAACTATTTTAAGATCAATATTTGCAGCGATGGCGGGCCAATACCATTAACACAGATCGGCAAAGCCAACAGGGCCGTTTGCACCCTGAATCCTGAAAGCCTGATGATCGTTTTCGCAGCACCGAAAACCCAAAATGGAAAAATGGCCGCAGACCTGATTAATTGCGGACTGATAAGAGGGTGCAGCATTGATTACAAAGTAGACTATTCCAATAGCGCATCTGTTAGGATAAGGAGAACCAAGGCCCCAGGCAAAACGATACTGACATACAGGGTTAGAGAGATAGCGCAGTTAGTAGGCATAACTATAAACACCAAAACAGAACGTTTGAACCCGGAACCGCTAAGAACACTATTTGAGGAAAAACGCCCGTTTTACAGGCTCAAAATCTACGGCCTGGAACATTGTGACAGGGTAGCCCGGTACGGCCAACAACTATTTGAGCCGGGCGCGAATCCTGATATAATAGCCGCATTTGCCTATTTGCACGACATTGAACGCACAGACGATTACGAAGACCCAGGACACGGCCACAGGGCAGCGCAGTTTATAGATAGTATTCGGCCCCGATACCTTGCAAACTTTTCTGATGTTGAAATCGATTTGCTCAAAGAAGCGTGCAGGCAGCACGAAACAGGCACAAAGACGGGAAACAAGACGATTGATATTTGTTTAGACGCTGACAGGCTCGATTTGCCCAGGTTAGGGATCAGCCCCACCCCGCGACAGATGGTGACACGTCAGGGCAAGGAATTAGCCAAATTGTTAGCAGATGGCAGGCACAAAGCCACCTAAAACGCCCGACAAGCCGTTTTCAGGTGTAGAAGCGTATAGACACAGGCAGAGCACAAACAAAGCCGTTAGAGGGCCTTTTTGTCGAGTTTTTAACATTTCCACCGATCTGATGGCGGGCAGATCGTAGAGCACCATCCCGGAACCTTGCAACCTCACAACCTTGCAGACACACCAGGGCCACCGACCTGATGGCGGGCACATCAGGCCACCGATCTGATGGCGAGCAGATTGAGGGCATTTAAAGCCCAAGCCGTTTATCATGGTTAATTATTCCTTTTTCCTCATCATGGGGAATGCAAAGAAATACAGATGCAATAAAACAAAAAGCAAAAACCCACATAGCCGCGAATCCATAGGGCGCAGAGTGAATAAAATACCCCCACACCATCACGAAAAAAGAGATAGTGGCTATTACCATAAAGGCAATGAGTAGGTAATTCTTAAACGCTTTCAAATCGATAACTTTTTAAATCTGCTGCAAATGAATAGTTAGGAGCGGTCGAGAATGTCGTAATATGTAGTGCCGTTGACACAATCGTTATAGAGACTATCAAACAAGCGGGATATAACAACACACCAAGAGACAAAGCAGGGAACAACAGAAAAAACAATAACATCTATATTGAAAACAAGGAACCCGATCATCATCCCGAAAGATGACAGCAGGGCGAGAAGTACCCAAAATCCATTGTTTTTCTTTATTCTCATACCTAATGCGTCTTTATCTGCTGCAAATTTATATAAAATTTCCGATATAACTAAGTTTTTGAGCGTTAAAAATGACAAAAGAGACTATTAGACAAAGGAACGCGATCCCCCACAACCTTGCAGGCCACCAGGGCCACCAATCTGATGGCGGGCAGATCGTAGAGCACCATCCCACAACCTTGCAGCCCCACCAGGCCACCGACCTGATGGCGGGCAGATCGTAGAGCACCATCCCACAACCTTGCAGCCCCACCAGGCCACCGATCTGATGGCGGGTAGATCGTAGAGCACCATCCCACAACCTTGCAGCCCCACCAGGCCACCGATCTGATGGCGGGTAGATCGTAGAACACCATCCCGGAACCTTGCAGGCCACACCAGGCCACCGACCTGATGGCGGGTAGATCGTAGAACACCATCCCGGAACCTTGCAGGCCACACCAGGCCACCGACCTGATGGCGGGCAGATCGTAGAGCACCATCCCACAACCTTGCAGCCCCACCAGGAACCACACCGACCTGATGGCGGGCAGATCGTAGAGCATCATCCCACAACCTTGCAGCCCCACCATGCCACCGATCTGATGGCAAACCGAAACCATATCCTTTGAAATATAGGTTAGTGTATAGGTTAGGTTTTTGATTTTAATGTACTTTGTTTTACCTAATTTTGCACCCGAAAGTCAAGCCGATTTAGGCGACAACAGGACGTAACAGGACATAACAGGACATATAATCAAAACCAAAATAAGACATTATGAACGAGAAGCAAACAACAAACCAGGTTGAAGCGCAATTGCTTACAATTGAGCAGGCAGCCGAATTATTGGGGTACAAAAAAACGTATCTGTACAAACTAATTCATTTTAAGAAAATCCCACACCTGAAATATGGTGCAAGATTTGTGCGTTTCAGATTAGAAGATTTGAAAGAATGGCAACAGGCGCGTTATATCGAAGTACCATCTACGGAACAAATGCAGGCAGCAGCCGCGCGATATTGTTTGAACCATCCAAGGGCATAAAGAACGTTATGGATCAGAAGCAAAAGACAACAGGGAACCAGGAACGGCAGCATAAACGGAAATTGAATTACTATACCCGTATGCGTGCAATGGTAGGCCGTAAAAAATTGGCTATTCTGAAAGAGATTAAAGACCAGAACGCGCCCGATGGTTTTGAAAACGTAATACTGACAAATAAGTATTTAGCTTGCAGAATCCGGGAAGCGGAATTAATACGGCAATGGCCGAAGCGACCAGGCGAAGAAAAAGAAGCCGTAGGCGATTACGAATTAAAGCCCGATGATCGTATAACGTTAGGCGTTATAAATGGCAGGATCACGGATGTAATACGCGATAAGCGAAGCCGTACAGACATAACGGAACTGACAGAGGTTAACACCCGTACCAGGGCAATAATTGAGATTGCAAAAGATCGGGGTGTTACTTTGCCCTTAATTGACGAAGATTGGCAGATCATACACCCCACCGATGAAACAGCGACTAAGTTTGAACTAAACTATTAGAAGTATGAACAAAAGAGAAGTAACAAGAACCTTGCAGACACCCGGAAAGCTGTTTGTGAGAGAATCGGCCCCAGGCGAAGCCCCAAGCCGAAAGATTTGCGGTTACGCAATCATGTTTAATGTTGAATCCGTTGTATTGTACCAAGAGGGGAAATACGAAGAGCGGGAAGTTATCGAACCATGCGCAATATCTAAAGAGTTTTTAGATGGTTGCGACATTAAAATGACAATGTACCATAACCGCCAAATAGTTTTGGCACGAAGCAATAAGGGCAAAGGTACACTAACCTACGGCATAGACCAAAAAGGCGTTTATTTCGAGTTTGACGCGCCCAGGACACAACACGGGGACGAAGCGATAGAACTTGTTAAACGTGGCGATCTTTGCGGATGCAGTTTTATTTTCACGACATATTACGATGATAAGAATTGGGTAAGCCAAACGGAAAAGGTAGTAAACGGAGTTACCCAGGTAACTTATCATGTGCGTAAAATGTTAGGAATCTATGATTTTACGATTGCAGCCGATCCCGCCTACCCTGATACCTCAATAGAAGCCCGTGAACGTCAGCAGGAAGCAATGGCGAGGGCTGAAAAGGTAGCCACAGAGCGAGCCGAGCGGGAAAGACTTGCAGCAGATTTGCGAGAAACGGCCAGGATGGCCAACGATCCTTTGGAGAGAAGCCAGGAGCCACCAACGGCCAAGGAGTTGAGAGAGATAGCAGAAACGACAAAATAAAAATCGACACGTTATGAACCATCAGTATTTATTAGACAGAGATTACACAGATGGCAAAGCCCATCTTACAAGGTACGTAGCCACTTTCAATGGAATGGTTATACCATTTATGCGAAAGTTTAGCATAGACGATGCAGCGACCATTAAAAAGTACATTTTGGATCCTGATTTTTCCAAGATGCGCAATGATCTAATCGAAAAAGAAGTGAGCCGGGGTGTAGGCCATGACTATGCAGCGATGCTAATTGATAACATGATGCAAAAGTATTTTGCCGAAAACAAATACCCAGGCTGTTATGAGCGTAAAGACGAACAAAGCGGGTTAATGTTACCGATAATGCCCGCCAATCCGGGCCGTTGCGGAGACATAGCCACACTTATTGTTTCCCAGGACGAAGAGGGCCGTAATATAATCGGGATCAATGACGAAGAATTACGGAAGATGAACACGAAAACTTTGGGCGACCAGGAACAAAAAATATGGGAAACCCTAAACAGATTTGCCAACGAAATGAATGAGTTAGGATGCGGCAATTGGCATTTGCCCGACCTATTCGATCAGAAAAACGGCAAATTAAGTGTTGCTCTTTATAGCCACCAATAATTTGAATTGGATCGAATAGGCGAAAACAACAAATGGAGTGTTAGTCTGTTTAGAAATGTTTAATGTGGACATCTAATGCAATATTTTTTATACGGCTTGAATGGGTGCGCAGTCCGTGAGGATAGCCCCCATTTTTCTGTTTTAGGATTATTATAATTCGGTTGGTAAAGGGTATGTTGTCCGAGAGGATCGCAGCCCTTTTTATTACCCCAATGGCGCAGTATTGTTATTTGCAATGCGCCCGTTTTATTCGATCCCCGGAACCATGCAGGCCCAGGAACCACACCGACCTGATGGCGGGTAGATCGTAGAGCACTATCCCCACAACCTTGCAGCCACACCAGGGCCACCGATCTGATGGCGGGTAGCCCATAGAGCACTATCCCCACAACCTTGCAGCCACACCAGGGCCACCGATCTGATGGCGGGCAGATCATAGAGCACCATCCCGGAACCTTGCAACCTCACAACCTTGCAGCCCACCAGGGCCACACCGACCTGATGGCGAGTAGATCGTAGAGCGCTATCCCCACAACCTTGCAGGCCCAGGAACCACACCAGGCCACCGACCTGATGGCGGGTAGCCCATAGAACACCATCCCCACAACCTTGCAGGCCACCAGGGCCACCGACCTGAAACAAGATAAAAAAGCCCTAAATATTTTCGTATTTCCAATATAATTTGTACCTTTGCAAACACAGAGCCGCGACAAATTAGTAATGGCGTGTCAATTGTCCCTATTTTGTCCCTCGTTACATTTGAAGCGGCTTTTTGTTTTGCACTAAGTTATTGATTTTCAGCGACATAAACATATTAAATTTGAATTGTAAATGATACTATCAACAACCCCACAGATTGAAGGTCGCCCCATCCGTGAGTACAAAGGAGTGGTGACAGGTGAAACCATTATTGGTGCTAACTTCGTGAAAGACTTTTTTGCAGGCATTCGCGACATCGTAGGTGGTCGCGCAGGCAGTTACGAGAAGGTGCTTATTGAGGCAAAAGACACTTCCATGCATGAGATGATGCAGCGTGCCCAGGCACTTGGCGCCAATGCCATCGTCGGCATTGATATTGATTACGAGACCATTGGAGGTAATGGTTCCATGCTGATGGTTGCCACCAGCGGAACAGCAGTTGTAATATGACATGCAACATGAAAACTGCTATTATACAAAACGTCATCAGGACGACGCAGCTGGAGTGGACGCTCCAGTTTGCCGCCGACTTGCTGGACCAGCAGCCTGGGGCCGACCTCTACGTGCTGCCTGAGACCTTTGCAACGGGTTTTATGGCAGAGGGTTCCGTTGAACAGGGACCACGAATACTGAAATGGATGCAGCAGCAGGCAAGCAGGTTGAATGCCGCAATTGCAGGGAGCATCGCTATTAGGGACGAGCAGCAACAGCCGAGAAACCGACTATTCTTCGTACGGCCTGACGGCAGCTACGACTATTACGACAAGCACCATCTGTTCGGCTATGCTGGTGAGAAAGATGTGTATGTGGCTGGCGACCGACGTGTGGTTGTGGAGTGGCGTGGAGTGCGTTTCCTGCTGCAAGTGTGCTACGACCTTCGTTTTCCCGTGTTCTCGCGCAATCGTGGCGACTACGATGCCATCATCTATGTAGCCAACTGGCCGCAGAGTCGCCGCGAGGTTTGGCAGACGCTGTTGAAGGCCCGGGCATTGGAGAATCAGTGTTTTGTGATAGGAGCAAATACAGGAGGCGATGACAGAGGAATTTGTGAATATCTGGGCGATTCAGCCATCATTGATGCCTACGGTCATATCCTAGCACAATGTACACCAGGACGGGCAGAATCCGCAGCAGCTACACTCGACCTGGAGATGCTGCAGCGATTCCGCAAGAAGTTTCCTGTGCTGGATGATGCCGATATTTAACTACATACAAAATAAAAGGCAACATATTTTCCGAAAAAGAAGTTATTTTTCAAGATAAAGTGATAGTTTTTCGGTTTTTTGTTGTACTTTTGCAGCCGCAATGAAACTGGAAAACAGGCGACATATTGCTTCGTGGTTGCTATTGACAGTGTTTTTGTCAATGGTATGTATTTCGTCGTTCCATGTCCATAAGGACGTGGCAGCATCGACGATGACGGAGTGTGCCGACTGTATGCAGCATAACTGTCATGGCCACCTGACGCAGACCGCATTATGGTCGCACGACTGCGTGCTGTGCCAGTTTCTCACTCTTTCATTTGTTTCCATAGGCGCTGTAGCCCTTATCATTATAAATAAGGTAGTCAGTCTCAGAACCGATGCCCGACAGCGCTCTATTAGCAATGCCTTTAGTGGCATTGTCGGTCTGAGGGCTCCCCCAGCATTCTCCCTTTAACGTTGGCAAAGGAAACGGGCATCCGTGTGGGATGCCTGCAGAAGTTACGTACAAAGAAATGGAGAATCAATGATTACAACATCCATTCTGGCTACAACGCTGATGGCGTGTGTAGCCGGCATTCATGAAGATGTGGCACCAGATGATACGACGGTAGTACTGCAGGGTGTAACAGTAAGCGGACAGCGACAGCACGACTTTCAGACACGCTCGTCGCAGTCGGCAGTGCAGGTAAGCCACGACTACCTGCAACAACACTTCTCGGGTTCGCTGATGCAGACCTTAGAGGGCATTCCCGGCGTGAAGGCAATGGCCATCGGCTCTGGACAGTCAAAGCCGACGATACGCGGCTTGGGCTACAACCGCATGGTGGTGAGCGAGGACGGTATCAAGCACGAAGGACAGCAGTGGGGCGACGACCACGGGCTGGAGATAGACCAGTTTGCTGTGGATCGTGCAGAAATCATCAAGGGACCGGCAGCATTGCTATACGGTAGCGATGCCATCGGCGGTGTGCTGAGCCTCTACACCAACCACGTGCCTACGGAACCGCTAAGTGGTAGCGTGCAACTCTTCGGACGCTCGAACAACGAGCAAATCGGGGTGACAGCAAAGCTGAGCGGAAGACACGGGAAGTGGTTCTATCGCGTGGGGGCCACGCTCATAGACTATGCAGACTACCGTGTGCCTACGGACAGCATACAGTATTATAGTTACTGGATCCGTCTGAAGGACCAGCGGCTGCGTAACACTGCTGGTTGCGAGCGCGACGGCAGTCTGATGCTGGGTTATGCAGGCTACCGTTTCCATACTGACCTGCGCATCAGCGACAGCTATTCGAAGAGCGGTTTCTTTGCCAACGCCCACGGTCTGGAGGTTCGCCTCTCAAACATCGACTACGACCGCTCGCGGCGTGACATAGACCTACCCTACCAATGGGTAAACCACCTGAAGGTGCTCAGCCATACCTCATGGCAGGGCGACCGCCTGCGTGTAGAAGCCAACCTGGCATGGCAGAACAACTGCCGCGAGGAACTTAGCGAGCCTATCAGCCATGGTTATATGCCGCGACCAGACGGCTCGCTGGAACGTCGTTTCGTGAAGAACACCCTGACGGCCAACCTCGGCATGCACCTCCCGCTGGGCGAACGCCACGAACTGAGTACGGGCGTGAATGGCGAATATCAGCACAACCGTCGCGGCGGCTGGGGATTTGTCATTCCTGACTTCGAGACGGCTAGCATCGGTGCCTATATTATGGACCGATATACCGTCAACGAACGGCTCAAACTGAATGCCGGCATCAGATTAGATCATGCACATACCCACATCAGCAGCTATCGCGACTGGTTCCTGACACCGACAACCAGCGGTGACTCTGTCTATCAGGAACGCTCGGCCGACGTGAACCGCAACTTCACAAGTGTCACCTGGTCGGCAGGCGTCAACTACGCTGCAGGCTACTGGGTACTCAAGGCAAACGTGGGCAAGAGTTTCCGTGTTCCCATTCCCAAGGAACTGGGGGCTGACGGCGTGAACTATCACATTTTCCGTTATGAACGTGGCAATACCAGCCTCAACCCTGAGGAGAGCTATCAACTGGACTTGGGCATCCATTGGGACAACGAAGTGGTATGCGTACAAGTAGATCCTTACGTGAACTACTTCCCCAACTATATCTATCTGAATCCCACAGCCCAATATGTTGAGGGCCTGCAGCTTTACCACTACACACAAGCCCGTGTGCTACGCTACGGCGTGGAGGCGCAAGCCACATGGGTCATTGACCGCCATTGGGAGGCTGAGCTGAAGGGAGAGTATCTCTATGCAGAACAACTCTCTGGCGATAAAAAAGGCTACACACTGCCCTTTAGCAGGCCGTGGTCAGTTGATGCTGGTGCCAAATACTCGTTTCAATGGCATGGCAACACCTTCGTGGGCTTGAACGCACGCATCGTGGGAGCGCAGCATGAGATAGTACCGCCAGAAAAGCCTACCGACGGCCACTGGACACTGAATCTCTCAGCAGGCAAGCAGATTGACTTGCTCGGCAGCAAACTCAACATCGCCCTGCATGCCGACAATCTGCTCGACCGCCGATACTACGACCACACCAGCTATTATCGCCTCATCGACGTGCCCGAACCCGGACGCAACGTTTCGCTGATGGTGGGGCTGGAGTTTTAAAGTAAAATGAAAAGTGAAAAATTTGCTACCGCAGTAAAAGTGAAAAGTGAAAAATTTGCTTTCGCTCAAATAAACAAAAGACAAACATTAAAATAAATAATTACAATGAAAAAGATTATCAATATGAGCCTCATGATGGCTCTCATCACAGTATTCACACTGAGTATCACCAATTGCAGCAAGGATGACGATAAAGACATGACACAGCCCGTTATCAGTGCCGAGGGCATCACCGCCAACCCCATCAATTGTCAACAGTACCATATCGGTGACGTCATCCCCTTCCACTACATCATGACCGACAACGAGGAACTTGGTGCCTACAACATTGAGATACACAATAATTTCGACCACCACTCACATAGCACTGAGGCTGACGACCATGACCACGACCACGATATGGGCGAATGTGACGACGACGACGAGCATGAACATGAACATGAGCACAGCGAGGGAAAGATATGGGCCTATAGTAAGGACTTCACGATTCCTGCAGGTCTGCGCAGCTACGATGCCCGCCACGACATCCAGATTCCCAACGACATTGCCCCTGGCGACTATCACTTCATGATTCGTCTCACCGACCGTGCCGGCTGGCAGCAGCTACACGCCGTCGCCATCAAAATCATAGAATAATGTACACTTACATGCCATTATTAATAACAATAGCTCGATGAAAGCAACTATTAAAAATTTACTCATCAACCATTGGTCGCTTGTTAACAAAGGGTCAAAAGAAGTCCTCACCGCAATGCTGACCATAGTAGCACTGACGACATGGCAACAGGCAGGATGGGCGCAAAATACCGAAGAGAGCATCCGCCAACGATATAATGACATGAAAAAGTACGTGGCCAGTCATACCAACGACAATAAGGATGACGGTGCAGACTTTGGCGAATTCTACCACCTGCAGGCCAGACAATGGTTACCGGCTACTGGTGGTCACATAGAGGACACCTACCTGTTTTTTGGTGAGGTGGAAAGCGAGGAGGACGTGATTTACGTGCCGCACTATGTGAAGTTTGTCACCAAAAAGTTCAACTATGCAGCCCGTGAATACTATCAGGAATTTCTCTACGACCCCGATGGTAACGTAGCGTTCATCTATGCCTATGATCCCATGACCAAGTTCGGCGATGATGCCGATGATATGCAATATGAGTTCCGGTTCTACCTCAACAAAGGGAAGTTGATCAAGGCCATTATCAAGTGTAAACGATATGACGAGTCAGCATTCAAACAGGTATGGACGGGCACCTCGCTAAAGTCTCTGTACCAGTCAAGCTACGACGAGTACTTAGGTGTTGCAAATTCCATGAAGGAACTCTTTGTGAATATAGAAAAAGAGGCATATAGGCTTTCCACAAAGCCATAATCTGTTAATAATTCCTAATTCAGGGTGATATAGTATTGGAAGTAAAGAGAAATTGCAAAAAAATTAGTACCTTTGCGGCCGATTTAGTCCGTAGTGGCTCAAGAAAGTCGCAGCACGAGGTTGCGCGCCATGCGGAAAAACCCGTTAAACAATTAATAAAAACAATGTACGCAATTGTAGAAATCAACGGTCAGCAGTTCAAGGCTGAGGAGGGCAAGAAGCTCTTCGTGAACCATATCAAGGATGTGGAAGCCGGCAAAACTGTTGAATTTGACAAGGTACTGCTTGTCGACAATGAAGGTTCAGTACAGGTAGGTGCACCCACCGTAGATGGTGCAAAGGTAGTTTGCGAAGTGGTTAACCCACTCGTAAAGGGTGAGAAGGTCATCGTTTTCAAGATGAAGCGCCGCAAGGACTCTCGTAAGAAGAACGGTCACCGTCAGCAGTACACCCAGATTGAAGTAAAATCAGTAATCGCTTAAATCAAGGAGGAACAGAAAATGGCACATAAAAAAGGTGTAGGTAGTTCTAAGAACGGTCGCGAGTCAGCTGCTCAGCGACTTGGCGTCAAGATTTTTGGCGGTCAGAAGGTAGTTGCAGGCAACATCATCGTTCGCCAGCGCGGCTCCAAGCACAATGCCGGTCTTAACGTTGCAATGGGTAAGGATGACACGCTCTATGCATTGGTCGATGGAACCGTAAACTTCCGCAAGACAAGATGCGACAAGAGTGTTGTTTCAGTTATCCCTGAAGCTAACGCTTAACAATTAGCAAACAACTTATTCCAAACAAACAAATAAAGCGGCTATACAGCCGCTTTTCTTTATTCTTATATGTAGCAAAAAAAAGATTGGTTGTCTCACGACACCCAACCTTTAAATTAACCTTAATAATCTAATACCATGAAAAACACATTGCAAATATAGTTATCTTTTTCTAAAAACAATGGTTTTTCATCGCTTTTATATTCATTTTTAATATTTATTATAGAATTTGTTCGCCCACCCAAGTTTTATTAACGTTTTTTCAACAGCTTTCTGTTCTTCAAGGGCAACAGCCTCAGAGAACGTATCAGCCGTCAGTGTCAATGTCTGTGTAGCGTCATCCCAATGGGCACACATCGACTCCATAGGAATGGACAGATATTGCTTCAAGGGAAGTTGGCGCCAGGTCATGGAATAGAAAGACAACATACTTTCACGATCACAGAACGACTGAAGAATACATACAATCTGGGAGGCACTATCTATCGGCTCTTCAACAGGAAACAGGATAATATCCACCGTTGAAGCATCGTTCAACTGTATATGGAGACTATTGGCCTTCAAGGAGGTCATTTCCGATAAACCGTCAAAACGATTCCTCACCTCCGCCTTCATATTCGATTCCATGAAGTCTAACATGTCCAACCTGTTGTTACGGGTCAGATAGGGCAACAGGCTGTCAGGCATTTCCGAGAAGACACTCCTGATACTGGCGGGCTTGGAATCCAAGGAATGTGCAGATGCCGACAAGGGCAGAGCCATCATCAGCATCAACACAAAACCTGTATTCCACTTGAACAGCGTCATCATCATACAATACTTATCCCCTACCCGGTCGCAGGTCCTTCACACGGACGGCCTTGCCCTCGCTGACGGGCAATGAACCTTTCTTCACAAGTTTCACACGCGGAGTCAGCAGGATCTCGTCCTTCAAGGCACGCTGGATGTCGCGGGTCATCTTCTGCAGTTCGGGATAGACATCGGTGTTCAGACCGTCCAACTCTACCTCGACGGTCATGATGTCGTTGTCATCCTCGGTGTCGAGCGTGATGAGGTAGTTGCTGCCAAGACCAGGATACTGCACGAGTATCTTCTCCACCTGCATCGGGAAGACGTTGACGCCCTTGATGATGAACATATCGTCAGTACGTCCTTTGATACGGTCGATACGGCGATGGGTACGTCCGCACTTGCACTCACCTGGTATGATGCGGGTGAGGTCACGGGTACGATAGCGGAGGATCGGCATCATGGTTCGGTCGAGCGTGGTGAGTACCATTTCGCCGATTTCACCGTCGGGTACAGGTTCCAGCGTGTCAGGATCGACAATCTCGATGATGTAGTTGTCCTCCCACAGGTGCATACCACATTGGTACTTGCACTCAAAGGCCACACCGGGGCCGTTCATTTCGGTCATTCCGAACGAGTTATAGGCCTTCACGCCCAACAAGCGTTCGATGCGCTGACGCTGCTCCTCAGTATGCGGTTCAGCACCGATAAAGAGCGTGCGCAGCTTCGTGCTGTGAGGATCGACGCCCTCCTCCTGGAACACTTCAGCGAGACGGATGGCATACGAGGGAATGGCATGCAGACAAGTGGTTCCAAAGTCCCTGATGAACATGATCTGTCGCTTCGAGTTACCAGCAGCGGCAGGCACGGTGGTAGCACCCAGCCACTCAGCTCCATGCTGGAAGCCCAGGCCGCCCGTGAACATACCGTAGCCGCTGGAGTTCTGGAACACGTCACTCTTACGGCAACCGACCATATACATGTCGCGGGCTATCATGTTTGCCCACGAGCAAATGTCGTGCTCGGAATAGGTCACCACAGCCGGATGGCCTGTGGTACCGCTGGTGGAGTGAATACGGATGGCATCGTCCATGTTGCCGCCAACGAGTCCGAAAGGATAGTTCTCGCGCAAGTCCTGCTTGGTAGTGAACGGGAGCTTGCGGATGTCCTCCGGCGTCTCGATGGAATCGGCCGTAATGCCAAGTTCGCCTAACCTTTTCTTGTAGAACGGCGACTTTAATGCGACATTGATACTCTCTTTCAGTTTCTTCACTTGCAGCTCACGCAATTGCTCGCGTGGCATCTTTTCGATTTCCGGCTGCCAGCATTCCCCATCGGGCTTGATGGTCGCCATGATTTTCTCATCAGTCATATTATTAGTTTTTTTTTGATTGGATAAACAAGTTATTCTTGTGCCAGTTGCATCATCATCACCGCCGACAGGCCTGCTGTCTCCGTACGCAGACGGCTCTTTCCCAGATGAACCGACACGTAGCCGGCAGCGACAGCACTTCTCACCTCATCGATGGAGAAGTCGCCCTCGGGACCAACAAGTACGGTGGCATCGGCGGTATCAGCAGGCTTGCGCAGTTCGTCGAACAGATAGGTGCGCGGTACTTCCTCGTAGCAATGAGCGATATACTTCCTGCCAGCGACAGGCTGTCGGATAAAGTCGTCGAACGGAGTCACCTCGTTGATTTGCGTCTTCCAGGCCTTGTGGCTCTGCTTGACGGCGGCTATCATAATCTTCTCCATACGCGGAACCTTGACCAGCCGACGCTCAGAGAACTGGCAGTTGAGGAACGAGATTTCATCTACTCCGACCTCGACGGCCTTCTCCACCAGCCACTCCATGCGCTCCATCATCTTCGTCGGAGCGATTGCCAGCTGCAGATGAGCCTCCCATTGCCGCTGCTGTGGCAGCTGCTCACGGATTTCATACATACAATGCTTGGTATGTGCCAATGTGACCTCGGCACGATAGTAGTTGCCCTCGCCATCCATCAGCATCATCTCGTCACCTATCTTCAGACGAAGCACACGCAGGGCATGCATCGCCTCCTCAGAAGGCAGTTCGGTAGCCGTCTTGGCATCGGGTACATAGAAAAACCTGACCTCTTTCATCCCAATCGTTTCCTTCGGAGTTAGTGGGCTATATTCTCAATGGGTTTCTTCTCGGGTTTGAACACCACTGCGAACGTAATACCTACGACAAGTGCAAAGGCAGCGAAAACAAACCAGCACGTCTGCCACTCGCCAACCAGATAGCCATTCTCCCAATGGCAGAAGCTGTTAACAATTTCACCAGCGGCAAGTGTTCCGATAGTTGCACCCAGGCCGTTGGTCATCATCATGAATAATCCCTGAGCTGAGGCTTTGATGCTTGGTTCACATTCCTGATCGACAAAGATACCGCCAGACACATTAAAGAAGTCGAAGGCAACACCATAGACCACGCACGACAGGATGAAGAAGATAACACCAGGCATTGCCGGATCACCAATACCGAAGAAACCGAAGCGGAACACCCACGCAAAGAGTGACATCAGCATCACGACCTTGATACCAAAGCGCTTCAGAAAGAACGGAATCATCAGGATGCAGCATGCCTCACTGATTTGTGAGACAGAGGTTAACATGGTGGCATTATTGGCTGCAAAAGAATCTGCAAACTCTGGAACTCCTTTGAAACTGGTCAGGAAAGGACCTGCAAAACCGTTGGTCACCTGCAAACACATACCCAGCAATGCCGAGAAGATGAAGAACAAGGCCATCTGACGGCGCTTGAACAGTTTGAAAGCGTTCAAGCCAAGGCTTTCAACAAGAGATACCTTGCCATTCTTCTTGTCCAACTTGCACTCTGGCAGAGTGAAGCAGTAAAGGAAGAGCACAATACTCAGTACACCAGAAACGAGGAACTGCAAGTAAGTGTACTGGAACTTATGGGCGTTCTCACCCAATGTGAAGCCAAAACCGCTATCATCGATAAAGGCGCAGTTGACAAACCACATGGTTGCAATGAAACCGACAGTACCCAACACGCGGATGGGCGGGAAATCCTTGACGGTGTCCAGCCCGTTGTTCTTCAGAATGGTAAATGCTGCAGTATTAGTGAGGGCAATGGTAGGCATGTAGAATGCCACACTCAGCGTGTAAAGTGCAATAAAGAGCGACTTCTCGGGCAATTCGTTTCCGAAACCAGCCTGCTCGCCCATCCACCAACAGCTAATCATAAAGGCACCTGCCACCAAGTGGCACAATCCCAACAGTCTCTGAGGCTGGATGTACTTGTCTGCGACAATACCCATCAGTGTTGGCATGAAGATACTAACAATGCCCTGGATGGCATAGAACCACGAAATTTTATCTCCTAATCCAGCTATTCCCAGATAGTTTCCCATACAGGTGAGATAAGCTCCCCAAACGGCGAACTCCAAGAAGTTCATTACCGCTAAACGTCCTTTTAGATTCATAGTCTTTCTACTTTTTATTAGTTTTGTATTTATTATATTGGTTTCTCTTTATAGTAGGCTATTTCTTTACCGTTCTCTACTTTTAAGACGATCGTTCCCGGCATCCATTCCGTGAAGGGCATTTCCTTCTCTAGGGGGAAGTACCTTACCACCCACCCTTCCTCCGAGATTTCGACGGCGTGCTGTGTCAGAGATCTCCCATCCACCGTTATCAGGAAGTTTGACGCTATCCGCCTTAACCGAATCGTTTTTGAGTGTTGTTTCATCTTTCAGCAGTTGATTATGGAATCTGATGAGTTGTATCTGACTAATAAACAGAATCTTTCGGGTGTTGCTATTATCGCCGCCGTCACCCAGATATACGAAGCCACGCATCTGCTTAAGGGGCTTTTTGTTATAAGCAGGCACCCTTACTTGTGCCACCCCTGAGACGGACACACGGTTGCTGACCTGCATGACGGTGTCTTCATATTCCGAAACGATACAAACGGTAGTCTCCTTAGTACCATTCTGCCATAAATAGTCTGACATGAACTGGAACATAAAAGAGTCACCCACTTTAAACGTAGAGTCAGTAGTAACCGTAAAGTCAAACCGGTTCATCGTCGGCTTGGGCATCAGCATGACATCTGTAACGTTTTTCCAGATATTGGCCGTGTCACCGGTCGTGTTCAGCTGACTGTAGCGACTGATTTCCCCGACACCTGCTCCAAGGACCTTTGCCTCGTCGCTGAGCCTTTCATTCACATGTCCGTATATTTTGTGCAAATAATCAACATGGGAATAGTAGTAAACCAACGAAGAGTCGAACTCTGCCTCAGTGACCTCATGTTTCCTCAGTACTGCCTGGAAATACTTGGTACGCCTCATGTCCATGCTCCCCATCCCGTCCACTTTTCTGGACATTGCCTGAGCCAGATGGTAGTCATAGATAATATCCTCCATATCGTCAGGCTTTATGATACCTGATGGTACTGACGGCTTGCACGCTATCAACGATACAGCTATCAGGATGAAGGATATGATGCTATGACGGTTCATTGGCATCCTGTTGATTGTCAGAATCTGAGAGTACTGTCTCCTGCTGCTTCCTGCCAAATGAAATCTCACTGATTTCCTTACGATAGAATAGTAACAAGAGAACAACACCTACAGAGATAGACGAGTCGGCAAAATTGAAAATGGGACTAAAGAACACATAGGGATTACCACCTACGACCGGCACCCAATCAGGCCATGTCGTTGTAATGAGCGGGAAGTAGAACATATCAACGACCTTACCCATCAAGAACGGTGCATAGCCTGTTCCAAAAGGAACCATGTAAGAAACATAGAATTCTGACGAGGCGTTAAAGAGCAGTCCGTAGAACATGGAATCGATGATGTTGCCTGCAGCTCCAGCAATAATCATGGAAAGGCAAATGATATACCCCATTCGGGCCCGTTTACGGACCTGTCCGGCCAGATACCATCCCAACACACAGATAGCTACGATACGGAAAATGCTGAGCACCAACTTCGAGCCAATCTCCATGCCATACGCCATACCATTGTTCTCAATGAACACAATCTTGAACCATGACAGTATCTCTATCTGTTCATGGAGGGTCATGTGCGTCTTTACCCAGATCTTGATAATCTGGTCAACAACAAGAATGGTCAGCACCAGGACGATGGCTGTCCACCTACGATATACGATGTCTCGACTATTCATTTACTGTTTCTTGCCAGCCATCTTCGACTCCACGCTCAGTGTAGCGTGGGGGACGGCACGAAGTCTCTCCTTGGGAATCAACTTTCCAGTGATTCGGTCAATGCCGTATGTCTTGTTTTCGATACGTGTCAGCGCAGCCTTCAGTCCCTGGATGAATTTCTGCTGGCGGGCAGCCAGTGAAATGAGCTCTTCCTTTGACTGTGTTGCACTACCCTCTTCCAATGCCTTATAGGTGGGTGAGGTATCATCGACATCATTGGAATCTTGATTCATCAGGATTCGCATCATCTGTTCATAGTCACGCTTGGCCAGGGCCAGTTTCTCATTGATAATCTCCCGGAACTCTTCTAACTCTTCGTCCGAGTAACGCAATTTTTCTGCCATAATCTTATTAGGATTTAGTTATTTGAATATTCAACTTAAAGTCATCGAAGTCAACCTCTGCGCCGTCGTTGGCTGCTATCGTGATGGAATCGGCCAAGACCTGCGTCTTGATATATTCGCCGAAGCCGTTGACGGAAGCCTCAATCTCCGCATTCGGAGCCACTGTGATGTGGATGCGGTCGGTGATTTCCAGGCCGCTCTCCTTGCGGATGTTCTGCACGCGGTTGATGATTTCACGGGCCATACCCTCCTGTTTCAGCTCGTCGTTCAGCTCCACTTCGAGGGCGACGGTCAGCGCTCCTTCGTTCGCCACAAGCCAGCCAGGGATGTCCTCGCTGATGATATCGACGTCGGCGGCTTCCACCGTCAATGCCTCGCCGTCAACGGTGATGCCGATGGTGCCGTTGGCTTCCAGCTCGGCAATCTGCTCCTGCGTGAGGGCATCCATCTGTGCGGCTACGCCCTTCATGAGCTTGCCGAACTTCTTGCCCATCGTGCGGAAGTTGCACTTCCCCTTCTTCACCAGTATGCCTGCACCCTCGACGAACGTCAGTCCCTTGACGTTCACCTCGTGCATGATGAGGTCCTTGACGGCCTCGATGTGCTTGCGCTGCTCATCGGTAGCGGGTACCATGATGCTCTGCAGCGGCTGGCGCACCTTGATGTTCACCTTGCGGCGCAGGGCGAGCACCATCGAGGTAATCTTCTGTGCCATCTCCATGC
>JAEEGL014528638.1_pt1 | contig 18980 bp, 33 predicted proteins | sample 9134231 | NCBI WGS metagenome assembly JAEEGL01 (sample SAMN16246548, study PRJNA631951) | gut metagenome | biome: gut microbiome; feature: rumen; material: fiber-attached | host: Bos | place: Iran: Karaj | collected 2018-10 | reverse complement strand
TAAATCATTTTTAGGTTTATGTTGTGAACAATAATCAGTTGGTTCAATTTGACCACGAAGCGATGGCATATACTGACACGTTTTAATATTTGGAATATAAATAGCACATTTGTCGCAAAGTTTAAGGCTCAGCATAAGAAGTATCCTCTACTGTAATTGAATGGGGTGGAATGATAATGGTAATATCTTTCTCCCAATAAATTGTAAAAAATTTAAGGATTGGATTAGAAAATGTAGTTTTAGTTACAATATAATGATAATCTTTATTGTTATAAGCAATATTAAAATATGGATAACTGTTAATAGTAAAATCACGGTATGTTCCATCGTTTACCTTTTCGCGCAAGGTGTAATGAAATGTATCGTAGCCAATATCACAAATGCGTATATAGTTAGAGTCATCATCTACTGGAAGGAGTTCTTTCTCTTCTAAAACAACGGTTGTAGTTTTAGCAAAATTGTTACAAATTGCAGGTAGTGTTGCTGCTCCAATTAAACCTGCTACTACTATTGCTGCGACTAAACTTAGTAAAGCAAATACTATTCCCCAACCAATTTCATTATCAACACGATAAATTATCCAAAAAGTGAAAATAGGAGCACAAATTACAAAAAATAACCAAAACATGTAATCAACCTTTCTTTTTTATTTCTATATATATTATATAATATTTTTTTATAAAAGTCTATTGCGGCTGATGGGTCTAGATTATACGACCGGATGAACGGGTTGCCGCATAGGTAATTTTTAATAGTTGCTGATAATGTTAAAGAATAAATAAAATGGGTAAAAATCTTAGGTAATTTTTAATAGTCGCCTATAAAAATATTGAAAATTTAGGTAATTTTTAATAGTCACCGAACGAGATAGCAAATGTATGATGGGGTAATTTTTAATAGTTTGTTAAAATTTTAGACGCTTAAATAAAAGTGTTAAAAAATGATATAAAAAAAGTGTTAAAATTTTAGACGCATAGATAAATGTGTTAAAATTTTAGATGCTTAGGGTAAAAAGTGTTAAGGGGTTAACAGAATTTTTTATATATTAGTGAAAGGATGTGACATAAATTGCTTTCACTAAAAGGTTTAGATGCGCGATAGATACCAAAAATAAAAGATATTTGCGCGAATAAAGAATATCATGATATATTATATGGTTATTTGCAAGAACATTCTGAGTGGGATGGTGTGTAGGGACATCCTCGTTATGTTAATAAAAAAGTGGTAAATTTTAAAAAAATTGGAGAAGCTCTTGGAATGAGTAGGTAGACAGTTTCAACTAAATTTAAAGCTTTGCAAGATAAGGATGGATTAAATTTAATTAGTAAAACAGTAGATAATAGGGGTAATTATACATTAACTTTATTACCTGGTGATGTAGCTTCATTAATTCCATATTAGACTTTAAAATTATTAGTAGATGCATTAAATGAACGTTGTATTTCTACTTTTGTTTATTTATTAACAAGATATATTGCTAATTCAGAAGAAAGTTTTTTATTTACATTAAATGATATTAAAAAACATATTGGAATTACTATAACAACAAGAAGTAATGATGAAACAATTACGAATATTTTATTTGTATTATAGAAATTAGAATTAATTGAATATGAGTTAACCACATAGCAAAATGAAAATGGAGTTAAAACAATTTATCGTTTAAAAAGTTTGACTAATGTAATAAAGTGTTAAAAATTTAGACGCATGTTTTAATAAAAGTGTTAAAATTTTAGACGCTGTTTTGTTAAAAAAATAGTAACCATATAAATATATATTAAATATTCTTTAAATAAGGTTTATTTACTATTATTCCGCCCTTCGGGCTCCATAATAGTAAATAAACCCTGGGATTTTTTTCAAATGGAGCCTACGAAAAAATGAAATGAAAAATGGGGGTAGGCTGTAAGGAACGTTTTTAATTTTGAATTGAAAATTCAAAATTAAAAAAATAAAAAGGTGGAAAGGAACGTTTTTTATTTTGAGTTGAAAATTCAAAATAAAAATTTTTCTTCTCCTTTTTAAAAATAAATCATAGATTTATTTCTTAAAAAAAAGGTGTGGTAATATTATGTAGATTGGTAGAGGATGTTTGAATCCTAGTAAATTTTTTATTAAAGATGAATAGGAGAAAAGAGAATATTTAAAAAGTGATAATTTATTAGTATGGTTGAGTAAAAAGATAACTATTAATGAAGAAGATGCTAATGTATGGTGTAAAGTTAGGTGATATTGATGGAGAAGAGGTTTATTTATATAATAATATAAAAGAATGTATAATGGCGGCTTTTTAGCATCCTTTATGGTTATGTGGTTGGATATATTATAGTGGTAAGTTAGGGTGGTATATATTAGTTATGAAGGTAATAGAGGATAGAAGTGATATAGAATATAAATATTTTATTAATTAGAAGGGTTAGTGTTTTATACCAGAGGGAGAAGGAAAACAGGTAAACGTAGTAGTTTATAAAGATGGTGGAGAAGTTATTAATATGGAATGAAGAGATAGGGAAATTGAAAAAATGTGGGGAAATGTGGTGGGTGGGGTGCCCCGCTCGGTTGTTATTGTTGTCTCTCAGTTTCAACGAAACCGTTGCCGCAGAAAAAAAGCTCCCTAGGGTCGCCGCACCCTAGAGAGCTAAATATAAAGTTATGCCTTATCAACAAATAGCCGCAAAAAGTCACCAATGGGGTCCTCTTCTTCATTCGTCTTTACTTCTGGAATAGTTGTAGAAGAAGGTTTAAAATCAACAAGATTAAATAGTGGCACTATACAAGTATCCATTAATCGAAGCACTGTATCAACGCTATCATCCTCTTCATCAATATCCAGTTCAATACCATATACTTCTAGTAGATTATAGAAATCATCAACAAGAGTTTCTGCGTAATAGCGCTTATCCTGCTCTAGAGATTCTGCTTGACGTTTCTCAGCTTCGATTTTTTCCTTTTCCTCCTGGATATGCTGTTTATTTGCTTCATTGAGACTCTTGGTTACGTCATTTGCTATATCTTGAATAGACTCGCCGTTCTATAGACGAGTAAGAAAATCATAATTCATATATTAAAATCACCTTTCTTTGATTTAGTCACAGTGGAAAACTCATTGAATGGATTTTCATTAGTCGTAGAGCTTTCAAATCAATTCAATTTGCCTATTGGAGAGGTCTTCTCTGTCTCAAAATTTTTCCCTTTTTCACTTTCTATATATATTATATCAAAAAATTTTTAAAAAATCAAATGCGGGGTATATCATTGAGCCATGAAAATTTTAGTTCGTGAGGAAAGTATCGTGGGGTAAGTGTTGCATTTAAAATGAGCTTATGTTTTAGGTATAATTGCCTATATCTTTTGGAGAGAGAGAAAACTATATTTTCCATTATAATTATTATATCAAATATTTTTATCAATGTCAAGTGCCCCGAACGGTTTTTAATCATGCGCCCGGTAAAAATGCGTTTTTTTAATATTATAACAAATTTTTTTATAAATTTCAACAAAATGACCCAACATATCAAAAAAATTTTTTTTTACCCGAGCGGATAACCGAGCGGGTGCTTAGAGAGCGAGCATATGCTTTTGTGCTTAGAATTGACGCATATGGGGTCAGAAACCGAACGGACGACCGAGCGGTGTCCGGGTATTTTGGGATTTCGGGCGCACACAGGAAAGGTCGCTCGTGTGAGCAAAATTTTTGCATATGGGTAACAACCGGGCGGGGGCGAAATGCGGCTCCGCGCGCTCGCACACGGGCCGGCGTGTGTTAGCCTTTGTTAATGTGTGTGTGCCCGGGCGCAATTAGCGTAAGCTAACTACTAAGAAAAGAAAAAGCAGGGGTTACCCCCTGCTAATTCCTCAGACGATGGCAATGGCCTTAAAGTAGGTGGTGCGCTTCTCTACCAGCTTCTCCACAGTGCCAGCCTCAACCATCTGCCGAAGCAGAGCCGAAGCCCACTGAGAGGACTTGCCAAAGTTGGCTCCCACATCCTTGGCCTGATACAACAGGTCAGGGTCAGCCAACAGGAAGGCGAGAATGTCCTGCTTGAACACCTCGTTCTCCATCTGCTTCTTAGAGGGCTTGCGCTCACCCTTAGAGGCGTTGCGCTTCTGGTAGGAAGCCTTGCAAGCCTCCAGCTTCTCTCTAGCCTCAACATTAAAGTCAGCAGGCAGAGCACTCAGAGCCATGTCCAGAGCCATCACATAAGTCATCTTGTTAGCCATAGTATCACTCACTTTCTCTGTTTGGTAACGGGGTTTATCAGCTCCCCTTGATTACATGCTTATTATAACACAGGTTTGGAAGTTTGTCAAGAGGTTTTTCAAATTTTTTTTATCCAATTTCCTTTTGAAACTGCTTAAAAATTTGAAAAAACAGCGCAAGTCACCGTGGAACATTATTTGATACTCACGGGGCTTGACCACGTATTCCCCGATGTATTTCCAGAGGCGACGGCGCCATCCCCTCGGAACAATTATAGTATAGCAAATAATCAGTCAAAAGTCAATTACAAAATAATAAAGATTTGGTTACAATTTGGTTACAGGCGCCCGGGCGCGTTAGCAGAGGTTTACCACTCTGCTAACGATTCGCCATCTAAGGTTTCAACAGCATTTAGTTGCCATCCATTATTTTTTTCTACAATCTCACATCCGATTTCCCATAATTCCTGTTCTAAATTAGCTTCCTCAGCATCAAAATCATCATTTGTAAGAATAGAAAACTTATCATCAATTTCGATTTCTTGCTCAAGAACTGTAGTGTAATAAACCTTAACTTTCATTTTAATTTCCTCCTTCGCTAGTATCCACACCAAGAATAATCAACAGATTACAAATGGTAGTAAATACGTGAACGCCCATGTCTTCGGGGATTGCGTCCCACAGCTCAGGCCACATACTCTTGATACCAGTGAGAAGCATTCCGCCCCAGTTGCCACCGCAAGTAGTGCAAGTGTTAAGATACTGGTCAAAAGTCATGGTAGTCTTTTCTGCAAGGCAAGCCTGCATGAGAAAATCCTCGCCCCATTCTTCCTTGACCGTCATCAAGGCATCTACATAACTTTTTCCACTAATCATTTTATTGCGCATCCTTTCTTTAGCTTGGTTATAGTATAGCAGATAATTAGTAATTTGTCAAGAGTTTTTTTTCACAGTAATTTTGATTAGGTGTAAGTCAGTAATGTTATTACCCTTTGCCCATTCAAGAGCGGCGCGAAGAGAAGGAAAAACCACTTCTTCCTTTTGTGTTTTAGAAGGAGTAATAGTGACTTTCATGATTTGTTCTCCTTTGTTCTTTGATGATTATAGTATAACACAAGAAAAGGTATTTGTCAATATCAAAATGAAAGTTTTTTCGCCCGGGTGGTTAGCCTAGGCTTATCAGCTACTATAATTTTTCCATAGTTTCATTATAACCATATTTCTAAATTAAAATAGCTACTAAATTATTAATATTATTTTGATTCTCTTTTTTAAATTCCATGTTTTCTTTTTGCCAGCACCACCGTAAATTGGTTAATCTATTATCGGTTCTAATTCCATTAATGTGATCAATTACGTAGTTATCAGCATTGTCTATTGGATCAAATGTTTCTTTAACTAATTTATGAACAAAATATCTTCGGCTATTTAAAGTAATTGCTGTGTATCCATTTTTATCAACATATCCTAATAAATGATTATTGTTTAAGTTTCTTACTCTTCCTAAATTAGAAACTGCAATTTGCTTAAATTTTAAATGCTATTTCCAAATTTCATTTTGTAAAATATATTCATCTTTAATAATAGAAAAATAAGTCGCACCTTTTTTAAATTGAGGTTCAATAATTATTCCACATTTTTTAGCATAATTAATCTATTCAGAAATTTTTGCCGAGGAATAATTCCAATTATATTTTTCTTTTAATTCTTTAAAAGTGTAACAATTATTTATCATTATTTTATAAAACCTCCTTATTTATTCTATTATTATTGAAAGTTTGGGACAAAAAATTAAGATTTTTTGTCCCAAACTTTACATTTTCTCTCACTTTCTCTTTTGAATGAGTGTCAATTCAAACTTTTTTCCATCTTTTTCGAAGGAAATCATGCGTTCAGCGTTCGGAATTGCCAGATTTTCAACTTTTTTTGTCAAAAACTGTGCAATTTCTGCGATTAAATCGCCTTTTGTTTCGTTTTTCTTACGTTCTCGAGTGGTAAACTTGTAAGTAGTGGGTTTGCGGTCAGCTTGGCGCATCTTCTTTTCCAGCTTTTTCTGTTCAGTTGTCAAAGGAAACGGGTCTCCCCCTTTATCAATCTGTTCATCAGTTTTGATAATGTCGAGAGCTTCAGCCTCACTGATACCAAGAGTTTTCATCAGCTTTTCCTTTTGGTTCATTGGCTCACCCCTTTCTGTATCTTTACTATACCATACATCTATTAGAATGTCAAGATAAATTGATTCGTTATTTTGCACAAAAATGGTTAGCCTAGGCTAACTGGGCGCCCGGGTGAGTTAGCGGGTGCTAACTCTAGTTCAAAAGGAGGGAGGGCATCAGCCCTCCACTTCCTTAAACTGGAAGAAAGTCTTCCGCTTATCCTGCACACGCGTCACCTTGTCAACCTTAACAAGTGCGCTCATCAGTGCGCTAACCTTCTGCGGAGTGCATCCGTCAAGCTCAGGCACACGCTTCGTCAGCTCGGAACAGGTGAACCTCTCAGAGGGATACATCTCCAAGAACATCAGGACCGCATCCCGAAGAACAAGGTTCTGTTCCTGCGTGGCCGTCAGCTTCTTCGGAGAAGCATTCTTTTTGGCAAGCTGTTCAAGCATACCATTCAGCTTCTCAACCACTTCCGCAGGAGCGTCCGCAGGCAGATAGTCCATAGCGTAGAGAATAGCATCCTTCTTAGTCATCTTGTTAGCCATAGTATCACTCACTTTCTCCGTTTGGTGGGTTCGGCTCCCAATGTTGTTTTCTTCCTTGACTGTATCTGTATTATAGCACAGCTTCTGGAGTTTGTCAAGGGGTTTTTCAAAAGTTTTTGAAAAATTTTTTCAAGTTCCTTCAAGTCGCATCGTTTCTGTTCTTCCGTTACTAGTATTGGTTTCTGTTTCAGCTCTTGGGTGCCTCGCCCTTTGACAATTATTATTATAACAGATTATTCAGAAATGTCAATTACAAAGTAGAAACAATTTGGTTACAAAATGGTTACGGACGCCCGGGCGAAGGGCTTGACACAATGTCAAGCCGCTTCAAGAAATGTCAAGGCTTTGGCAAAGGTCTGAACCTTGCGCCAACAATTGGTTTTAATACTGTCATCATAATCCACAAAGTTTTCCACAATGTGGAGAAAGATTTCAGCTTCAATTTCTACATCTTCAAGTCCTGTGTGGCTTTCTTCAAATGTGGGGTTGTTGTGTAGATAACGATACACAGTTTCCGCAGATGTGGAATAATTCCCAGCTTCGGAAATAAAATTGTTTTCTTCACAGAATTTGATATACTGTGGAGTAAGCAACATGGAAGTGCAGGCCATGTTCCAAATGTCGAAAAATTCTGTTCCATAGGGGAAGAACCAACGAACCAAAGAACCAGAAATAAAACGGATGTTATTTCTTGTAGCCCTGTTATCAAAACCCATGTTATAAGCCCCAACTTTGGTTACATTGTGGATTTTCATGTCATTCCACATTTCGCGCCGAATGTTGAAAATTCCACGCATCGTGCGTTTACCTTCCTGGTATTCCTTCCAATAGTTAGGAATCTTGTCAGCGAAATACGCCTGTTCCATTAATTCAGAATCAAGAAAGATTTCAGAAACGATGAAAGACTTTTCACATAGCACTTCACCTGTTGGCACATTGATAATTTGATAGCCAATGTCGTAAGGCAAGGGCTGTTCCACAGTGTTTGCGGTTTCGGTATCAAGAATCATTACGTTCATAGTATCAAATCCTTTTCAGTTATTAGGGGTTACCATCGTTCCCCTGACAAGTATTAGTATAGCAGAAGAGGGTTAAAAAGTCAAGAATTTTTCATTCGTCAAAGTGCACAAAAAATGCGGACGCCCGGGCGCTTCACCGCAGTAAAGCGGTGAAGATTTAACAGTCGTAATCATAGCACCCTTCATAAGGATTGAATCCCATTTCTAAATCAAAATCGCCTTCGTAAAAATCGGAAAAGGCTTTGCTATCTTCGGATTCATCGGCAAAAGTCTTTTCCCAACAGGTGGGGCAAATGCCACTGATGAGCATTTCTCTTTCTTCTGGAGAGAGATAGGGGAAAGCTTCCTGCACACTCATTCCATCATCCCAGTCAAGATAATCCATCTCATTGACTTCAATTTCATTGGCATGACCGCAAAAAGGGCAAGCGGTGACAATACAAACTTCTTTGTTATTGATTTTCATAATTCAATCCTCCCCATTAAATTCACACACAGGGCACAGGTAGCAACCGAGGTCCTCATCTTCCCAATCGCATTCGTAAATAGGTTCGCCGCATTCAGGGCAGTTGTAAAAGCGCTCATCCCAATCAACGAAACCACCGTAGACTTCCTCAACAGCTTTAGCATTGATTTCCCACATTTCGGAAACCTCCTTTGTCTTTTTCTGATTATAGTATAACAGGTTAGGATTTATTTGTCAAGTCTTTTTTGAAAATTTCATCAAGAATTTTTGCAAGTGTTTCGTTGCCATCTCTTTCCTTCATGCGAGATAACAGACCAGAATTTTCTTTTAACAGTTGCTCTAATGTCATTGGTATCAACCCCTTTTTCAATTCTATTATAGCACACTCTTGGAAAAAGTCAAGTTACAAAATGGTTACAATTTTGCGCCCGGGCATTAAGCGAGAGCTAACGCTCTCACTTAACAATACAGAAAGTTCCGTCATCAATTTCCATGTAGAAAATTTGGCTTCCTTCATGCTGAGCCTGAAGCTCTCTAGCTTCTTCCCAAGTAAGGCAAGGACTACCTGCAAATCGTCCATCATCCTTAACTACACACCACAAATCATCCAACCAATTAAAATCTCTCATAGTATCAACTCCTTTTGTTTTTCTAATTATAGTATAGCACATTTTTATAATAAGTCAAGTTACAAAATGGTTACAGATTGCCCGGGCGAAAAACCTACCTACCCCGTAGAGAGGAGGGATTAACCCTCCTCCTCCACAGGCTCTTCAGTGAAGGGAGTGAAATAGGTGCGACGCTTCACACTCACCTTGCTAACCTCATGCGCCTTGATGGCCTGAGTCAGCAGAGCGGAAATGCGCTGAGGGGAAGAACCTTCAACCGCAGGACAGACCTTCGCCAAGTCACTGCAGGTGAAGCCATGCTCAACTTCACCGATGTGTTCGGTGATGTAGGCCACCAGAGCAGAGCGCACACCCTGATTCTCGACCTGCTTCTTGGAAGGCTTCCGCTCGCCCTTCGTCTGGGCACGCTTCTCATAGGATGCCTTGCAAGCAATCAGCTTCTCAATGACATCCTGCTCAAAAGACTGGACAGACAGGAAGTCGATAGCGGCGGACAGAGCGTCAACGTAAGTCATCTTCTTGTTAGTCATAGTATACACTACCTTTCTCCGTTTTAACGAGTTCGGCTCTCACTTTGTTTTCTTTTTCTTACTGTAGTCATTATACTACAGCTTGAAGGGTTTGTCAAGGGGTTTTTGAAACTTTTTTGAAAAACTTTTTCACGGTCACCGACAGTTTATTATGTTTTTCTTTGAGCTTCTATCTCCCCTTGACAATTATTAGTATAGCAGAAAGCAGGCGAAATGTCAAGAGTTTTTTAAAAAAAATGAAAAAATTTTAAATTAGTCAAGGCTAACGCGCCCGGGCGATTCAAAGAATGCCCCCGAATACTAAAATGTGAAGTAAAGCCATAACACCGCAAGCAATGGTGCAAAGCCAATAACATACTCGTCCTTCAGTATCCGCAAGATACCAACAGATAAAAAACATGATTAAACAAATAAGAGCCATGATAAAATTAAACATAGTATACAACTCCTTTTTTATTTTCTATAAATATTATAACATAATTTTTAAAATTTGTCAATAGGTTTTCCGAAAATCTAGGCAAGGGGATTAAATCCCCATTGCCTTTCTTTTCTTCTGGACTACACGCCAACAGGCAGAGCAAGGTTTTGTTGTTACCTTTTTATGCTGAGAAAAACACTTCAAAAGGATTTCAGCCTCAATTTTTACATCGTCAATCCCCTGATGTTCTTCTTTAAATTCGGGGTTCTTCTTCAAGTATCTGTAACAACATTCTGCGCTTGTCTTGATGTTGCCTTTTTCCGAGACAAAATTATTTTTCAATGCAAATTTAATATAAGAAGGACGAGCCAAGAGAAGCTGACAAGCCATGTTCCAGATACATCTAAATTCTGTGCCGTAGGGGAAAAAATACTTGTATCTGTTATCCGTAGTCCAACTCTGCGTATTATTCAATGCCCTGCGGTCAAAGTTCATGTTATAAGCATAGACTACATTTGTTTTGTGTTCTTCCATCAAATCCAGTATAAGTTTCCGCACAGTATACAGAGTAACCATTTTCCGCTCGCCTGTTTTAAGTTTCAGTTCATACTTAGGAAGTTTTTCTGCATAATAAGCGGATTTCATCATTTCTTTTTCTTTAACATAGATGTTATAGACTACCAAAGAATACTCAGCAAAAATATTACCTTTTCTATCCATCACGCAGAATCCTACATCATAGGCGAGCGGATGCTCAACAGAGTTTGCGGTTTCAGTGTCAATAACAATAAATCTTTCATTCTTTTTCATGGGGCAACACTTCCTTTTTAAATTGATTGGGGCTTACCTTCGTTTCCCTCAACCTTGATTATAGTATAGCATCATCAAGCGCAAATGTCAAGAAAAAGTTATTCGTCAAATTGCACAAAAAATCTTGGCGCCCGGGCGGTTACCCCCCGCTTACTTGCGGGGGGCTGACAGAACAATTCTGTATCTTGTTCCATTCCACTTAAAATCAATTTGTCTTTCCTTGTTTGTGATTTCCACAGTTTCAAGGTTATCCAAAGATTTTAAGGTAGAGGCAAAGGCAGAAATAAGAGCCTGTTTATCTTCGTTGGGCTTGCGTTCCCGCTTTTCCAATTTGTAAACAGTGGGCTTTCTATCAGCCTGCCGCATTTTCTTTTCTACTTTCTTTTGGCTTGCAGAAAGTTCAAACAACTTTTCACCCTTATCAATTTTAGCATCATCCGCAATTAACTGTTTAGCTTCTTCGGCTGAAATTTCAAGAGTTTTCATCAAGTGTTTTATTCTATCCATTATTATCACCTCCTGGACTAATTATAGTATACCAGTGATTAGGGGTATTGTCAAGTTACAATTTGGTTACAAGCACCCGGGCGGTTAGCATTGGCTAACTCAAATGAAAAAAGAGAAGGGGGGTTATTCCCCCTTCTCCTTGCAGGAAAAGTAAGTCTTGCGCTTGTCCTGCTCTCGATTGACCTTGTCAACCTTTACCAGAGCCGACATGAGAGCGGAAACCTTCTGAGGGGTAGCTCCATCCAGTTCGGGAACACGCTTAGCGAGTTCACTACAAGTGAAACGTTCCGTGGGATACGTTTCAAGGAACATCAGCACAGCGTCACGTAGAACCAGATTAGCTTCCTGGTTAGCAGTCAGCTTCTTGGGACTAGCATTTTTCTTGTCAAGCTGGACAATCATGTCCTCAAGCTTGGCGCGAACTTCCGTTTCAGTTTCGGGGATGTAAGTCAGAGCGGTGGTGAGAGCAACCTTCTTAGTCAGCTTAGTCATAGTATCAATCCTTTCTGGTTTGTTGGGTTTTCCTTCCCTTTGATGATTTAATTATAGCACAGGGTGGAGAGTTTGTCAAGTGTTTTTTGCAGTTTTTCTGATTTTTTTCTGAGAACCTCGAATGGAAAAAACACTCAAAAAATTATCGTCTGAAACTCTGTCCTTCGGGTTTGGGGCCCCTTTCCCTTGGGACAATTATAGTATAAACCATGAGGGCGAATTTGTCAATACTAATTTTGAAATTTGGGGGTATTCTCTGTTTTGCACAAATAAGATGAAAGAATTGCATCATTTTTGTGCATTTTGACGGCGCGCCCGGGTGATTGTGGGATTTGTGCAAAACAGAGAATTTTCGCGTTTTTTAAATCAAAATTTTGTATACTATGTGCATTGCGCGAATGCCGCGCGCCACGGGTGGGCAGCGTCCGTGGGCGCGCGGTTCGCTTTATAATAAAAAAAAATGACTGAAAAAATGCAAAAGGGCATTATGAAAAATGAAAAGAAAAAACCTTCTTAGTATTTTAACTAAGAAGGCAGTGAAATTTTTAATTAAAGATTGGATTATCTGGCACCGGTTTTGCGGGGTGAAATGCTTCGCTTGTTTCGGGGTTGTAATCAAAATGAATCCATGCTACAAAATCAGTTTGACAATCTGGACAATTTAACCACAATTTTCTTGCTAGTCTTCCAGGGTCAAACATTTCTTTTTTTTCAGAATGTAAATCAGTTACAACGTGATGTCTAAGCGTATAAAATTCATAGTTACAAACGGGGCATTTCATTCTTCAAAACCTTCTTTCTTATTTCTTTTATAAGGGGCGCCTTTTCCTTTTTTGGGGGCGATTTTTCCACCCCTTCGGCGCAAGTGTAAATATCCCTTTAAATCTTCGGGAGTCATTTTATTATAAAGTTTTGCTTTTTCTTTATTTGTCATATTATCCTACCTTTCGCGCCCAAGTGAGAGTATTAATAATTTCATTGGGGGTAAATGCCCATCCGCCGTTTTCTTTCCATTCTGTAAGGTTTGGGGTTTCATCATCAAACAAGATACCGCCTTTAAAAGTTCCTACGGTGCTCTTAGGTGTGCCATAGGGGACGATATTGATTTCATCAAATTCTACGCTTGCCAGATGTTTTTTCAACCAGTCCCTTTTGGCCTGAGTGACTGCCATATCAAAGGTGGGGTTGCTGTTTTTGGAGAGCCAGGAGATAATCCCGATTTTCCAACCCATTTTCTGGAGATTGTTTAACCGCTGAGCAAGTGCGCTCAAGTTGTGCAAGGGTTTTGCCACTGTATAGGGAAAGGGGTTGTCATTAATCAAATAATCGAGCCATCCATCCACGCCGTAGAAGTCAGCCAGAGTGCCATCCATGTCGAAGTAAATAACCTTGTTAATCATCATTATCATCAATCCCTTTCTTTGGAAGAATTTCTTTTCTTTTTCTATAAGTATAATACTATATTTTTAATTGAAAGTCAATATAAAATTTTAAATTTTTTAATTTTCGTCATTTTGCACAAAAGCGCCCGGGTAGAAAAATTTTTGAATGAAAGTTTAATTGTTTGATTCTTGTAATAATTGCCCTTTACAGAAGGGCAATTATTACTGCGCTCAAACTAATGGCAGTCAGGATGAGTCCGACAATTCCCATCGTCTGTAAACCTTGGAAGTTGATATTCAGAATTTTCGCCTCAGAATTGAGCATTTTATTAATGAGCTTATCCATATTTATTATCTCCTTTTTTTTTATTTTAATTATCGGGGTGGAGGATTTTTAGTCCACCCGATTTTCGAGCCAGTGAATCATTTTGCCTGTTGTAGACTTGAACCGAACGACTTCCCGGTTCTTGTCATATCCGGCGAAGGCATTGCAGAAGGCGTTGAACTCTTCGGCGTTCATCTTGTAGACGTGAAGCTCGCCGTCAATATCATGACCGAAGAACCACTTGTTGCTGTGAACATTGGTGAAGTAGGTGTGCAGGCTTTCAGCCATATCGTTGCCGAGCTTCTTATTGACGAGAGTAGCTCTGCTAGACTTGACAGAAGCGCGGATTTCTTCGATATCACTGCCCTTGTCGTAGGGGGTGTTGCCATCTTTGCCGGCCTTGAAGCCCATATGGTATTTGACCATGATTTCGATGAAGTCCCCATGGTTGCACCAGTGGACGCCGTTATCGAAGGTATAGGGCGCGCCCTTGTGGGTGGGGTCGAAGGTGTAGGGGAGAGAGATTTCATAGACCTGCTTTTTCATGGGGGAGCACTTCCTTTCTTGAATCTATGGGTATTCTACCATAAAAAACCCGGCTTGCATAGCGGTAAATTGCACAAAAAACAAGAAATTGAAATAACTTGTTTTGTGCATAGTATACAAAAACTTTAGCGCAGTAGTGTAAAATTGCGTTTTCTAAAGTTTCAAAACGATTTACAAAAGGGGTGGGCAAATTATACAAAAATAAAAAATTTTTTTATGCAATTTTACCATTGTGCAATGTGCACAAATTGAGGGTAGTTAATTTAGGGATTTTTACCATTGTGCACATTGCACAAAAAAAGTGAAATTTTTCTTGCAAATTTGTGCATTTTGACGAACGTCTGCCGTCATCGGAGGTGTCCACGGGTGACGGACATACTTACCTACTAGATAGGTGGGTATACAAATTGTATTCGGCAAAATGCACAAAAAAGGGCGATGATTTTTGGGACTTTTGCCTTTGTGCAAGGTGCATAAAAAAAGTGAAATTTTTCTTGCAAAATTGTGCATTTCGCCGAATACCGGCCGCCGCGAGTAAGGAATGGCCGATGGCGGCCGGTTGTCAATAGGCAATATATACAAAAAACAATTCAAAATATTGTATAAAAAGTAGAATTTGAAAAAAATAAAATAAAATAAAAGTGGGACTAGGTAAAAATGAAAATAAAATAAAAAAATGAAAGCAATATGTTGATTGCTTCCACTTTGTGTTATTTTTTAATCCATATGTAGAATATAACAGAGGTTGGTTTTCAAACCTCTTTCTTAAAATATTTTCGAGCATATTTATTCATTTCTTTTATCAGGCGCTCACAGCCGTCAATACCATAAGCAAAGAAATTCAGCACAAACAGAGGGATAAACAGGATAACATTTACAATAAATTGATTTTTAGTCATTTTAATCTCTCCTTTTTTTTAATCCTTCCAGTAAGTAATTTCTTCTGCAAAATAACTCTTTTTAAGGCTGTCTTTATAAAATTCTTCCCAACCTTTATCCCATCCAAATTCTTCTGGATATTTTTTAGCATGGTTCTTTTTCTTTTCTTTTATTGTAGCAGATTCAAAGGCTTCCCAACTATCAGCGACACCAACTACAGGATGATTCACTTCATACTTTCTAATAATAACCATTTTTTTATTCCTTTCTGGTTTGTTGGGTTTTCCTTCCCTCTTTCTGATTATACTATAACACATTTTGTCCGGGGTGTCAAGAGTTTTTTTAAAATTAAAAGGGGTTTACTTTCTTAATTTTTCAACTTGTTCATAATAATCATACCAAATCTTATTTTGTGGACGCCAGTTGTTAATTTTAAGAAAGTTTTCTCTTTCCGCCCGTTCTTTTTCTTCAACTTCTTTACTAGGATACTCAAAATGATATCCTGTTAAACCGTGGCCACAATCATAGGGACTAAAAATTTTTTTACCATACATACCTTCCATATCGCAATAGGTTTCAAAAATTGTTCTATTTTTGTTTAATTCTTCATCTCTTTTGATTCTTAATTCTTTTTTAGTCATTTCAAACACTTCCTTTCAATTCTCAGATTCAATGTAATACCACAGAATCAGCTCGGACGGCTTGATATTCAGCTTCTTAGCATAGCGGTAAATGCGCTGATAATACTTGCGAGTGTTTTCGCGGAACATGAAAACGTGGTTGCTGATAGCGGTAACAATATCGTCATAGAAGTCATCGGAAACCTTATCCAAGAGGGCATCTACCTTCTCGAAAACAGAAACTTCTTCGGGGGTGGCATAGCGAGCAAGGCCCATATCAATCATCATGTTATTCATAGTTATAATCTCCTTTTAGATTTTATTTTGTTGGGGTGTTTCCCCTTTCGATGGTTTAATGATACTACAGTCCGGGCAAAAATGCAATAGGCAAAGTAAACAAAATCAAATCTCATCTTTTGGTGAAAATGTCAATTGCATTTCTCCCGGGCCTGTGGTATTATTAGACCATAGAAAAGGGTTGCGACCAACGCAAGGAGGGGTTCTCAAATGAAAAGAAACTGCTTTATTTCCGGGTATTATCCTGAGTTTGGAAATGATTTTCTGGTGGTCATGGGTGGTAATGAAAAAATGGTTGAAGAATTCAACCGGGGTGAATTTGGTCCTTATCATCACCTTGCAAAAGAAAACATTCAGCCGGGTAGCTTCAAATTGAATTATGAAGAAGTAAAAATGTATTAAGAGGGCAGTTGCCCTCTTAATTTTATTTTTAGGGGTATTTGTGCAATTTGACGATTACAAAATGGTTACAAATATTTTTGTGCAAAATGCCAATTGACAAAATGGCTGTGGAGTATTATTGAATTGTAGGATTGTGCAGGGTGCACAAAAATTGGCCATATATCAAACGAAAATTTGTGCACTATGCACAAAACGCGAACTTCGGCCGCGCGGTTCAGAGGTGGTCGTGCGCGGCCGACCGAGCCATATGTCAATAGGCAATATGCACAAAATTTTTGCAATTTTGCCCTTCATTTTTGTGCAAAACGCTGAATTTTAGGATTGTGCAATTTGACGAAAAATTTTTGTCAATAGTCATTTTGCACAAATTTTTTGCAAGATTTCTTTCTTCGGCAAAATACACAAAAAAATGAGGACCGAAGTCCTCACTTGATGGTGCATATATATTCCCGACCTTCAAAGGTTTTTCCGATGAATAAGTCAGCAAAACCTGAACCATTATCAGCCCAATCTTTAACGACCTGTTTGAATCGCCGCAAGGACCATTTGTTGCAAGGCGCTTCGATAATCTCCAACGTCTGGGGGAATATTGCGATATATTTCATTTTTATTCATCCTTTCTAGTTGCGATAGGTCATTTTTGCAAGACTCTTGAAGAGGTTTCGAGTTATTCCTCTTCTTCTTCCTCCTCTTCATCGCCTTCCCATTCAAGGAACAGGCGGTCAATGGCGTTATCGTAGTATTCATCAACATCCCATTGACTTCTTCCTATGGGGCAATTCCAGCCAGTGAACCCGATGTTTTCATTCCAATCGTTATAATTCATCATTTTTCTTTACCTCTTTTCATAGATTTGAAGGTTTTGAACCTTCTCCATATGGTTGAAGATTTCAGCCATATGGAGAAGGGCCGAAGCCCTTATGTGGCCGGGGCTTAATAGTCCCAGACCATGGAGAGGAGTTTCCACCCCTCTCCCCGTAGGGAAGGCCACCGCCGGGAGAAGTTCTCCCAGTTGGTTTCCCAGATATGCTCTATGGGATACCATGTTCCAGTGAATACGTTCTTGCGAAAACGGAAGTATGTAATTGTCATCATTTGAATGACCTCCTTTATTTTACTGTAGTTATTCTAGTATTTTTCGCCGGGGGTTACCGGAGCACTTCAATCATAAGTGCTCCGGTAGCACCGGGATACATCTGATAAACGTGCTTATTTAACACGTTTTCGTATCCCTCGGTGCACCATTCTCCTGCCCACCATGTGTAGCAGTCCCAGAAGAAGTCATCTTCCCCGGCGTCTATGGTGTAGACGTTAACGACGCCTTGATTGTGTTGTTCGTTAATGATATCTTTTACCTTCATGGTCTGTTCCTTTCTCCCCGTATAGCCGGTAGGTCAGCTTTATTGAAGTGTCTGTGGTCTTATGCCATATTATAGCCCATGCGCTGATGTGCTCTCGCAATCTCTAACAGGTCCTCTGGAATGATTGTATCAACGAAGAACCGCTTAAGCTGTCCCGGTCTTGCGATAAGGTAAGTGATAACTTTGCGCGTCCGCTTGTTACGGATGGTGACAATCCCTGTTGTGCTGAGTGTCTGTTCCTCAGCGCCGTTACGGTGTCCATTATCCACGGTAATTGTTACAACAGGCTTGCCATAACCGATTTTCTCGATAATTGCGATACGGTCTTTACGCTCGTTAATGTGTTGCGTCATCATGGTTTTTTACCCCTTTCTTTTGGTTTATCCGGCAGACGCTTCGCAGATAAGGCAAAGTCAAGCCTGCGGTGACCGTGGGACAAGTCTACCACGGGAGAGCTTATGCTGTCAAGAGTTTTTGTTCACTTTTCAAGGTTCACATCTACTTGACAACCCGTCAGCCTGTTGTGTCAACTCTCAACCCCTCTCTGTGGCTCGGCTGTTGTCTTTCGACGATGTCATCATAGCATGGCTAAAAGGGAATTGCAAGCCTTTTTTTCATTTTTTTACGCCACAGATGGGGAAAAAGTGGCTCAAACCCTTGTGGCACAAGGGAAAATTTTTTTTAAATTTTTTTTTGAACACTGTTTTTCCTCACTTTTGGCTTTTGTGAGGATTATTCCTCAGCTGTCGCCGTTCTCTTCCTTGCGGAGAATAGATTCACCTGCGTATACCCGCACGCATTATGCGCGCGCGTATAGAGCCGGCGTATGTCATGGCAGGTGTCTTGACAGCTTATGCGTATGCAATAGTTTATAGCTTTATAGCTTTATTGCTTTACTACGATAAAGCAAAATTCTGCAAGTTAGCATACGTTAACCGCATTAGCAGCGTGCCATGTTGGTGACTAAGTCACAGAAAAAAAGTGTCAACCTTGACAGAATGCAAGAAAACTTGCATTAAAAATGTAACTACATTGTAACTGTTTGTAACCACATTGTAACTTTTAGCAGTCTGCGCTTGTGTCTGCTAAAAAGTCTGCAAGTTTAGCAGTCTTGTCTTGCATCTGCTAAAAGTTACAATTTGTTACCAAACTTTGTGCAGTTTGACGAACAAATTTTTCTTGACAAAATTTTTGTGCATTTTGACTATTGATTGTGCAATTTGACGAACACGTTTTACTTGATGAAATTTTTGTGCATTTTGCCTATTGACTGTGCACTTTGACGAAAGCCGCAAGTTCGTCTGTGCTAACTCTTGGAGTTCGTCATTTTGACGAATGTGCACATTGCACAAAAACAAAACTAAATCTATTTCATTTTTGTGCATTTTGT
>JAEEGL013120733.1_pt1 | contig 18980 bp, 16 predicted proteins | sample 9134231 | NCBI WGS metagenome assembly JAEEGL01 (sample SAMN16246548, study PRJNA631951) | gut metagenome | biome: gut microbiome; feature: rumen; material: fiber-attached | host: Bos | place: Iran: Karaj | collected 2018-10 | reverse complement strand
TCAAGAAGTTCCTTGGTGTCGTAACCGGTAAGAACTTCTCCGTATCTTTTGAAAGACTCGTCATGAACAGAAACAATCTTCATAAAACATACCTCCTAATCATATATTTAAAGTTTTGGAAAAAACGTTTTTTACGTCTAAAAATATAATACTACGTTTATGGATTTGTTCTATAGAAATCAAGGCTTAATATATTCAAAATTTGCGAACCTTGCGCTTCCGCCGGCTTCTTTGGCGCTAAAGCAAAACAGGCCGAATCTCGCTCCCGTGAAGTGATCCAGTTTAAAGATCAGTTTATGGGAGCCGCCCAAAGGTTCGGGTGAGGGTCCTTCGCTTTTGTCCGAAGATGAGCCATCACCTGATAGTTCGTAGAAAAATGCTGCCGAATCGTCTTCATTCGGAAGCAGAGGGTTATCCGGTAGGGACTTCCTGTCGAAAGAAACTGCCGCATATAACCTGACTTTTGGTACTGAGATCTCGATCATCTCGGTCTCATCGGGGTCCTCCCGGTCATGTCTTTCTCCCATGATGCCGCCGGTGGTGATCGTCCTCGTACAGCGCTCAAGATAGAATTTTGAATCTTTTTTCGTTATCCCTATATAACCGTAACAGCTTTCGAGGATGCAGAGTCCCGCGTGATCTCCGTCGTTAAGACCTTCGGCGTTTAACTCAACGCTTCCGATACATCCCGGGAAAAGAGTTCTCTGTGTCAAGGTATTGGATGCCTGAACAAGGTTTTTACATACTTTGTCAGTTTTAATGGTGAATACGCCGGTGTCCCTGTTTCTTGATACCAGGTTCAGATCCGGCTCGTGTGAAAACTGCCAGAAGGGTCTGAAGCCGAAAGATTCCCCAACGTGTCTGAAATCATCGCTTCCATATAGCGGATGGTACCTGTATCCCGGCCTTAAGTCCGGAGTCTCAAACTTTTCCGGAATCATACCGTTATCCCCGAATACAGGGAAATCATCTTTCCATGTTACGGGCATGAGAACCGGAATCCTTCCAACCGCGCCGCTGTCCTGGAAAAGGATTGCATAGGTTTTTCCGTCGGGGGTATCAACTATACCTCCCTGGGCAACTCCGCTTCCGCGGTAGTCCCTTGTATCATCCATTACATCTCTTCCTTCGTAGGGACCGTAAGGAGAATCCGCTACAAAGCACCCCTCGGATCTTCTTCCCGTGGACTTTGGTATGTGGATCATGAAGAGATAATATTTTCCGTTTCTCTTATAAAGATGAGATCCTTCATATCCAAGCCATACTTCATCGGAATCTTTTATGATGAGTTTTTCGGTCGGACAGTCCTTGTCTGTTATGACACCTTTGTCATTTTCACTTTCGTATCTCAACTCACGGATATATACTTCTTTGTTACCGTAAGCGATATATATTTTTCCGTCATCGTCAAAAAGAAGGGAATTGTCGTGATAGAAGCCTTCTAATGTTTTCTTTTTCCAGGGACCGTGAATATCTTCCGACGAATAGATGTAAGTTTTTTGTGTGTCGTTTGCAACAAAAACTATATAGAAGTATCCGTTATGGAAGCGCAAGGATGCGGCCCACATTCCCTGACCGTATATGTTCTGATCTCCTTCCATTTTCTGGGCGGGAGTTGAATCCAGTCTGTCATATACATAGGTAAGATGCTCCCAGTTTACAAGATCGTGGGATTTTAATATTTCGCATCCCGGAAAGAAATACATTGTGGTACTTACCATATAGAAAGTATCATCTATGCGGATAACGTCGGGATCCGGGTAGTCCAGTTTTGTTATGGGATTAATGCTCATTTTTGTACCTCGCTTATGATAGGTTCCCTGATTTCAATCCTATAAACTATAAGCATGGATGTAAAGAGAAATTCTGTTTTTCCGAAGTAGAGAATTTTTTGATATAATACATTTTATGAGCGAACCCTTTGTTACCATCGATCTTCACGGAATGAGGACGGACGAGGCGGAAAAAGTCATACAAAATGCTTTGAAAAAAGCTGATGCCGGGACTTATCAGATAAGGCTCATTCACGGCTACAACCGTGGAACAGCCATCCGTGACATGATCTACGACAATTTCAGATATGAATCAAAGGTAATAAGGATCATCCCCGGAGATAATCAGGGGATCACTGTGCTTGTATTAAGAGAACTCTGACAGGTAAAGACCTTTCGGGAAAGGAACAATATGAAAATAAGCGCCAACAGAATGGATCTGGGATTTAAAATGCACCAGAGCGAATATGAGGAAGCTGCCATTAGAGTCCTTCGAAGCGGATGGTATATTCTCGGAAAAGAGGATGAAGCTTTTGAAGAGGAGTTTGCTGCATTTCATGGCAAAGACGTTTACTGTGCCGGAGTGGCCAGCGGTCTTGATGCCCTGATCCTGGGAGTAAGAGCTCTTGGCATAGGAGAGGGCGACGAGGTCATTATCCAGGGAAATACCTATATTGCTTCAGTCATGGGTGCTACCATAAACGGAGCTTTTCCCGTATTTGTTGAGCCCGACGAGCATCATCAGATCGATGTTTCAAAGATCGAGGCTGCCATAACTCCCAAAACAAAAGCCATCATGGTTGTTCATCTCTACGGCTTGATCTGTGATATGACCAAAGTTGTGGAGATCTGCAAAAAACACGGACTTAAACTCATAGAAGACTGTGCCCAGGGGCATGCCGCAAAATGGAACGGTGAACTTGCCGGAACCTTTGGCGATGTGGGCTGTTTTTCTTTTTATCCTACCAAGAATATGGGAGCTTTCGGTGATGCGGGAGCAGTTATTTCAAAAGATCCGGAGATAATAAAAAAGATCAAGGTATTAAGAAATTACGGTTCCGGAAGACATTATTACAACGAAGTGGTGGGAATTAACTCCAGACTTGATGAAATGCAGGCAGCACTCCTGAGAATAAGGCTTAAATACCTTGAGGAGATCACCGAAGAGCGCAGAAAGATTGCCGCAGCCTATGACAGTGGAATAGTTAATCCCGAGATCATCAAGCCGGTGCAGATTGAGGGAGGATATCAGGTTTACCATCAGTATGTTATACGTACTTCAAGAAGGGATGAACTGATCGAATACCTTAAAGAAAAGGAGATCGGCAGTATAATTCACTACCCTCTTCCTCCACATCTTCAGGAAGCATATGCATATTTAGGCTACAAAAAGGGAGATCTTCCCATAAGCGAGAAATATGCAGATGAGGTTCTTTCCATACCCATGTATAACGGCATGACGGATGAGGAACAGGCATATGTGATAGATGCATTAAATAATTTCTGATAAATCAATAATATATATTAAATCAGGTCAATTTTTGCAGAGGCGAGAATTGGCCTGATTTTTTGCGTAAAATCAGTATTTTAGCGGAATTCCCACTATTCAATCGTAAAATATATCAATAATCTACATTAAAATCACTCTTGATTAATATTAAATGTAGTGGTATTGTATCGTCATAACAGCACAGGGCAGATATCACAAATCTGCAAAAAGGAGTGTAATCATGAGCAAGATAAATATCAGTGAAAAGTACCAGCCCACATACCATATGCCTCCCATTTGTAAGCATAACTGGGTTAAAAAAGACAGGGTCACAAAGGCACCTATCTGGTGCAGTGTTGACTTAAGAGACGGTAACCAGGCTCTCATCGATCCCATGAGCCTTGAGACCAAGCTGGAGTTTTTCAAGCTCCTGGTTGATGTTGGATTTAAGGAGATAGAAGTCGGATTTCCCGCATCCTCCGATACCGAGTTTGAATTTATTCGTGCTCTTATAGAAAAAGATATGATTCCGGATGATGTCACCATCCAGGTTCTTACTCAGGCAAGAGAGCATATCATCCGCAAAACCTTCGATGCGGTAAAGGGCTGTCCCAAAGCCATTGTTCATCTCTATAATTCAACTTCCGTCGAGCAGAGAGAGCAGGTATTTAAGAAGGAGAAGTCAGAGATCAAAAAGCTTGCCGTTGACGGGGCAGAGCTTTTGAAGAAACTGGCTGACGAGACCGACGGTAATTTCATGTTCGAGTACAGCCCCGAGAGTTTTTCACAGACCGAGCCGGAATTCGCTCTTGAAGTATGTAATGCGGTTCTTGATGTCTGGAAGCCCACTCCGGAAAAGAAGGCCATCATCAACCTTCCTTCTACGGTTCAGGTTGCAATGCCCCATGTTTTTGCTGATCAGATAGAGTACATGTCAGATAATCTGAAGTACAGAGAGGGAGTTGTGGTATCCGTTCATCCTCATAACGACAGAGGAACCGGTGTTGCGGATGCGGAGCTTGGTGTACTGGCAGGAGCAGACAGAGTGGAGGGTACTCTTTTCGGAAACGGAGAGAGAACCGGAAATGTAGACCTTGTGACAGTAGCCATGAACATGGTCACTCACGGCGTTGACAGCGGACTTGATTTTTCCAATATCATGGAGATCAGGGCTGCTTACGAAAAGTTTACCAATATGAAGGTTCACGAAAGAACTCCTTATGGCGGAGATCTTGTATTTACCGCTTTCTCCGGATCACATCAGGATGCCATCAGCAAGGGAATGAATTACAGAGCGGAGGGCAAGACCGGAAAGCGCTGGGACGTTCCCTACATTCCCATCGATCCTACGGATGTGGGAAGAGAGTACGAATCCGATGTTATCCGTATCAATTCCACTTCAGGTAAGGGTGGTGTTGCCTTCGTTCTCAAGCAGCAGTTTGGTTTCAGCCTTCCCGCTGCAATGAAGGAAGAGGTCGGATACCTGATGAAGGGAATCTCCGACAGAAAGCACAAGGAACTTAAGCCCGACGAGATGTTCCAGGTATTTGAGGACGTATATATCACTGCCCGTCCCGTATTTGATGTTACTGCGGTTCATTACAAGCAACTTTCGGAAGGCGGCATTGAAGCCAGTGTAAGTTTCAAGGATAAGAACGGTGAGATGGAAGTATCCACCATCGGAAACGGACGTCTTGATTCCGTAAGTAATGCGCTGAAGCTTTATCTGGGTGTTGATTATGAACTTACCGGATATGAGGAGCATGCGATCTCCAAGACCAGTTCCTCCAAGGCAGCTTCCTATGTAAGTGTTGTATCTGAGGGAAAGACCTACTGGGGTGTTGGTGTAAACGAAGATATCATCAAGGCTTCAACCTACGCTCTTGTCAGCGTTGTCAACAAGGTTGCCACCGAACAGCACATCAACAGAGGACGTGAGGAGAGACTGGTTGAGATCCTCACCTACATCCAGAGAAATTACATAGATGTAACTCTCGACGGACTTGCAGAGGAATTCCACCTTTCAAGACCTTATCTGTCAAAATACATTAAGGATAAGGCAGGCGTTACTTTCCAGGATGTGGTCCGTATCGAGAGACTTAAGAGAGCAAGAACACTTCTCAAGGATACATCCAAGAGCATCGAGACCATTGCCGGTGAGATCGGATACGAAAATGTAGAGCATTTTAACCGTCTCTTTAAGAAAACCTACGGCATCACACCTGCTCAGTACAGAAAGAATTGATCGTAATATGAATGGCTGGCTTATTGTAAACTCATTCGTCAAGTGGGATAAATTCAGCGAGATATATTCGCTCCTGCTTGACGCCGGAAAGAAGGTCGGAGTAAGTCTTGAAATGAAGACTTCCTCCGACGTCTTCTGTAGTGTCCAGAACGGATTTGAAGGTCTTACTCTTCCCGATTTTGTCATATTTTGGGACAAGGATATACTTCTTGCAAAGCGCCTTGAAAGCAAGGGGCTTCGTTTGTTTAATCCTTCGGAATGCATAGAAATCTGCGATGATAAGGGGCAGACCGCCATTATTCTTGCGGAAGCGGGAATAAGGACACCGGTCACTTTCCTGTCTCCCAAGGCATATCCTGCTTTCGGATGCACGGATCTTGAATTCTTACGCAAAGCTGAAGATACTCTCGGATATCCTATGATAATAAAGGAAAACCGTGGCTCTTTTGGTCAGCAGGTCCATCTGGTCAAAAATTCATACGAGGCGGAAAGGCTCATTGCTTCTTTTAAGGAGCATCCTTTTATTATGCAGGAATATATAAAGGAATCTTCCGGCAGGGATGTAAGGATCAATGTTGTGGGAGATAAAGTCGTTGCCTGTATGTACCGGTATAATGACAATGATTTCCGTTCCAATATCACAAACGGCGGAAGTATGAAATCCTATGAGGCGACGGATGCCGAAAAGGATCTTGCTGTCAGGGCATGTAAAGCCATCGGACTTGATTTTGCGGGAGTAGATGTGCTCTTCGGAAAAGACGGTCCCATAATCTGTGAGGTTAATTCAAATCCTCATTTCAAGACGACCCTTGAATGTACGGGGATCAATATGGCAGAGCATATAATAGATCATATAGTCTCCACACAGTCATAAAACATATGAATTTCGGAAAAAATGCACTCCTCATATATTCTGCGGAGGATGTAGGAAGAAATAAATGGTTTATAGAAAGGCTGACTGAAGAAGCAGCCGCTTTTGGCGTTGGATTAAAACTTCTTATATCGGATGAGTTTGACTTCGAATCCGTTGATCAGACTATATCCGAAAATGCGCCCCTTTCATTTGTCATCAACCGTTCCAGAAATTCGGAAATATCCCAATGGTTTGAAAACACAAAATTACCTTCATACAATAATTCCCGTACGATCAGCATAGGAAATGATAAGCTTGCAGAATATGATCTGTTCCGAAACCTGGGACTTCCGGTGATGAGAACGGTACCGGCACATACTCTTCCGGGGGATATTCCCTTTGATTTTCCTCTGGTTATAAAGAGCCGGACCGGTCATGGCGGTAAGGAAGTATTCAGGGCAGATTCTTTGTCTGAACTTGAAAAGATCATGGCCGGAACAGATCCGGATGATTATATTTTTCAGGAAATGTGTGATGAACCCGGGAAGGATATGAGGGTATATGTCCTTGGAGGGAAGATCGTCGCTTCCGTATTAAGGACCTCCGATACGGATTTCAGGAGTAATTTCAGTCTCGGGGGAAATGCGGAACTGACTGATGCGGATGATGAGATAGAGGAGTATGTTCATACCCTGGTCAGGGAACTTGATGCCGATTATATCGGTGTGGACTTTATCAAAAACGGCGGCAGCTGGGTACTCAATGAAATGGAAGATGCAGCGGGAGCAAGGATGCTGTATAAGCTTACGGATCTTGATATTGCCCATATGTATATGTGTTATATTTGTGAAAAATCTTTCCAAAATCCGAAAAATGCGATAAAATAGGCAATTGTTTGGAGCGGGATAGATCCGCTTGTATTTGAAAGGAGATTCACATGTCCGAAAAAAAGGAAAGTGCTGAAATAGCAGAAGTAGAAACCAAAACTGCTAAGACGCACTATGATATGAAAATGGAGCAGCGCGCCAAAGCTAAAAAGCGCGAAGCCAGAGAACTCAGAGCATGGAAGATTGCAGGCTGTGTGATCGTTATTGCTATCATTGCTTTTATACTGTCCTTCCCCATCAGACATTTTCTGGAAGTAAACGAGACCGTTTGTGTCATCGGCGGAAGAGACGTAAAACGTGTTGAGTTTGACTACAACTATCAGATGGTCAAGAACGCATATCTCAACAACTACGGTTCCCTCTTATCCTATTACGGAATGAGTGCTGCTGACATCGAGAATGAGATGTATGATGCAACTCTTACTTTCAGGGATTATTTTGAGAAGGAAACCGTTGAGCGCATTAAACAGACCGTAGTTCTTTCCCAGGAGATCGCAAGAGAGGGATACACCTGTGATATCGAGTCCGATTATGAAGATTATATTGAGAGCATGAAGGAAGGTGCTACTGCTCAGGGAGTAAGCCTTGGTCAGTATTACAAAGATTCTCTCGGACAGTTTGCAACTCAGAGAAACCTTGAGAAATATGTCAGGGAGTCTCTTTTGGTCGCACACTTCTCTGATGATAAACAAAATTCATTTGCTCCCACTGATGAAGAGATCTCTGCCCGTTATTCAGAGGATGCTGATGATTACGATCTTTTTGATTATTATCTCACCATTATCAATGCAGAGCTTCCTACCGCTCCCACCGAGCTTGCAGACGAAGGTGCGACTGTAGCTGATGACGGAAGCTATACTCCTTCCGAAGCAGAGAAAGAGGCTGCAATGCAGGATGCCAAGACTAAAGCAGATGCAGCTGAAGCCAAGGTATTTACCGACGGTGAATTCCATGAGGGTGAAACTTCCTCCGCTATTACCTATCAGATCAAGAACTGGCTTCTTGACGCATCAAGAAAAGACGGAGATACCACTTCCATAGAAGCATCTGCCGCAAACTGCTATTATGTTGTAGGTTTTAAGAAAAGATACATGGATGAGGAGTCAACCATTAACCTCAGGGTCATTGTTACTTCCGAGGATAACGGTGCACAGATCCTTTCCGAGTTTGCTGAAGCCGGAGGTACCGAGGAAGCTTTCATAGCACTTGTCGATAAGTATTCGGAGGCAGGTTCCACCAACGGCGGACTCATTGAGGGTATTAACGGCGTGGATCTTATCGGAGACCTTAATGAGTGGTCTGAGGATGCTTCCAGACAGCCCGGTGACGTAAAGTATGCTTTTGACGAAGCATCTTCCATATCTTATATCTGTTATTATTTGGGCGGAGGCGAGCCTTCGTGGTATTATAGTATTAAGAATCTCATGAGTTCCGAGAAGATGGATGATTATCTTGCCGGACTTACTGCTAATGTAACTGTTGAAGATCCTAAGGGAAACCTTGAGTATATCGCTCTTGAGGCAGCCGCAGAACTGCTTCAGCAGAATGTAGAAGATACATCGGCAGTTCCTGCAGAATGATCGTCGACTCGCATTTACTTTAATCAAAAGGCCGTGAGATCAGGAATTTTTCCGATCCGCGGCCTTGATTTTTTTATGAAGATACAGATTCCAAAAGACGCAAAATTCATATTGGATAAGCTGCATCAGGCAGGTTTTGAAGCTTATGTGGTGGGAGGGTGCGTAAGAGACTCTCTGCTTGGTGATGTTCCTCACGATTGGGACATTACCACAAATGCACTGCCTTTACAGGTAAAAGAGCTTTTCGGAAGGACCGTTGATACCGGATTAAAGCACGGTACCGTCACGGTAATGAGAGGAAATACCGGCTATGAAGTAACCACTTACCGTATGGACGGAGATTATTCGGATGGCAGACATCCGGATAATGTAACTTTTGTCTTAAATCTCGAAGAGGATCTTAAAAGGCGTGATTTTACCATAAACGCCATGGCATATAATGATAAAGACGGCCTGGTTGATATGTTCGGAGGATGCGATGATCTGAAAAACGGCATCATCCGCTGTGTCGGAAGTGCCGGTGATCGTTTTTCCGAAGATGCGCTCAGAATGCTCAGAGCGGTGAGATTTGCAGCAAGATTCGGATACAGTCTGGACCCTGAGGTTACGGATGCCATTAAGAAACTGGCTCCCACTCTATCAAAAGTTTCCGCCGAAAGGATCACTTCCGAGTTTGTTAAGCTTATTACTTCAGACCACCCTGAAATGATCCTTACTTTGTATGAGACGGGACTTACGAAGGTATTTTTTCCTGAGTTTGATGAAGCCATGAATACTCCCCAGAACCACCCCCATCATTGCTATAATGTGGGTGTGCATATGGTGGAAGCCATGAAGAATTCCGGAAATGATCCTATTGTCCGACTGGCTATGATCCTCCATGATATAGGAAAGCCCCGTACTTTGTCCGTTGATAAAAATGGTATTACCCATTTTTATAATCATCCCCAGGTGTCCTCCGATATGGCAAAAGAAATCCTGCAGAGATGGAAGCTTGATAACGATACAATAAGAAGGGTCTGCAGACTGGTCCGTTACCATGATTACGGCATCGGACGTACAGTAACCGAATCCCTTATCAGAAAAGCAATGTCCATTTTTGAGGACGATTTTGAACTGCTCCTGGAAGTAAATCGTGCCGATATCCTTGCACAGAGCGATTTTAAGAAGCAGGAAAAACTTGATGCCAACAAAAAATACGGTGAGATCAGCCGTAAGATCCTGGAAGAAAACCAGTGCTTCCGCCTAAAGGATCTGGCGATTAACGGAAAAGACCTTATGGAAGCCGGAGCAAAACCGGGTCCCGGAATGGGCGAGATACTTAAGAAGCTTTTTGATGCCGTTTTGGAAGATCCCTCACTCAATGACCGGGAAGTTCTTCTTAAAATGGCAAAAGAGATGATATAGAATGAATGATCTTTTCGCAAAAATAAAAAGAATACCGGCATTATTTCTCGCAGGAATACTTACCGCAGGAAGCCTTGCCGCTTGTTCCGGCACCGGTTCCGGACAGCCTTCGGTAACGGGTGAGACTTCGGGAGATACCGGCTTTATTCTCTACGGTACCTATGATTACGATTCCACCGATACTGCAATCCTTGTGGACAAAAATGTGGAAGAGGGAACCCTTACATTCCTGAATACGGAAGTGGGAAAGAGGTATACCCTGGGATACGACGGAACCACGGGTTTTTATGACAGATACGGACAGATGATCTCCCTGTCGCAGATAGCCATAGGAGAGATCGTGGATGTAAGGTTTGTAAAATCAAAAAGGCACCTTACACTTGCATCACTGTCTTCCGATATATGGATCAAGAATTCCACGGATCAGTACGTGTTCGATAGTATAAAGCGTGAAGTGACCATCGGAACCGATATATACAGATTATCTGATTCACTGTTCTGCTATTCCGGAAGTGATGAACTTTTTTATCAGGAACTCAACAGCGTGGATGTGCTGACTTTCCGCGGTATTGATAATACCGTGTTAAGTGTCAGTGTTGACAAGGGACACGGATATCTCAGACTGTCCGGACAGGAGTACTTTGTCGGAGGATGGATCGAGATAGGTACCAAGTTCATTCAGAAGATCACTGAAGACATGCTTCTTACCGTTCCGGAAGGGACATATAACATCGCAGTTTCAGGAAGCGGAATGACTGTGGACAGAAGTGTCACCATAAAACGTGGACTTGAAACGGTCCTTGACCTTTCGGATATTGTTCCCGAAACTCCCAAGGAAGGTCTTGTACTCTTTTCCATAACTCCTTCGGAAGCAACGCTTTTCATTGACGGGGAAAAGGTTGATGCTTCCTCCGCCATATCGCTTACCTACGGACTCCATCAGCTGATGTGTACCTGTGACGGATATCACACCCTTACAAGATATTTAAGTGTAGGGGAGGAAAATGCCGGTATTAGCATAACCATGGAAAAAGAGGAAAAGCCCTCCTCCGATGTATCGGGTAACGGATCTTCCGATGTTTCAGGCAACGGACAAAACGAAAACACTCAAATCGCAAACGCGACACAGGTGTCATATAACAGAGTTTTCATTAACGCACCTGCAGGAGCGGAAGTGTATATCGACGGCAACTATGTCGGCATAGCACCCTGCTCTTTCAAAAAGACTGAAGGATCCCATGTGGTGACTCTTAGTCTTTCGGGATACAACACGAGAAGCTACACCATAAGTGTTGATAACAGTGATTCGGACATGTCATTTTCTTTCACGGATCTCGAACCGGCAAACACTTAAAACCGCGAATTGTCAAGGTTTTTTTAAGAAAAAGTGCTCAAAATGGCTTGAAATCGATATTTTTGAGCCGAAAGGCCCTAAAATCATTGACAAACACTGATAAACTGTTTATAAGTATTTGTAGTGGTTTCAAGACAGAAACCCACAAACATTCTTATATCACAGGAGGAGTTATCTAATGAACAAGACCGAATTTGTTGCTGCTGTTGCAGATGCAGCTGATCTTTCCAAGAAGGACACCGAGAAGGCAGTTAAGGCTTTCACCGATGTTATCACCAAGGCTCTTAAGAAGGGTGACAAGGTTCAGCTTGTTGGCTTCGGTACTTTTGAAGTTGTTAAGAGAGCAGCAAGAGAGGGAAGAAATCCTCAGACCGGTAAGGCTATGAAGATCAAGGCTTCCAAGGCTCCTAAGTTCAAGGCAGGCAAGGCTCTTAAGGACGCTCTGAACTAATTGTTTTTCAATAATATCAGCGCACCCGTTTGACCTTGTCAGGCGGGTGCACTTTTGTATCAGAGGAATAATATGAGACTCGATAAATACCTGAAAGTATCCAGGCTTATAAAGAGAAGAACGGTTGCAAATTCCGCCTGTGATGCCGGAAGAGTGATGATCAATGATCGCCCCGCAAAAGCATCGACGGATGTTAAAGTGGGGGATATCATAAGTGTTTCTTTCGGTAACCGTGAGTTAAAGGTAAAGGTAACCGATGTTCGTGAGACGGTGAAAAAAGAAGAAGCCGACAATATGTACGAGGAATTATAATGGCATCAGCGAAAACTTCCGGAAAAAATAAAATGACAGCTATGGAAAAGCGCCGCAGAAAATCCGGTGCTACCGGTTATATATTCATTGGGATCATAATCCTTATGATCGCGGGTGTCGTTTACATACAGGTAAGAGATGTTAAGGCAAGACTCAGTGTTTATGAGGAGCAGGATCAGGCTCTTGATGAGCAGATAGCTCAGCAGCTCGAAAGAACTGAGGAACTCAATGAACTGGAAAAGTATGTTCAGACCAAAGCCTACGCTGAAGAGCAGGCACATGAAAGACTCGGACTTGTCAATGAAGGTGAGATAATCTTCCGTTTGGAAGGTAACTGAATCAGGAGTAATGGTGTTAAAGGCTCGTACTATCTGTAAAAAGTATATGGATGAACTCATGATGAAAGAAGATGATCTTCATCTTGTCATCGGGGTATCCGGTGGGGCAGATTCTATCTGCCTTTTATTTTTACTGAGTGAGATACTGCCTGAAGACAAGATTAAGGTTGTTCATGTAAACCATATGATCCGCGGAGAAGAAGCGGATGAAGATTCGAAGTATGTGGAAGAGATCTGCAGGAAACTCGGTGTGGGTTTTACTCTGATAAAAGAGGATGTTCCCGCCCTGGCAAGAAAAGAAGGCCTTTCTGAGGAAGAGGCCGGCAGAAGGCTTCGATATGATTCTTTCGAAAAGATCGCGATACAGTGGGAAATAGAAGATTCCCTTAAGCCCGGAAGTGTACGTATTGCGGTAGCACATCATTTGGAGGACAATGCGGAGACGGTTCTTTTCAATCTCTTCAGAGGAACGGGCATAAGGGGCTTATCCGGCATAAGACCTGAAAGAGACAGGATAATCAGGCCTTTGCTCGGGGCATCAAGACAGGATATTGAGGAGTATCTGGGATCCCGGGGTATTACCTTCAGAAACGACGCCACCAATTCGGATCTTGATATCTCGAGAAATCGCATAAGAAACCTGATCCTCCCGGAGGCTGAAAATATCTGTCATGGAGCCGGGGAACATATAGTTGCAGCCTCCGAAAAATTAAGGGCAATATCGGAATATCTGGAAGCAGAAGCAGAAAAATTTTTTGACTGCATTGTCACTAAATCTTCGGACCGGGAATTTAAGATAGACAGGGAAGGATTTTTGAAAGTGCCGGATGTTCTCGCAAGGATCATCATGGGCAGGATCCTGACCTGTATGACTCCGGAAAAAAAGGACATTGGTGAGGTTCACATAGAAACGGTCATTTCGATCGCTAAAGCCGGTGGTGGGAAACATGCGGACCTGCCATACGGAATAACCGCGGATGTATCAGGTCGGGAAATACTGTTAAGAGTAAAACCTGAGACGGATGAAGATCCTTTTTCATATATCAGGATACAAAAGCTTGACGCAGGGGATCTGACAAAAGAAGCCAGGGAAGCTTTGGAAAATCCCGGGGAAACGCCGGATGGGTACACTAAATATTTTGATTGTGATAAAATATCCTTCATCGCATCGAAATTCGGTATTACGGAAGAACCGGTTCCTATCGTAAGGAAAAGAAAAGAGGGAGATTATCTTGTGATAAAAAAACAGGATAAGACTTCCGGAACAAAAAGCCTCAGTAATTATCTGACGGATCTTAAACTGAACGCCCGGGATAAAGAGAACATCCGGGTCCTTGCAGTGGGAAATGAGGTGCTGTGGGTCATCGGTTACAGAATGGGAGATTCCGCAAAATTATCCGAGAGTACTGTAAACATATTAAAGGTTGAGATCGGAGTAAAGGAGAAAAATGGCTGATTATCATATTGAAGTAATGCTGACTGAAGAAGAAGTCGATCGCAGGATCCAGGAGATCGGTGATCAGATAACAAAGGATTATGCCGGCAAGCAGGTCCATATGGTATGCGTGTTAAAGGGTGGTGCGTTTTTCATGTGCGAGCTTGCCAAGAGGATCAAGCTCGATGTATCCATGGACTTTATGAGCGCTTCCAGCTATGGATCCGGAACAGAATCCAGTGGTCTTGTTAAGATCGTAAAGGATCTCGATGAGCCCCTCAAGGATAAAGAAGTAATAGTAGTAGAGGACATTGTGGACAGCGGAAGAACTCTGAGCTATCTTCTTAAGATGCTTTCCGAGCGTGGTCCCAAGAGTCTCAGACTCTGCACGCTTCTGGACAAGCCCTCCAGACGTGTTACTGACGTTGATGTTACTTATACCGGATTCCAGATCCCCGATGAATTTGTGGTAGGCTACGGCCTTGATTACGATCAGAAGTACAGAAACCTGCCTTATATCGGCGTTGTAAAGTTCGACTAAAACTGTCCTTTAGGAGGAAAGAAATTGGAAAAGACCAAAAAACCCCCTGTAAGATCCTATCTCTGGCTGATATTCATAGTACTGGTGCTTGTATGGGTATTGCAGACACTGAGAAACAATTCCGGCGATTATTCCTATGGAAAGCTTCAGCAGGATCTTGAGGAAGAAGATGTGACGGGAGCAGTCATCACACCGGATGCATCCGGCCAGACCGGATATGTGACCGTAAGCCTTAAGAACGGACTGACTGCCAAGATCTATGTCACGGACGTTAATGAAGCGGAAAAGCTTTTAAGAGATGCGGGTGTTGATGCTTACGTTAAGGATAAATCCGTTATCAACTGGTTCGTAAATATTCTGATACCCATATTACTTCTTGCTTTTGTAATAGTATTTCTTATGTCGGCACTCCTGGGGCCCGCCCAGGGAAACAGCTCCAGCAACCGGATGCTGAATTTCGGCAAGATCCGTATCAATATGATAAACGGAGACGGCAAGACCACATTCGCCGATGTTGCCGGTCTTAAGGAAGAAAAAGAAGAGCTTGCGGAGATCGTGGATTTCCTTAAAGATCCCGGTAAATATGCAAGCCTCGGTGCAAGGATCCCCAAGGGCGTATTGCTGGAGGGAGCTCCCGGAACGGGTAAGACCCTTCTTGCAAAGGCTGTGGCCGGTGAAGCCAAGGTTCCCTTCCTTTCCATATCCGGATCCGATTTCGTGGAGATGTTCGTAGGTGTCGGTGCATCCAGAGTAAGGGATCTTTTTGAAGAAGCTAAAAAGCACAGTCCCTGTATTGTTTTCATCGATGAGATCGATGCTGTGGCCAGAAGAAGAGGCACGGGTCTCGGCGGCGGACACGATGAAAGAGAGCAGACTCTTAACCAGCTCCTTGTTGAGATGGACGGATTTGAGGAAAACTCCGGAATCATCGTAATGGCAGCCACCAACCGTGTTGATATCCTTGATCCCGCAATCTTACGTCCCGGACGTTTTGACAGAAAAGTAACCGTTCAGAGACCTGATGTTGCCGGACGTGAAGACATCCTCAAGGTTCATGCAAGGAACAAGAAGTTATCTGAGGACGTGGATCTTGAGAAGATCGCCCGTACCACTGCAGGATTTACCGGAGCGGATCTTGAGAATCTCCTGAATGAGGCAGCCATAGGTGCGGCCAGGGCAGGAAGCGCATTTATTTCCATGGATCAGGTGAATAATGCATTCATCAAGGTTGGCATGGGAACCGAGAAAAAGAGCCGTATCATTTCCGAAAAGGAAAAGAGGATCACTGCTTATCATGAGACCGGACATGCAATACTCTTCCATGTTCTTCCCGATGTTGGTCCTGTTTACACTATTTCCGTTATTCCCACGGGAGTCGGAGCTGCAGGATACACAATGCCTCTTCCCGACCGTGATGAGATGTTCCTTTCCAAGGGTAAGATGCTTCAGGATATAATGGTAACTCTCGGAGGAAGGATCGCAGAAGAGATCATTTTCGGAGATATAACCACCGGTGCTTCATCGGATATCAAGAAAGCAACCAAGGAAGCCCGCAGCATGGTCACAAGATTCGGAATGAGCGATAACATCGGAGTTGTCTGCTATGATGACGATGATGATGAAGTGTTCATCGGAAGAGACCTTGCACACGCCAAGTCTCACAGTGAAGAAGTGGCAGGCGAGATTGACAGAGAAGTCAGAGCCATCATTGATGACTGTTACAAGAAAGCCAAGGACATCATTCTCGAGCATCAGGATGTACTCCACAAGTGTGCTGAACTCCTTATGGAGAAGGAAAAGATCGGCAGAGAAGAGTTTGAAGCACTGTTTGATCAGACCTGATTGTATAACTTGCACAAAACCAAGCCAAAGATTATGTGAGATTTGTGAATCTTTGGTATAGTGCAATACAGGGGCGGATGCTACTATATTGTCGTACCCCCCAATACATTTTGTTTTGGAAATACCCCAAGAGATAGATTCTCTGGAGAAAAGACAGCTTCCCCGGCTGTCTTTTTTCTTTTGCCTTGTACTTGTGTCAATAGCTGAAATGGGCTACAATATTTTGTGGTTTTTTGTTGGATGGCTTTCCGGAGGATTATATGAATTTTGATCTGGAACATCGGAAAAGATTGATCGACACAACAAAATATCTTCTTATGATGAGGCCCGTATTTAATATCAGGGCTTTGTATTCCGATACCACTTCGAATTATCTTTCTCCCGAAGAACCGAAAGAATATGATGAGATCTCTGTAAGATTCCGTACCGCCAAGAACAACGTGGACAGAGTCTGCCTTGTAAGCAAGGGCAGACGTACACTTTTAAACAAGGTGGAGACAGAGAGGCACTTTGATTATTACGAAACAAAAGTACAGCTCACTAACGGAAAGTATTCTTATCACTTTGAAATCGGTTCCGGTCCTCTTACCATCTTTTTCGATACCAGAGGTGCCGTTACCGAACCCAATGAATATTATGACTTCGTTGTTTTCCCCGGATTCTCTACTCCCGATTGGAGCAAGGGAGCAGTCATGTACCAGATTTATGTGGACAGATTCTGTAACGGGGATCCCTCCAATGACGTACTGGACAACGAATATGCATATATAGGACAGCCTGTTCACAAGGTATCCGACTGGAATGCTCCTCCTTCACAGATGGATGTGAGAAATTTCTACGGGGGAGACCTTCAGGGTGTGCTTGACAAAATGGATTACATACAAAGCCTCGGAGTTGAGGTCATTTATTTTAATCCTCTTTTTGTTTCACCTTCAAACCACAAATATGATATTCAGGACTACGACCATATCGACCCTCACTTCGGAAAGATAGTTGATGATGAGGGAGATCTTCTTCCTGAAGGAAGTACGGAAAACCGTCTCTCCACCAGATACATCAGGAGAGTGGCGGGGAGAGCTAATCTTACGGCCAGTGACGAGCTTTTCATAAAGGTCGTTGAAGAAGCCCATAAAAGAGGAATGAAGGTCATCCTTGACGGAGTCTTTAATCACTGTGGTTCATTCAATAAGTGGATGGACAGAGAGCGTATTTACGAGAATGAAGAAGGATATGAAAAGGGAGCTTATGTGAGTCCCTCCAGTCCTTACAGGAACTATTTTTCATTCAATAATGAGAACGGATGGCCCTACAACGGATCCTATGACGGATGGTGGGGACATGATACTTTGCCTAAGCTTAATTACGAGGGATCCACTGCTCTTATGGACTATGTTCTAAGAATAGGCGCAAAGTGGGTTTCACCGCCCTTTAACGTTGACGGCTGGAGACTTGATGTTGCTGCCGATCTCGGGCACTCACAGGAATTCAACCATGATTTCTGGAAAAAATTCAGAAAGGTTGTAAAAAACGCAAATCCCAACGCCCTGATCCTTGCGGAGCATTACGGTGATAAGAAAGCCTGGCTCCAGGGAGATGAGTGGGATTCCGTGATGAACTACGATGCTTTCATGGAGCCTGTAACCTGGTTTTTGACCGGTATGGAAAAGCATTCCGATGATTTCAGAGAGGATCTTCTGGGAAATGCGGATGCTTTCTGGGGTGCAATGAAACATCACGGAGCAACTTTCTCAGCCCCTGCTTTACAGTCCGCCATGAATGAGCTTTCCAATCATGACCACTCAAGGTTCCTTACCAGAACCAATCATATGGTGGGAAGAACGGGAACTCTCGGTCCCGCTGCCGCGGAAAGAAATATAAATAAGGCGGTGTTCAGGGAAGCGGTTGTGATCCAGATGACATGGCTTGGCGCACCCACTATCTACTACGGCGACGAGGCCGGAGTGGCGGGATTCACGGATCCGGATAACAGACGTACATATCCCTGGGGAAATGAAGATAAAGAACTGATCGAATTCCACAGAGATCTTATAGCCTTAAGGCACAGGCACCCCGTCTTTAAGACCGGTTCCATTAAGATGGTGGACAGCGATTACAATTTCCTGGCATACGGAAGATTTGACCGTAATGAGCAGTTTTTGATCCTTATAAACAACAATAATCATGATATCCACAGAAACTTAACTGTTTGGGAGCTTGGTACCAACAGATCCGGAAAGATGCGAACCGTATTCAGGACTGACAGGGAAGGATACGTTCTGACAGGTGAGGAATATGACCTGACAGGCGGTATGCTTGATATCGTCATACCCCCGGAATCTGCCACGATTCTTGCTTTTTACAAGCCTGTGTGATAGAATTCACACTTGCAGAATAAATGCGGGTATGGCGAAATAGGTAGACGCAAGGGACTTAAAATCCCTCGGGGGCGACTCCGTGCCGGTTCGAGTCCGGCT
>JAEEGL012319822.1_pt1 | contig 18980 bp, 12 predicted proteins | sample 9134231 | NCBI WGS metagenome assembly JAEEGL01 (sample SAMN16246548, study PRJNA631951) | gut metagenome | biome: gut microbiome; feature: rumen; material: fiber-attached | host: Bos | place: Iran: Karaj | collected 2018-10 | reverse complement strand
GTTACTGTTCACTCGCTTGCAGCTCGCTCCAGTAACGAATTCGCGCATTCATTCCAATACGACTTCGTCGAAGGAATGCGCTCACTCCTGAATCACTTTCTCACGAAATGCGCAGCAGAGTGCGCATTTCTGTCTGAACAGTAACAATTTATACAGTTCCAAGCTGCATGGTGTAATACTTCTCATACAGGCCGCCCTGCCTGATCAGCTCTTTGTGTTTTCCTCTTTCCCTGATGCCATCTTCATCAAGAACGATGATCTCGTCTGCCCCGAGGATCGTTGAAAGCCTGTGGGCTATGGTTATTGTGGTCCTGCCCACGGACAGTCTCTCAAGACTCTCCTGTATGTATCTCTCGCTCTCGTTGTCAAGAGCACTGGTTGCCTCGTCCAGGATAAGGATAGGAGGGTTCTTGAGGAATACTCTTGCGATGGCGATCCTCTGCTTTTGACCGCCGGAGAGTCTTGCTCCCCGCTCACCCACTTCCGTGTCAAAGCCATTTGGAAGAGTTTCTATAAATTCCAGAAGGTCAGCATTTTTCGCCGCTTCCACGATCTCCTCCATGGTGGCGTCCTGTTTTCCATAAGCTATGTTATCTCTCACCGTGCCATTGAAAAGATATACATCCTGCTGAACAATGCCGATGTATGAACGAAGGGATTTCTGGGTTACATCCCGCACATCCACTCCGTCAATCTTTACCGCTCCCTCCGTAACCTCATAGAATCTTGGAAGAAGTGAACACAGGGTAGTCTTACCGCCGCCTGAAGGTCCAACGATGGCCACAGATTTTCCTGCATCCACATGAAGGTCTATGTTCTTTAAGACCTGTTCATCCCCTTCATAGGAAAAAGATACTCCCTCGTAGTCGATGACGCCGGTCACATCAGATAGCTCTTTTGCCCCGGGTTTATCAAGGATAGTTGGCTGAGTATCCATGACCTCCATGAATCTCTCAAAGCCTGCCATACCCTTCTGCAGTTGCTCGGTGAATTCCACCAGAACGTTTACAGGATTAATGAAGATGTTTATGTACAGTGCGTAAATGGCCAGGTCTTCGCCTGTGAGCTGCCCCTTGGCGATCAGGAATCCTCCTGCCACAAGTACTGCCACATACATCATACCCTCAAAGAAATTGTTTCCGGAAAAGAACAGGGCCATCTGCCTGTAGTTGGCCTTTTTGGAATCCAGGAAAGCTATGTTGGTGGAGTCAAATTTCTTTTTCTCAATATCCTCACCGGTAAAAGACTTTACAACCCTGATGCCGCCAAGTGTGTCCTGCAGGGATGAATTGATGCCTGCGATCTTTTTGCGGTTGTCGGAAAAGGTGGTTCTCATTCGGCGGTTCTGACTGACTGCAAATAATGCCATGCAGGCCACAACAGCCACCAGACACAAAGTCATGGGTACGTTGATGCGCATCAGCAGTATAAATGAGCCAATGATCTTGATTATGGAAATAAAGATGTTCTCTGGACCGTGGTGTGCCAGCTCAGAGATGTCAAAGAGATCCGACACCAGCTTACTCATCATCTCCCCTGTGTTGTGGGTGTCGTAATAGGAAAAAGAGAAGTTCTCAAACCTCTCAAAGAGCTCGCTCCTCATACCTGACTCCATTTTGGCACCCATCATGTGGCCCTGGTAGGTAACATAGTAGCGGCAAAGACTTCTTACCAGATACATTGCTATAAGCAGCGCAGCAATCGTGCCAAGTTTACTGAGGATCAGCTCTTTTGACTCAAGGAAAAGAGTTGATCTAAGGATCCGAAGGAACTGCGGAAAAGCAAGGTCTATTACTGACAGTATTGACGCGCAGACCAGGTCCAGCAGAAATACGCCGATATAGGGTTTGTAGTATGGAATGAATTTTTTTATCAGATTCATCTAATGATGTCCTCATATCTCATCCTGACCAGGGTGTGGGGAAGAGTAACTTTTCGACCTTCCTGGCCCTGCATGAGACGACTCAGCTCGTCCAGAGCTTCCTCTGAGATCTTCACAAAGTCCTGCTTGACAGTGTTCATCTGTTTTCCCACATATCCCATCAGAATTATGCCGTCAAATCCGCATACGGGGCGGAAAATATCCATATCGATGAGGGCCTTCATGGCACCGATGGCCATCAGATCCGAGGCGCAGACGATACAGTCGTTGTTCCTGGCATAGCGCATCGCTACTTCCCTGGCCTTTAACTCAGAAAAGAATCCCTTCCTGACCATGAGCTTCAGCTTCTTCTCGGCACAGAGCTCCTTTATTCCCTGGAGTCTCTCCGCTGTCACATAGCTGTCATCCTCTCCCGCTATGTAAAGGACCTTCCTGCACTTGTTCTCCGTTATGGTCTTTTTGGCAATGTCATACTGGGCCTGTCTGTGGTCTATGCTGACTGACGAGGTTGTGGCATTTACCATGGGTGCGTCAATGACCACCATCCTGAAACTGCCCCTGTCTATGAGCTTTCTCAACACCTTGTCCCTGGTGGTCATGCCATATACTATGATACCCTTGATGCCCTGGGACTCGAAGTAACTTGTGACCTCAGCCTCATTCATATCTTCTAACATGGAAGTGAATACCGTGATCACATCCAGCTGCAGCTCCTTGGCCCTGTGTACAGCTCCGGCAATATACTGCATGCAGATCTCATCTCCCGCCTGGGTCTTGAGATTGAGCCGTATCAGAAGAGCAACTCTTCCCATCTTTTTGGAGGAGAGGCTGGCAGCCACCGCGTTGGGCACAAAGCCCAGCTCCTCCACCACATCCATCACCTTTTTGCGGGTCTTTTCACTTACATTTGGATAATTGTTCAGCACCTTGGAAACCGTGGATATAGCTACCCCTGCTTCCCTTGCCACATCTTTAATTGAAACCATTTCACCTCCGGATCATTAAGGAAATCGTTTTCCGAACATGAATTAAGTATAAAACTTATGTTAATTTTTGTCCAATACAATCTGTTAGTGATAAAATATTAGTATTAAGAAACACTAAGAAATAATCGAAATTGCAAAAAATCCGGATATCTTACACACAGTAAAAAGAGGTTCGCTTATGAACAGCATGCTCAAAAAACTCTTTTTGACATTTACCATACCTGCCCTGGTGCTCACAGGCTGCAGCTCCACAAGAGGGGATTCCCAGGCTGCAGACATAGAGCCTGCAGAAGCAGATGTCATAACTGAGCGCCCCGATGACGGCAGGACAGTGGTTGGCATCTCCATGCCCGACAGGATCCTGGAGCGCTGGAACAGGGACGGAGCATACCTCAAAAACCAGTTCCAGAAGGCAGGCTGCGAAGTCATTTTAAGTTATGCCAACAACCTGATAGACACCCAGACAGATGATCTGAAGGCCATGATTGAGGACGGCGCAGATCTTCTTGTGGTCACAGCTGTTGACGGAGCAGCCATCTCCAATGTGCTGGAGGAGGCCCACCGTCAGGGAGTCAGAGTTATAGCCTATGACAGGCTCATCATGGGAACCGACGCCGTGGATTACTACGTATCCTTTGACAACTACAAGGTGGGTGTCCTGCAGGCCGAGTACGTAATAGCATCGCTGGGGCTTAAGGCCTCGGAAACACCCATGAATATCGAGTTTGTCACCGGGGATCCCGTAGACAACAACGCCAGATTCTTTTATCAGGGAGCCATGGACACACTATCCCCCTACCTTGAATCCGGTAAGCTGAATGTACCTTCTACCCAGAGGGAATTCTACGAGACCTCCACAGCCCAGTGGTCCACCGATATAGCCCAGCAGAGGCTTCAGATAATACTAAACTCCTACTACCCGGAGGGCATGCGGCTGGATGCAGTGCTGTGCGCCAACGACTCCACTGCCCTTGGTGCTACAAGAGCACTGGAAGCTGATTATCTCGGGCTCAACAAGGTTGTGGTGACCGGTCAGGACGCCGATATCGCCAATATTTACAATATTCTGAATGGATCCCAGAGCATGACCGTCTACAAACACCTCAAGCAGGAGTCCATAGTGACTGTTTCCCTGGGCAAAGATATACTGGCAGGAAACACTCCCGAATATGACCTGATAGAGAAATCAGGTTGGGATTTTGCATGTTCCTTCAATACAACAGATTACAACAATGGCAACAAGGTGGTTCCGTCTTACCTTCTCCGCCCCATTGCCGTTTCAGCTGACAATATTGAAAAAGAACTGTTTGAAACAGGTTATTACAACCGGAATTCATCCGGCCTGATATTTGCAAGTAAAAATTAGTGCATAAGCCAAGGGACCAGTCAGGTGACGGTTCTTTGGCTTCCTATCATTTTTTCTTTATATCTCCATATATTGAGTATCCGTTTCTGCCGCCCTCTTTGGTGACATAGAGCGCCTCATCGGCCCTCTCCATGACCATATCCTTGTCCATTGTATCCACGGGATACATGGCGCAGCCTACGCTGACAGTGAGCTTCAGATTGCCCCTGGAGGTCTCAAATTCCTTCTTGGCACTCTCTATGATATCTGAGCATATCTTCTCTGCCTTCTCCCTGGAGGGCGATGTGAATATTCCACAGAACTCATCTCCCCCGAGCCTTGCAAAGGTGATATCCTTCCGGGCCAGCTCCTTGAGCCTCTTGCCCATGCCCTTTATCACATCGTCTCCCACCTTGTGGCCGTAGGTATCGTTAATGTTCTTAAAATGATCCACATCCAGCATGATAATTCCATAGGGAGCAGACTGACTGATGACATGTCCCATGTCCTCCATCAGCTTTTTCCTGTTGGGCATCTGGGTCAGGAAATCTGTCCTTATCATCTTCTTTCTCCGGTTATTGGAGAAATTGAGTATAAGGATGATTGCCACCATGAGAAAGACCACCACAATGGTCAGATTACTAAGGGCCCTGTTCTCCCTGTAAAACTTGTCAAAATTCTCATGTTCGTTGATTATTGATGAGTCAGGCGGAAGCTGGGAATATCTTATCCTGAACTTGTCCATTTCCCCCTGCTCAAAAAACGTAGTCGTGACTGAGGACAGCAGTAGGGGCATGTCATCAGCTGACTCTCCGTTTAGGATCCTCTTTGCCACATCCCCGGCAATCCTTCCGGCGTCATAATATGAGTAGGAAATGCCACCCAGCACTCCGTGTCCGATATCAGCAGAAGCAAGTCTGAACACAGGAATCTCCGGAGCACATTCTGAAATAAACTCTGCGGCATTCTGCAGCGAGTAATTGTTCTTGTCTCCGTCCAGGGTAAAGTCAAGGAAAAGAATTATGTCATCCTCATCAAGGGATGCCAGCAATTCCCTGAGTCCCTTTGTGGTGTAGTAAGAAGTATTTATGATAGTACTCTTTATACCCGGGTGACTGTCCTTAAACTTCATAAATTCCACATAATCGCCCTGCCCTGCTACGGAGGAGTCCACTATCACGTTGATGTGATCCCTCTCAGGGAACAGATAGTTCATAAGGGCATAGTTCCCCTCAAAATCAGGACTTTCGGCAATACCTGTCGAATTCTTCATGGCAGCTGCAGTAGTGGCCTCAGTTTTATTGTTGATTCCCATGAATACCATGGGAACATCGGGAAACAGCAGTGACCTGTTGTTGATGGCATAACGAAGAGCCGGATCATCTGCAACCACGATCAGGTCATAATCCCTTATGGCAAAAACCTTATAGCGAAGATATTTGTCGAAATTCTGGATATCAATTCCACCGTAGTACTTGTCGGAGTCCATAAACTCATAGCTTATGTCCGCATTGACTCCCTCAAGGCCCTTCTCAAAGCCCTCAAGCTGAGGAGGAACCGCAGCATTGGAATAGCCATAGGAGGACAGAAAGAGAATGTGCGCCTGGCGCTCATGATCTTCCTTTGCCTGCACCTGAAATGGCATCATACACAGGGTAATGACAAGCATATATGCAGTTATTAAAAGTGACCGCAAATATCTCATATATCAATTTTATTCCATGGAATCTATCGTTTCAAGGCTGTAACTTTTTATACTTACTCCGTCAAAGGAATGCCCCACTGTAAAAAGAGCTTTTCCACCTGTCATGGTCTCGCTGCTCTGCCCCTGATGGGCCCTGAAGTTGCCAAGAGAGAAGTACACCAGCATATCACCGCCATCAGGCCTTTTGATCATCTCCATATCCTGAAGGACGTGGGGATGGGTCCCCAGCACTACATCAGCGCCGCCCTCGGCAAAAACCGAAGCCATGTGCCTCTGGTCTTCACTTATACGGGTCTCATACTCATCCCCCCAGTGAACAAACACAATTACAAAATCTGCCTTTTCCCTGGCAGCCATGAACTCCTCTATGAGCAGTTCTTCCTCCCCGTCGTTTTTCGGAAGATAGTGAACCGCATGGGGATATTTGTCAGAGACATCCATCTCTCCTGTCCCATAGGTTAAGTCAAACAGGGCAAAAGAAATACCGTTCCTGCTGAGGATCTCGAAGGGCCTGTAGTCGCTCTCATCACTGCTCTGAACGCCAAGGCAGGTTATGCCCCTGTCCCGGTAAAAGCCTGTGGTGACATTTATCCCGTAGATACCCCTGTCCAGGGCATGATTTCCTGCGCAGGAGGCCACATCAAAGCCGGCCTTCACAATTGCTTCCCCCACCTCAAGGGGAGATCCGAACATGGGGTATCCGCTCACGGCAGATTCCTTGTCCACCAGCATGGTCTCCTGCTGAAAAGCCGCTATATCCGCTGCCTTAATGTCCCTGTAAAAGGGCTCATAGAGGAAATCATAGTTACCGGAATGTTCCCTCTCTGCTGTCTCCATGATCTCCCTGTGAATAATGTTGTCCCCAAAGACCACGAAGTCAACTGTGCTGTCCAGGGTCTTGAGCCCGAAGGAGTCCCATCTCCACACGGCACAATCCCCTTCGACATCCTCTGTTAGAATGAAGCTGTCATGCTTTTCCATGAGCTTCATCCTGACAATCTCCCTTCCGATATCGGAGGCCCCCCATCTGTGCCTGACTTGAGCATCAGAGGACACCGAGTAGATAAAGACATGCTGCGAAAAGGTGTTCTCATCCTTATCCACCCAGAAGGGACGGTGCTTGCCGTATATTCCCCTCTTCCAGAGGAGAAGTATCAGCTCCTTCTCCCCATCCAGGTCCAGGTCGGAGCAAAAGACATCCTGTATATAAAAGCCCTCTTCGCTCTCCCAGAGAACATCTCCCAGATCATTTCTCAGGCTGAGCTTCTTTTTTGACAGGACTCCCTCTACCCCCTCATATATCTGTATCCTCTTATCCTGCCAGGTGCCCTTGGGATGAGGGATGGACCACAAAAAGGCCACAAGGCAGCAAATGGCTGCCACTGCAATTATGGGCAGTAGCAGCCACCTTCTATTTTTTTGTGAAAATAGATTTCTCATCCGTTTGTCTTTACGCGATAGCTTGTAGTCCACTGGGGCTGCTCGGGCTTTTCATCAACCTCTATCCACTCCCAGTTTTCGTTGAGGTATCCGCCGTTCAGTCTGTTTCTCCACTCCTCATCAGTCAGTCTGTTGTTGATGGAGGTCTCAAACTGATAGAAGCTGTAGGCAGCTCCGCGGCCCACATGGAGCTCGTCCTCTATGGGGAATACCACGTAAATAGACTGTGCCTCACCTGTTCCAACCTCAAGGACCGATCCGTTGGGATCTGTTGCAATATCTGCCACAATAGGGCAAGGAGCCTGGTAGCTGTATGAAAGGGCCTCCACTTCATCCTTCTTGGCCTCAATCCAGAAGTGCTCAATATCTCCACCGTATTCCCTGATGAAGTTGTAATCGTCCTCGGTGAGATTCTCTTCCTTAAGTTCCTTTTCGGAGATGGAAAGGAGTCTCTTTCCAATCTCGGAGAGCCTGTTCAAATCCTCTTTGGCCCCAGATGACAGCATTCCATAGGATTCCAGACCATCCCTGGTAGTGTCGGAGAGGAATATAAATCTGCTGTATACCACAGGCTCAGGCTCTACATATCCTCTGTCGTCCAGTATCTCCTCGTCGTCGCCATCGCCCATCTCAGCCATTATCTGCTTGGCATAGAGGATGGTGTCGTGCTTGAGTTCAGCGTAGGATCCTGCATAGGTCTCAAGGTCCTTCTTTGCCCATTCCTCAGACTGCATGAATGAAGGGTATCCCTCCCCCTTCTTTTCAAACAAGGGGCGAAGGGTATTGAGCCATCCAGCATAGAGACTTGCGTTCCAGAGGGACGGATCATCTGCGGTATATATGTCCTTCAGCAGGGTCATGTTGTCGCTGTATCCCTTGTACTGTGTGGCACCGCTCTCCTCAAGGATCTCAAGGGCGGTGTCGGAGCCAAGAGTTGCTGCAACATCCAGCGCATCCGGAAGGTATCTGTTCTCTCCCTGGCCGTTCTCACCTATTGCGCTGTATACCAGCCTCTGCATGATAGCGGCATCTATGGTAAAGCGCTGCCCCATGAATCTGAAGGACGGAATGATGGGATCCTCTCCATCCTCCACAGGGATCGAATTGATCTTGGGTGATTCAAGGCTCTTAAGGGACGCCTGCAGTGCCTCCATTGCCTTGTCATCACCGTCCAGCTCTGATAAGGCTGGTGTCTTACCATAGGCTTCTGTGATAAGAGGCATTAAATCAGAGTATCCGGCGTCATCGGATGCCCCCGCAAAGAAAGTGGTGATCTTATAGATGGCTTCCCAGCTGTCCCTGCCGGCTTCATCGATGGCAAGGCTTATGAGAACAGCACTCTTTACTGTCTCCGGGTCGCTTATCTCAAAGGGCGTGCGGCCGTACCACATCATTGCCCTGAAGTACTTCTCCAGCTCCTCGTCACCATCGTAGTAGCCCCTTGGCTTGTACTGTGAGTAGTCCTCGTAGGCCCCTGAGACAGCACAGGTATCTATTCCGGCCTGGCCCTTTATCTTAGCCATTTCTTCATCCACTATCTCTTTGAAAGAGCTGTCATCAACCGGAGCAGGAATGCTGTCGTCCTGAAGAAGGCTTCCGATATAGAAAAATGCCACATTCCTCAGGGCTGCCTTCTCCCAGGCAGTACCTTTAAGCTGCTCATACTGTTCCTTTGAAGTCCGCAGCATTGATGCACTAAGGCTCTTAAGCTCACCCGTGATGAACTCCTTCTCCGTGGTCTTCATAAGGTGAGCAAAGTACAGGTGATAGGTGTGCATCAGAGAGTCCACAGTCACAAAGTTGGGGAACTGCGAATATCTGTTGGACTCATAAACATCAAAAAACTCACTGTGTGTACTGAATTCGTCAATGGCAAACCCGTTTTTGGCAATAGCTTTTCTGAGTTTTACACCGCCCTCATACTCATAATCAGGATCCATGCCAAAGGTAGACAGGAACCTGTTCTCAACCTTGACGTTGGAGAAGTCCTCCTCCACTGTGTAAGGCTTTACGCTTGGCACCAGGTCCTTGTCATAGTATATGGTCTCAGAGGATCCAAGAAGAAAGTCATCCGGTGATTTGATGGAAGCCCCACCTGAGGACTTGTCCTGTCCCTCTGACTCCTCTTTTCCCTCATCCTGCGTCTCAGGGGCCTGTTCCTCCCCCTGGTTCCCCTCATCCTCTTCCTCTGCATCCTCAGCCTGGAGTCCCCCGGGGAAGTTCTCTTTTGGTCCGTCATCTCCTGAACTCAATGGTTCCTTGGAGCATCCCGAAGCCATAACTGACACTGTCAGCATGGAAACTGTCAGCAATATAGCAATTGATCTCTTTTTCATAACGCCCTCCACTTTTTATCTGCATTATCTATCGATAATTATTTTACCTCTTTTTCGATAACTGTTAAAGTGCTGTCTATCAGACCAGACGCACTGTACTGCCTCCTGTCCTCTGCCTGGTTACTACGATCTGTCTGTCGATGCGTTCCTTGAGGTCAGGCACATGAGAGATGATCCCCACAAGCCTGTTGCCCTCCGTCAGTCCCCCCAGGGCCCTATACGCCATATCCAGAGCCTCCGGGTCAAGGGACCCGAAGCCCTCGTCCACAAACATGGTATCTATCTGAATGCCTCCGGCGGAGGACTGTACCTCGTCAGAAAGGCCCAGGGCCAGGGAAAGTGAAGCCATAAAGGACTCACCACCTGACAGGGTCCTGACACTTCTCTGGCTTCCGTTGTAGTGATCTATCACCCCCAGGTCAAGTCCGCTCTGACTCTTTACATTTCCTGATTCCTTGAGGCGCACAAGCTCATACTGCCCTCCGGTCATGGTGATGAGTCTAAGGTTCGCCCTCTCTATGATTCTGTCAAAATATGTAGTCTGTACATAAGTCTCAAGCTTCACCTTGTCCTTGCCGGCCAGCTTGCCATTGGCGGTATCAGAGAGGGTCTTAATCCACTGAAGTCTCTTCTCCAGCTCCGCCATATTGGAGGATTTCCTGATAATACTGTCCCTGGTCCGTCTGTTGTTATCCAGGCGGCCTGAGATCTTCCTTCCCCGCTCCATCAGCTCCTCCTGCTTGTCTGTAAGGAGCTTCTGGGCTTCGCGCTCAGAGGCAGCATCAATGGATCCTGACTTCTCTATGGTCTTTTGGTTCTCACTGACCTTGGTCTCAAGCTCAGTTATCATTCTGTTCTGTTCCTTAAGCTTTCTGTCAGCTGCATCAAATGCATCCTGCAGCACCTTTGCTTCGGACAGGAGTCTTTCCCTCTCCTTCTCCGCGTCCTTTTTGTCAGGAAACTGAAGGTTGTTCAAAAGAGTCCCCAGCTCTCCCTCCGCCAGTTCTATCCTGGTTGTTTCAGCAGACATCCCGGCCTTAATATCCGCGATGCCCTCATCCAGCCCGGCGATTTCATCGAAGAGCCTTGACGTTATGCCGGCAATCTCCTCTCCCCGCTTCTTCTCTGCCTCTTTCTTTTTGATGTCACAGGCAAGACTCTGCTTTCTCTCATCAATCTCCCTAAGCTTCTCCTCAATTGCAGCAGCTGCACCTGTAAGTTCATCACTGCCCAGGTGCTTCTGACATTTCTTCTTAAGCTCTTCCTCAACCGTCTCCAGTGCTTTGGCAAGACCGCTTATTTCCTCGGCCCGCTTATCCCGGGCTCTTCTTGCCTTCTCCGCCTCCTTCTTTGCCAGCTCCAGCTCATTTTCAGTCGGTGCCTCATGAGGGAGCTCCGCCAGCCTAGGATGGTGAGTAGATCCGCAGACCGGACACTCACATCCCTCCGCAAGACCCCTGGCCAGGATTCCCGCCTTGGCATCCCTGTAGAGCTGGTCCATGGATTCATAGCAGGAGCTGCGTGCGGCAAATTCTTCATTTTCTTTTATATATATATCCCGCCTGGCCTCAAGCACCTTTCTATCTTCAAGATGCTTATTATAGGCCCCGGACAGCTCACGAATATCCGTTTCCACTACTTCGGCATCCTTAAGGGCCGCCTTCAGCTTTTCAATCTCTGCGCTGGTATCTGTGAGTAATTCCTGCTCCTTTTTCAGGTCGGCAAGCTCCTTGTTTTTTCTGTCTTTTTCCTGTGTATCACCAGAGAGCTTCTTCTGCCTGCCCTCAAGACTTTTCTTAAGAGCTTCCACTTCCCTTTTGAGTTCATCCGTCCTGTCATATTTTGCAAACTCCGTCTCCAGGATATTGGCTTTTTTCTCAATATCGCTCTTGCCCTTAAGATCTTCCCTGGCCTTTTGGAAAAGAGCTTCATACTCTGAAGCCTTAGGTTTCTCCTGCTCAAGACGAGCCCTGGCCTCCTCCATTGACCGCCTGGCCTTGTCCACTGCCTCTGCAGTTCCTATCCTCTGGTTGACCTCACCAAGCTTCTCCGAAACCTCCCCAAGCTCCTCATCCAGCTTCTCTTTTCCCTCACTGTCAGAGTCGATGAGCTTGTCCAGAAGCAGGATCACATCCTCAGTGGTCATCTCACCCTTCTGTGCCCTCTGGGTGTCAATTGACAGCACACTGTCCCTGTCTGCCTGGATCCCACCAATATACTGTTCAATGCTCTTCCTTCCATCCTGCACACTGCCGTACAGATCCCGAAAGCTTTGGTCAAGACTGCCCTGGAGCACCTGAAAGCGCTCCGTCTTGAAGAGATCCCGGAATATCTTTATCCTGTCCTCAGTGGAGGCCAGAAGAAGCTTCATGAAATCCCCCTGGGCTATCATGGCGATCTGCGAGAACTGATCTCTGTTGATCCCCAGGATCTCCTCAACCTTGGCAGTCACATTCTTAACCTTCGTGATAACGCTCCCATCGGGCATCAGAAGATTTGCATCAGCAAGCTGTTTTGTCTCGCCCCCGCCCTTCTTGGCAGGCCGCATGTATTCAGGATTTCTCCTGACCGTATAGGTCTTCCCCTTGTGGCTGAATGTAAGCTCAACCTCCGTTGGCACCCCCGGCTCAGAATACTTGGAGCGGAACATGTTCGCATCCCTGCCGCGTCCGCTGGGCTCCCCGAAGAGCGCAAAACAGATGGCATCAAAAATAGTGGTCTTTCCTGCCCCGGTATCCCCGGTTATCAGATAAAGCCCCTTATCTCCCAGCTCCTGCATGGGTATTTCTATATATCCCGCATAGGGCCCGAAGGCCGAAATCTTTATATTCAAAGGTCTCACGTCGTCACCCCCATATCCCGGAGATCTGCTCCATCACAAAGGATCTCTCCTCATCTGTCATCTCCTGATTGTTCTGCTTCTCAAAAAACTCCTCAAAGAGCTCCATAGGTGTCTTCTTTTCAACATCCTCAGCGTCGGTGACCACCTGCCTGCTCTTGGTGCGCATATTGTCGTAGGTTATCTTCATCAGGTTGGGATAGATGACCCGCATCTTGGCCATGGCATCTATCACGTCATCCTCGTCAGTAAGGACCGCGTGAATATAGTCATCCGTGGCCGTCCCCTCATAGTTCTCCTTCAGCATCAGTTCGTTGTAGCTCCCCCGGATCTCCCGGAGGTCTCTCCTGGGAACAAGGGGAATCTCGCTGATATTGACAACGCCCTTATCCCCCAGCTCAACCACAGTGACAGACTTCCTGTGATTCTTTTCCGAAAAAGAGTACTTGAGAGGGGTCCCGCAATAGCGCAGAGTATCCCTGCCTATAGTCTGTTTGCCGTGAATGTGCCCCAGGGCAACATAATCAAAGGCATCAAAAACAGAGGCGTCAACATTGTCCAGCCCCCCTACCGATACCTCCTCGGAATCGCACCTGGTCGCACCGGTAACAAACTGATGGGCTACGAGTACATTCCTCCTGCCGGCATCAATCTCCATGTGCCCAATGGCAGTCCTCACCGCATCCGTATAGCTCTCGATCTCCTCATCAGGGAAAAGAGCTCTGACCACCGCAGGCTTAATAAAGGGGAGAAGAAAAATGTCCAGTTCCCCATATTCATCCGAAACGGTGTATTTAGCTGCATTGCCGTCATAGACAGGGGACAGATGTATCCCCGTCACCTCAACAAGAGCCCCGTGGTCAGAGAATCTGACAGCAGAATCATGATTGCCGCTTATTGCGTAGACCGGCACCTTCTTCTGCGAGAGGCTGATAAGGAACTCATCCCACATCCGCATCGCGTCCTCGCTGGGAATAGAGCGGTCATAGACATCCCCTGCTATCAGCACCCCGTCCGGCCTGACATCACCTATAATTGTGAGAATCTCTTTTAATATATATTCCTGATCCTCTGTCATGGAAAACTCACCGACCCGCTTCCCCAGATGCAGATCAGATAAATGAACAAATTTCATCTATGTACCTCCGATGTGTCCTAAGCTATATGCATTGTATAACACAAGCTGTCCTGTTTATCTCCCTCAATACAAAAACTTTTGAAAAAAGGGAGCCAAGGCTCCCTCTTTTGCGTTTATCACTCTTTCTCAGTCTCCTTCTCTTCCTCTTCTTCCGGCTCTGCAGGTGCCTTGGGGATCCTTGAGTAGGTCTCGGCAAGAAGCCTTATGCTTCGAGCCAGGTCCTCAGACAAAAAGCCCGGTGTAAGTCTCCACTGCCAGTTGCCATCGGCGGTTCCAGGAGTGTTGATCCTTGCCTCCCTTCCCTTGCAGAGGTAATCCACCAGCGGAATAACACAGAGATTTGCCACAGACCTGTAGGCCTCCCTGATGATGTCCCAGGTGAGGGCGCCGTAGTCAGTATTCATTGAGTTTACGTAGCGCCTTGTGAAATCTCTTTCTCCGTCGTTTATTTCATGTACCCATGCAAAGGTGGGTGTATTGTCATGGGTTCCTGTATATACCACGCAGTTCTGAATGTGTCTGTGGCTGACATAGCAGCTGTCCCAGCTGGTGAAGCCGAACTGAAGGACCTTCATTCCGGGAAGACCGGTATCCTCCAGGAGCTTGACATTGTCCTCTGTGACAGTACCCAGATCCTCAGCGATCATGTCCAGGGTTCCGAATTTCTTTTGAAGGACCTTAAAGAGATCCATACCGGGTCCCTTGTGGGGCTTGCCGTTAGCTGCAGTCGTGTCTCCGTAGGGAATTGCGTAGTACTCAGCAAATCCGTGGAAATGGTCTATCCTTATGCAGTCATACCACTGGTAATTCCTCTCAATTCTCTTAACCCACCAGGAGTAGTCATCCTTCTTGAGGGCATTCCAGTCGTAGATGGGGTTGCCCCAGAGCTGTCCGTCCCTTGAAAAGGCATCGGGGGGACATCCGGCTACAGCAGTCGGCTCTCCGTCCTTATCAATAAGGAATGCCTCCGGGTGTGACCAGGCATCCGCACTGTCCATGGCGGTGTAGAAAGGAAGATCCCCTATTATCTTAACATTTTTCTTTTTGGCGTATTTGTGCAGCGCCTTCCACTGCTCATCAAACTTGAACTGCAAAAACTCCTGGAATCCCATGAAGTCCTTATACTCATCCCTGGCCTTGTCCAGTGCCTTCTTATCTCTTTTCCTAAGGTCGTCTGGCCAGTCAACCCAGCTCTTTCCCTCCTGCTCATCCTTTATTGCAAGGTAGAGAGCATAGTCTTCAAGCCAGTATTTCTGCTGCTTCTTATACTCTTCAAACTCTTCTGTATCTTCATTTTCTATAAAATTATCGTAAGCCTTCCTAAGGACTTCAAAGCGGTTCTCATAAAGCTTGCCGTAGTCAACCTTTTCCTGATCGGATCCAAAATCCACGTCCTTAACATCATCCCAGCTAAGGAGTTCCTCCTCAATAAGGTCCTCCAGGGAAATGAAGTACGGATTGCCCGCAAATGCGGAATAGGGCTGATAGGGGGAATTGCCGTAGCCCGTGGGCCCGAAGGGAAGGACCTGCCAGTAGCCCTGTCCGGACTTCTCCAGGAAATCCACAAACTCATAGGCCTCCTTTGAAAAACAGCCAATTCCAAACTTTGATGCCAGTGAAAAAATCGGCATCAGTATTCCACTTTCTCTGTTCATGTCAAAATGCTCCTCTGATTTTTTTAATACATCATTAAATTATACACTAATAAGTCCCTCTTTTCATTTATAAATAAACAATAAAAAACAAACGAAAAATGCTAATAGAAATTTAAGACAAACTTACAGCTGAATTAATAATCATAAAATATAATTATACATAGGAAGCTAACTGATTCTAAGGGAATGGAGGGCAAGTCTATGGCACAAAAAGATATACGATGTTTCAAAAGATTTCTAAGTATTTTGCTGGCTCTTGCGGTATTCTTTGGCTGCAGCGCATATATGAGCACCGGAGTATCTGCAGCCGGGCAGGACAGAGCCGGTTTTTCCAAGAACAGCGATATTCAGATGAAAGATTATTCAATAAGTATTCCCGATTACTTCGAGTCTGACATATATAACTCCGAAGAGTACAGGGCATACTGCAAAGATGACACGTTCACGATGCTGATCATAGACGTATTTGGAGGTGCCGGAAGCTTCTCTTTTAAAGACAATGACCAACGGGAGCTCTTTATCCAGTCAATGCTGGCAGCTATGGGTGATGACGGCAAGCTGGCTGAATCCTCCTACAAGACTTTCGGTTCAGTTGAAGGCGCTTATGCAGTGTTCGATATAACCATTGAGGGACAGCCCTTCAAAGGTACAATGTTTGCTACCATCGATGGCGATACCTGCTACTGCTTCATGCTGGCCGAGAGCCCTGACAACAAGTATGACTACCAGCCTGATTTCTTCAAGATCCTGTCTTCAGCCCAAAAGGCAGAAGCCGCAGCGGATGATAAGGACGATGCAGACACATCCGATACAGACGAAACCGATGCCTTCGATGCTGATACAAAGGAAGCAATAGAGGACGCAAAGAAATATCTTGCCCTTTACGGCTTTTCTAAACAGGGCCTCATAGTACAGCTCTCCTCCGAATTCGGATCAGGGCACAGCGTTGAAAATTCCACAAAAGCCGTCGAATATCTTGAAGAGACAATGCCCATCGACTGGAATGAACAGGCTGTAAAAAGCGCAGAGACCTATCAGTCGGTAATGGATTTCTCAAGGGACAGCATGATCGAGATGCTGACCTCTGAGTATGGCGGTCAGTACACCAAAGAACAGGCAGAATACGCCGTGGACAAGCTTGGACTCAAATAAATTTTATTGCGAAATGCCGGGGCTTTTGCCACAGATGCATGACCATCTGGGCAGGGCCCCTTTTTTATGCCCTGATTTTTTTTGACTTTATCCCCTATTCCTCATATAAATATGAGACAATATATATCAAACAGGTTTTATCAGGAAAAGAATTCTCCGATTCCCCCATGTATTATGACAGCAAGCAGAAAAGCCGCTGGTTCTGGCAGCGGAAGAGCCTGGATGACGCAGCGCAGATCCTCATCCAGAAAGCCCGTGAAAGCCTGAAGGAAAAGCAGGCTCTTAATGAAAAGACCCGGAAGCTGATAGAAAAATTATTCCCGGGATCCGAAGAAATAAACCACATCAACAGCTACGCCCTGGCATTTGATTCACTCGCATAACAATAAGGGAAGTCATAGAGGCTTGATGCCCCTGTGACTTCCCTCTTTTAATATCGAACCTGGAATGATCTCTCCTGCTCCTCTAAGGCAAGCTCTGTCCTGTCGATACTTGTTACATGAATAAATCGCCCGTTCATTATTACCGAAAGGAACTGTTCTATATCCTCTTCCCTTCCCTGGACCTCGCAGGTGACAGATCCGTCATATTCGTTCCTGACATATCCTGTGAGGCGGTACATGTTGGCGGCATGGCTGGCAGTATACCTAAATCCCACGCCCTGCACAAAACCGTAAAACTGTAGTCTGTATCTCTTTTCCATAGTTTGGAATGATCTTTCTGAAAAAACGCCATAGGCCACGATCAGCCTATGGCGTTCATGTTTTCTGTCACTTTGCAACGACCTTGCTTCCCTTATGTCTCTTGATGCCGTTGCCGCCACCAAGCTTTATGGTCTCCTTGACATAAGCATTCATGATCTCCTTATAGCCTGTCTTTCCATCCTTCGAATAGCAGGATTCAAGGCTGTCAAATTCCTCTCCGGAATAGGTAATCGCCATGGCATTGCCATCCTCTGTCTTCATAATGAAAAGAGTTGTATCCGAAGATCCAATCTTTGTATACTCATAATCTTCCCCATTCAGGAAGTTCTCAATATCCTCTACTGCGCCTGTCAGTGCATCTGCTGCCGCCTCCATGTCCAGGGCTGCAGGAGTGAGCTCAGGTTCAGGCTCAGACAGTGACTCGACTTCTGCCTCAAGGATGGCATCCAGATTCTCTGCAGGAGTCTCAGGAATCGGAGCTGCCTGGGTTGGTGCTTCCTCAGCTGCCGCCATCGCTGCCATCATCGCATCCATATCTGCAGGGGCGTCTTCGGCTACCGGCATCTCTACCGGAATCTCAGGTGCCGGCATATCTGCAGGTATCTCAGGTACCGGAGCTGCATCAGCTGCCATTGCCGCCATCATTGCATCCATATCCATCGGCGCCTCTGCTGCCGCTGGCGCTGCTTCTGCTGATGCCATTGCTGCCATCATAGCATCCATATCCATCGGTGCTTCTGCTGCTGGCGCTGCTTCTGCTGATGCCATTGCCGCCATCATAGCATCCATATCCATCGGTGCTTCTGCTGCTGGCGCTGCTTCTGGAATCGGCATGTCCTCAGGCATAACTGCTGCATTCACTACAAGTATCTCGCCTTCTTCTGACGCAGGGGCTGCTTCCGGAGCCGGAGTCTCTGCTGGTGAAGCTGCTGTAGGCGGAACAAATCCGTCTGCAATCATTGCTGCCATCACAGGATCTATATCTGCTTCCGGCACAGGAACAGGCTCAGATGCCGGGATTTCTGTCGGTATCTCTGGTACAGGCGCTGCTACAGGTGCAGGTGCTGCTTCTGCCGCTGCCATTGCCGCCATCATCGCATCCATATCCACTGGTGCTTCTGCTGCAGGCGCTGCCTCAGGTGCAGGTGCTGCCTCTGCCGCTGCCATTGCCGCCATCATCGCATCCATATCCACTGGTGCTTCTGCTGCAGGCGCTGCTTCAGGTGCAGGTGCTGCTTCTGCCGCTGCCATTGCCGCCATCATCGCGTCCATATCCATCGGCGCTTCTGCCGCCGCTGGTGCTGCTTCCGGGGCTGGAGCTGCCTCTGCCGCTGCCATCGCTGCCATCATCGCATCCATATCCATCGGCGCTTCTGCTGCCGGCGCTGCTTCCGGGGCTGGAGCTGCCTCTGCCGCTGCCATTGCTGCCATCATTGCGTCCATATCCATCGGCGTTTCTGCCGCTGCAGGTGCCACCTCTGGTGCCGGGGTTGCCTCTGCTGCCGCCATCGCCGCCATCATAGCATCCATATCCATCGGCGCTTCTGCTGCCGCAGGTGCTGCTTCTGGGGCTGCTCCTGCTGCTGCCATTGCTGCCATCATTGCATCCATATCCATCGGCGCTTCTGCTGCCGGCGCTGCTTCAGGTGTTGGTGCTGCTCCCGCTGCTGCCATTGCCGCCATCATCGCATCCATATCCATCGGTGCTTCTGCCGCCGCTGGCGTTGCTTCAGGTGTTGGCGCTGCTCCTGCCGCTGCCATCGCCGCCATCATCGCATCCATATCCATCGGTGCTTCT
>JAEEGL016752437.1_pt1 | contig 18981 bp, 26 predicted proteins | sample 9134231 | NCBI WGS metagenome assembly JAEEGL01 (sample SAMN16246548, study PRJNA631951) | gut metagenome | biome: gut microbiome; feature: rumen; material: fiber-attached | host: Bos | place: Iran: Karaj | collected 2018-10 | reverse complement strand
CCGTTGTTTTTGTCGCGACACTTCCCGAGTTCGCGCTTGATGTTTTCACGCGCGCCCGGGTCGGTCGGTGGTACAAACGCCACGCGCCCCGCAACGTCGGCAAGTTTTAACACGTATTGAAACATAGCCGCCCCCGCGCTTAGTAGATTTCAAAGCCCTCGCCGGATTTCTCTCCGGTCGGCTCTGCTGGTGTCATGTTGTCGAAGTTCGGCGCCTGCGCTGGTGCCTCGACTACCTCGCCGTTAAACGCCTCTTTTACGTCCTCTACGGCTTTCGGCAGCTCCGACGCCTTGCTCATTGTCGAAGTAGGGTTTAAGCGCTTGTCGCGTTCTGCGCGCGCTTTCTCGATAACCTCACGGGCTGTAAAGTCTTTTCGCAAGTCGCTAAAGAATTTCATTGCGTCCTTTGAGAATACGGGCGAGCCGTCCGGGAATGTCGCTTTGAAAATCTCGGCGAGTTCCTTTTTTTCTGCTGCGGTTGTTTCGCCGCCCTTTGGTGCAAAGTCAAACTTTGCCGGCGCGGTCTTTTTTGTTTCGGCTTTCATGCTCTGCGGCGCTGGCTGTGGGCTCTGTGCGTCCGGGTCTTTTTCGTCCTCTGTCGGTATGCAGAAAACCTGCAGCATGGCGTATTTTAAACCTATGCTCAAAGCCTTGTTGCTTGCCTTGTCGCCCGAATCCATAGCCTCGCCGATAACTACGGCAGCCACGCTCGAGCCGTCCTCGGCGTAGAATGTAAAGCGGATAGTTAAGCGGGTGTAATACAGCTCGCCGCCGCTTTTGCTCTTGCCGGTGCTGCGCGCCTCGCTCAATACCTCGGGCACAACGAAAACTTTGTTTTTTGCAAGAGCTGTGTGTAACTCGTTCATTACGTCGTCGATTCCGCGGTATTTAAAGTTTTGTGTTTTGTTATAACTGTCTTTACCGATTGCGTTTACGTCATTCATAACGCCGATAATTGCTTTATAAATTGCTGGTGTAGTGTCTGCCATGTTTTACCCCTCGAGTGTAAAATCTTTGTTTATAGCGCCGAGCACCTCGAGCGCCGTTCGCAGCCTTGCGGCTGCTTTTTCGTCTACTTTCGAGCGCTCGTTGTTATGTTTTGGAGCGTTCAAAAAATCCATAATTTCGGGCACGGTCAAACCGTCCTTTGTCGTCTTGTTTTGTTTTGCCGCCCAGCTTGTAACGGTGCTTACGCTGTAGCCCGTTACGTGAGCAATAGTTGCAACGCTAAACTTCTCCACGGTTACACCTCTCTAAAACGGGATATCCTCGGGGAAGTCGCCCGACTGTGGCGCGGTCTGTGGAGCCGGTGCGCTCTGTGGAGCTGCGCCGCCGTCGCTCTTGCCGCCGAGTAGCTGCACGTTGTCCGCAACGATTGAAACGCGGCTGTATTTCTGCCCTTCTTTTTCCCAGCGGTCTTGCTGCAGGTGTCCCTCTACGTGTATCTGTTTACCCTTGAGTAAATACGGCTTGAGGTTTTCCGCTGTCTTGCCCCATATTGTCACGTCGAAATAGTGCACCTCGTCGACCCAATTGTCGCCGTCGCGCTTGCTGCGGTTTACGGCGATTGAGATATTAGCGCGGGCTGTGCCGCCGTCTGTGTAGCCGAATGAGCGCTCGTCGCTGCCAAGGTCGCGAGTCAAGCGACCGATTAAAAATACCTTGTTAGTATCTGTCATAGTTTTTTAGTCTCCCTTGTGCATTGATTTATAAAAATTGCAGAATTCGCAGCACGCGCAATAATCGGCGCACTTTCGCGAGATCGCCGGGCGGTGCTCGACGTAATGCGAGTTACCCAGCTCGCCGGCCATTGCGTCGGCGTCTGCCTCATTGTCAAATAATTTAATTGCTGATTTGCGGCCGTTTTTCATAACCGCCCATTTTTCCCCGTCCGCCCAACGCTCGTCTGATGTGCACGGCTCTATATCGTCGTCGCCGACTTTATAAGCCGCCTCGATTTCCTGCACCTTGCGCAATATACGCGCCTCGGTTTCGCGCAGGTCGTCGTCGGTTACGTCAAATTCGTAAGTAAATACGGGGCTCTGTGGGTAGCTGGCGTCTGTCTTTGCTTTGGTCTTGCTGTGGTCTTTAAGAAGTGCGACAAAGCGACACTTGTTTACCTCGAGGCCGGATTTTTTCAGCAGCCACGCATAAGTTAAACCCTGCGCGCGCCAATCCTTGAAGTCGGCAAACTGTACTTTCCACACGCTCGCGGTTTTCCAATCATTGATTACTCCGCGCTCCATGTCGTACGAGTCTACCTGCCCGGTAACGTAAGAATTAGACACGGCAACCTTGAAACGTTCCTCGTGGAAGTTGTCGTCCTTTTCGTTTTCGAGCAAGGCGTGTACAGCCGTACCCCATACAGCCCATACGCTGTCGGCTGCGTCTACCTCGATTTCGTCGTAATGGCGGTCGGTGAGTACGACCTCCTTTGCGCCCTTGTTAAGGGTTGTAGCAGAAAAGCAGCCGGGCGCGTTGTGGCGCTCTGTGCTTACAGCGTGCACGAATGCAGCGGGCAAGTTTAATTTATTTGTCACTTTCATTTTCTGCCCCCTCGCTGTCCTCGCTATTTTTTTCGATTACGGCAATCTCGACCGTATACAAACCTTTGCCATTGCGTGTAACGCTTGTTACCTCGAAGTAGTCCTCGTCTTTGGAATAGCCCCGCAATTTGTCGCAAATCTGATAAATAACATTTCTCATGTTTCGCACCTCGTTATTTAGTTTTTTTATGGCTTTTCGCTGCGCAGCTTTTCGCCTTAAATACAATTATTTTTTTTGAGGCTCTCGAGTGCCTCGGCTCCACTATGGGCGATAAATGCAACGCCGCCCGCCGCGTTTATATCTGCAATCCGCGCCGCCTGCGCTGGCGAGATCCTGCCGCCAACCGGGCGCTTGCACTCGATAGCGCAGAAACGCCCGCGCTTGTCGTATCCCTCAAAGTCGAGCGTTCCGTTGTCCGCCGTCCGTATAAAGTTATTGCCGACTTTGAAACAACCGACGTTAATACGCTGTAGTTTAATGCCGGTCGCTTTTATGACGTCTTTTACCTGCTGCATGACTTCGGCCTCGCTCACGTCTTTTAATGCGTTCATAAGCACGCCTCGCGGAGTGTTAATTTCTCAAGTTTGATTCTGTAGCCCTCTGTGGCTTTTGCGTAGAAAATACAAAGGTTTGTGTCTGTGGTGGTCTGTGCAATCTGTGTGCACTTGTTCTCGTCGTTTTTGAAAATCTCATAAAGCGTCATTCTTAACTTTCCCCCCAGCAATAAAAAACCCGCTACCATGAGTGCGCAAGGTAGCGGGCTTTTATTGTCCGTCGATTTCTCAACGGCTCAGTTATGCACTCTCTAACTCAACCGTCGAGGCGAGCGTTTATAATTTCCGCTCGTCAAGTTAAGTTAAATGTACGCCTAAAAATTAAGATTGTCAAGCACAAAATGATTTTTTAATAATTTTTTTTTAATATTTTTTGCGCTTGACATTTTCGCGTAATTTGCCGATTATCCCGACACTATGAAATACAAACAGCTTTTGCCGGTCTACCTTGAGGGGCTGGCGGCCGGAAAGTATACGCTAGCGCAAGCGGCGAGCGCCTGCGGCTATTCCGTCGTAAGAATGAGCCAATTAAAAAAGTTGTATCGTACCGAGGGGCTTTCGTGCCTCGACAATAAAAACCTCGGGCACCCGCCCGTAAATAAAACCCCGGAGCAGCTCAAACGCCGCGTTGTAGCGCTCTACGCCTCGCCAGCGTACGCGGGTATTAATTTCAAGTATTTTTCGGAGTGCCTCGAGCATTACGAAAAAATCAAAATAAGTTATACAACGCTCCGCGCCATTATGAGCGAATACGGGATAATAAGCCCGGAGGCGCATAAAATCAAAAAGCAAAAAGTAAAGCGCCCGAGAATACGCCGCGACAATTTCGGCGATATGCTGCAAATTGACGGCACGCCGTTTGCGTGGTTTTCCCGTTTCGGAAATAACAAGCGCTATTGCATGGTCGGAGCAATCGACGACGCTACGAGCGCCGTTACGGCGTTGTACATTACCGAATTCGAATGCCTCTACGGCTACCTCGAAATTATGCGCCGCACTATCCAGCGTTACGGCTGCCCGCGCGAGATCTACAGCGACCGCGCCGCAATTTTCTGCGTAACTCCCAAGGCAAAGAAAAACCTCACGCAATGGGAGCAGCTCGCAGGCCTGCACGACAAGCGCACGCAATGGCAGCGGATTTTATGCGACCTCGGTATACGTCAAATCCTCGCATGGTCGCCCGAGGCCAAGGGACGCGTCGAGCGCATGTGGCTAACTCTGCAGCGCAGGCTCCCGACCGAGTTTTTTATAGCTGGCTGCGACACGGTGCAAAAAGCAAACGCTTTCCTCGTGGAGTATGTCGACAAGTTTAATAAACAGTTTGCCGTCGAGCCTATGCGCCCCGAATCTTTTTTTATTCCGTGCTCGGCAAACCTCGACGAAATACTAACCGCGCAGGTGCCACGCCGTACAGATTCCCGCGGCTGCATTTCGTTTCACTCGTATAAATTCGCTATCGACGCGCCGCGCGTGTGCTGCCGTGATGTGGTCTTGCATATTTCAGAAAACGGCTTGTTTGCGCGTTTCCCGGGTGAGTCTAATTACTACCCCGTGCGACTTCTCGACGAGCTGCGCTGCGGGCTCGGTGAAACAATGCCGCAGGTTGTGGCCGATATCATTTACCGCTATATGTACGCGTACGCTAAAGAGGTGAGCGCGTAGTTTATTACTAAGGCGCGGGTGGGCGCTTTATATATATTCACTCCAATTCATTTCTATTCATTTCAATTCATTTCTATTCAGAAAAGCGAAATTATGCGACGCGTTGCGACTTGTAGCGAAAACGAGCGACTTGTAGCGACTTTGAGCGAAATATTTTTAAAATAATTTCGCTACATTTCGCTACATTTCGCTACATTTCGCTTTGTTTCGCTTTAAGTCGCTGCACTTTTTGTCATATTTTGTCATATTAAGAGTGTAGAAACGTACAATAAATAAATAGGTTTGTACAAATTGGCGTGATAAAATATCACGTTTTCGTGAGATAATATTGAGCGAGTTTTTCGTAGGCTTTCCGCTTTTGCGCGTAGATTGCTGCGGGCGTGATGTGGTAGCGGTCGGCGAGTTCCTTGTACAGCGCCCCGTCTGCGTACAGTAAAACGAGTTCGCGCTCGTGGGAAGTGAGCGGCGAGCGTTCCAAAAATGCGACGAATTCGTCGCGGCTGCTGGTGTAAATAAGCCGGGTTATAAATGCCACGGCAGGCGTTTTGTGTCCTCTCATATTGAAATTATCGGCGCGGCGTGGTAGTTTTGCCATGAGGTCGCAAAATGAAAAAATACGCTTTTATTCTGTTGTGTTATCTTTTCGCGCTGATTTCCTGCGCAAGTGATAACGTGGAGCCGGAGCCGGTAAAAAAGCCCTTACCCGAGGTATCAATTAATATAAACGGCTCGGCCGTCGTTGTGGCCTGCTCGTATATCGGCGACGATTGGCTATTTATTAAGGGCGTAGAGTTCCGCAACGCCAGCGGCGAAACTAGGCGCGTTACGTTTAAGGAAGTGCGCCGGCGCGTAATTTCGGGCGGTAAAGTGTCGGAGTTTGCGACGTTCTCGGTAGCATATGGCGACGAATTCCTCGCGTGGTGCGGGGAAAATGTCGAGGCGCGGGCACTGTGCGATTGGCCGCAAGAGTTCGAGCGGGTCGAGCGCTAAAACTCTAACCCTATTTCTAGCTGTAATGCCTCTAAGTCGGTCGGTTTCCAATTAGTACCATTTATTTTGAATTGCCAATAGGTCTTTGTATTATCCGTCCTATTTGCTTTATCTAATATTCCATAAATCGAAACAAACGCCGCGGTATTTTGTGTTTCATTCCAGCATAACATATAACCCGTTCTAATTGCCATTTTTAATGGATCGTTTGTATATATTTCTGTTCTTATGTCGGGGGTTGCTCCTCTATATTGATTTCCGTTATATATAAACGTTATATCCATGTGGCAAAATATATTATTTATTGTGTAACTATAATCGCCGGGATTTCGTGATAATTTGTATATTGTTCTTATGTTATTAAAAAATCTATACCACACGTCAATAGCGGGGTAATAATGCTCCTGCTGCGAATAATAAGAGATCCCGCCCGTTGATTTTATACCCTTTGATTGCAGCGAGCCCGTTACTACAATATCCTCAAACAAACCTTGGGTCGCTTTTAGTGTGTCTACGTCTATTAAATCTGTTTGTATCTTTCCGCCCTCTACGAGAGTTTCGCCGGAGTGTGTACCGTCTGTTATAATAACGTGCTCGGCTGCGATTTGTATTTGTGTTGCACTTAAATCTATCTGCGAGGCTATAAGGCCAGCCGCTACAACGTCGTCCCACAATGCCTTAACGGCAGCGTTTGAGGCGTTCCCTTTTATGCCATAATAGCTCGTACCCTCTACGAGTCCGTATACGGCGTCTACTTTTTCGGCCGTACTTATTCCGATAAATTGCAATCGCTTTGCGGCGTCTATCATAACCGGCAGATTTAACGATAGACTCATTTCTCCGACGGCGCCGCCACCTTGTACGAGCGCCGTTACGGCTCCGGCTTGTATGCTGATTAAGCCGACGAGCTCGCGCTCCATGTCGCCAACCTGCAAGAGAATTTCTTCCTCACTCATTGATATACTTGCGGTACGGTTGCGCGCCTCGTCGTCAAGTTTTGCGATTATTTCCTCGAGTGTGTCGTATGACGGGCGCACCTTGTAAACGTTAGTAAAACGGTTTCCCGTTTCTATAGTTTCTACGGCTGCCTGCACGGCGCCGGAGTCTGTCGCAATGATTGCAGCGTCGAGTTCGTCATGTGTTACGGCGTCAATTGGAATAGTACCCGCTGGCAATGACGGGGTGCTGTTTACAAGCGGCTTGTATGCAGGGATTGCGCCCGTTTCAAAAATTGCCTCGTTATATTCCTGCAAATCGAGGTTGTAGCCTCCGTCGGTGCGTGCAATACGAGTAATTACGTATTCGTGAGTAATGTTCGAGAATTCGCCGTTTGCGTCCAGCTCTCCGAATGACAATACGTTTCCGGGCTCTACGAGTGGGCTGCTTATAGTGTACGGGGTTTCTATCTGCAATTCCCTTGTCGTTCCCTCGCCGGCAACTTTCAGCGCTACCGGCACCGCTCCGTTTGCGTTTACGGTGTTTATAATAACGCCGTGCATAATAAGCGGATTGCGGAAAGTTACGGGATTTTTTAAAGTAATGCTCTGTAATACTCCGTATACATAATTAGCTTTTTCTATTACAGCGTCTTGTATATCTCGATTTAAACTTGGGTCTTGGATTCCGATTTTTGCGTACGGCGTAAAGTAAACGCCCTCTACGCCAATTTTTAATACGGTAGTTACGGGGCGCAATTCGTCTATAGCCATAAGTCGGCGCGCGTATTTTACTATCTGCGAGTGTCGCGTAATTCCGGGCGCGTCTACCTCTTTTATAATCGAGTTTTCGTCGATTGTGACGGGCTGCCCGTTTTCAAGTCGTGTTACGGTGTACGTGTTTTCTTTAAATATGTCGTTTGTACTGTCAATATATTTTACTCGTAGCGCGTCGACACGGCGCGAAAATGTCTTTTTATTAGTAAGCGAAATAATATTTTGTGGGTTATATATGGCGACGGCGTTTTCCTGCACTTGGTCTATTGCTACGCTACGGCGGCCGTAGATATCAATGTAAAACGCTACGCCGCACGCGTCGGCGATTTTCTGCAGCTCTGCGTCTTTTTTCTGCGGCTGTGTTATGAGGTCGTCAAACATCAAATCGTTATTAGCGCAATACTCATAAAACAAGCCAAACGCTGCGAGGTCGATTTCCGAATCGGCGTATTTACTAGCGGGGTGTGAGTCGCTTGTGAGGATCTCGAGCGCGATTGCCGCAGGGTTACGAGTTGCACTCTTGCCCGAGCTCCACGCGCTGCCGTTCCATGTGCGCGCGGTGCTGGTAGCAATAAAATTAAATTGTGTGTATTTGTCCTCGTTATTCTCTGTTGCGGTCATACGTATACCGACAACGCAAGAGAGGGCGCGCTCGCGATCTTCAACGTTAAGACACGACACGAGCCCAGCCGTTCCGCCGTCGTCGAGGATTCCTGCAGGGGTCGACGATTTGAGGGGGTCAAATAATTTTGACTGATAAAAATATACGTAACAATCAGCGCGGAGTTTGTCGTTTTCTGTCGTTGCATTTCTAACGCGTATCTGTATATTGTTTTCATGGTAATTATTAAGAGTTACATAATTTGCAAGCGTAAATGACAATTTTGCAACGAATCTCATTTTTTTTGTAGCGTTGCGTGTAAATACGTTGCTCAAAGTTCCGTTTTGATTAAATGTAAACGCCGTCCATGAGCCGCCACCATTCAGCGAGAATTCGGGAATAATAGTTGCGGTGCCCTCGACTCGGTCGCCGTCGTCGTTATAAGAATATAGGCCGAACGGAAATTCGATACAAACCTCGACGTCCATTGCGCACGGGTCTAGTAACATCTTTAAATATTCTGCCTCGCCAGCTGCGACTTTGTAATCGCGTGGTGCCTCACGGTTGAGGATTTTCGACACGGTTTTTGTATTGAGTTGTGTTAAGGTTTGGAATAGTGCGCCGTCCTGCCTTATTTCTGCCTGCCCGTGTCCGAAGGTCGAGCTGCTGATATTATATACGCCGTTTTGTACAAGCGACGGGTTAATCCAATGTACGAGCGTCGAATCGCCTATCCCGATACGCTCGAATAACAGTTCTTTAAAGCCAATCTCGAAAATATCGAACACTTCTTGCGTTGCGCCGTCGGTGCCGCTAATACGATAATATGGCTTTGAGAATAAATAAGGCGTGAGGAAGTTACGACCGCAGAAATACGGCTGACTCTTGCCCGTAGCAATGGCGTTTGTAGCACCGCGCAAAAATGGGCGGTTATCAATTTCGGGGTTGTTTGTAAGTTTCTTAATTTTTTCGAGTTCTCGCTCTGCCTCCTCGGCTGCTTTCCTTGCTTTATATGCCAGCTCGGCCGGTTGTATAATAAAACCGAATGGAATAATAAAGGTTGCAACCCACCACGGCGTATCGCTTAAATCGGCGGGTATCTGTCGCAATGTAACAATATTGTTATCGTGTACAATAATATCGGGTTGCGCGATTTTGCCGTCAATAATCAAAATGGCGTTTTCAAAGTCTACGCCCGGGAAGTTTTCGCGGGCTGTTTTTCCTGCCTCGATTTCGATAACTTCGGCGTTGTTCTTTAATGATTTAATTATGTTCGCTTTCATTCTTTACAACCTCATAATAACGTATAGGATTAAGCGCCCGCAGGTGCGTAACGCGCGCGCCTCGCTCTGTAATATGTAGCGCGAGATTTTGCGCGACGATATACGCTACGTGCAAATTTGCGCCGGTCATACACTCGGCAATAGCGCCCACTTTCGGCGCCGGTATTTCTCGTATATTGTTAAAGTCATTTAAGAGGGGTATTTCTGCGCCCGCTGGCAAAGAAACGTATTTAATAAACGGGTCGGCAATCGGCGTCCCAGCTCTTCGGCAGCACTCGAGCACGAGGCCGTAACAATCGTAGCCGCCGTCGCCGCGCCCGTGCGGCTTGTATTTTGCCGTGAGCAGGTCGTCGTATTTCACACGGCGCCCCGGTTGTTGTAGCTGTTATAAATGAGCGCCGGAAACGTCATATTTCCGCGGTCGTCGCCGTCGAGTTTAATTTCAAATTGCAGCCCGTCCCATGTAGCCTCGCCGTATTTGTGGCGGTAGGTTTCCAGCACGACAATCTCGCCGCCGTTGTATACGCCCACGAGGTCGCAATTAAAAACGCGGTTGCGGTTGATGTAGTTTAATAATTCGGGCTTGTCCGAGATCTGACACGCTAGCGTAGCGTTGCCGTTTGTGCCCGGTGTGTATTCAAACGACGCAGCCGTGAAAACGTGGCCGCTATACGTCAAATTCGCGTTGTCGTTTATCAAATAGAGGTGCGTGTCGTCGTCGTAAATGTGGAGCAAAAACGGCAGGTTATACAGCCCGCCCTCGGTAAGTTCTTTAAATACGCCCATGTTTAACACTCCTCGAGCGTAAGCGCGATTTCTTTGTAGCGCTGCCCGTTCCAATTTTCAACGGTGACGTAGTAGTCCTTCGTGCCGGTTTTCGCCTCTATGTCGGTTAGAGTTATCGGCACCGAGCCCGAGCCCGCCGTAGTTTCGTACCAATTCAAAAAGCGCATAAACTCGGTTTTATTGTTTTCGTCTTTTTCTCCGTCGTCGAGGCGCAATAATACCGAATGTGTAATTTTCTGCACGCTGTTTATTTTGCGATAGATAACGCGCCCGCTTTTATATTTTGTTGTTTCGCGGTTTTCTACCGGCTGCGCGTCGAGCCCGTAAAAATCATTACTTACATTGCTAGCCCAGCTTGCCATATATTACCCCCTTATACTCCGTAAAATTTGCCACTCATGCCGGCGCTAGCTGCATTAAGCCCGCTGTCGTAGCGTCCGTTGCGTAGCCCGTCGTTTACGCGTGCGTCTATCATAAGTTCAATTTGTCCGCGTGTTATTTGCGGCTGTGCTTTTACGAGGTTTGCGGCGCTGTTGTTTATAACAACGTTTACGCTGTCCGCGCCGCTCGTTGCTCCCGTCCCTTTGAGTTTGTCCCATAGTGCGCGTTGCTGGTTTGCATTGAGCACCATTTCCCCGGAGCGTGCCGCAATCGTTGTGTTATCGGCTCCCATGCTCGCGCCGTTTATTCCGCCGACAACGCCACCGTTTGCAAAGTGTTTTATTGGTTTTGCTGCCATGATTGAGGCGAGCTGCACGGCACCGGCAGCCCCTACGAGTGCGCCCGTAACAATACCAGCGACGCCGCCCTGCGCGAGGGCTTGTGTTACGCCGACGGCTGTATTAGCGGTAGCCATGAGAATATTAGACGCCCATTGAGCCATTTCAATTTGATATTGAGTTTGTGCACCTTTTTTCTTCGCCTCTGCGACTTTCTCTTGGTATTCTTCTTCGCTCAATTCTCCCTTACGGTAGAGTATTTCGAGGTTGTCTAGTTCCGCCTGCATTCGGTTTTTTTCAGTTTCTGCAGCAAGCGCGGCCGCGTCTTGTATAATTTGGTTTACTTGCTGCGCGTAGCCCGTAACTTCGCTCGCTACATTCGCCCATAGCTGGCGGCGGTTTTTTACCATTTCCGAATCTATTTTAAGTATTGCGTCGGCTTTTTCCTGCTCGTTTAATACTTCGTTGCTGTTTATTTGTTCCTTGAGTTTTGCGAGTTCCTGCTCGCGGTTGATGTAGTCGTCATAAATAGAGGAGTAGCCAAGCCCGCCGGTTTCCTTGAGGAGCGCCTCGGCCTCTGCCTGCGCTTTTTCTGCAGCCGCGAGGCGTTCTTCCTCTGTGGCTGCGTCGCGTGCTTTTTCCGCCCAACTCTGCAGGAGCGCGAGCCGTTCTTTGGCGGCGCTGTTGTTTTCAGTTACAAGCCCGTTCGATTTTGTTATGAGGTCTATGTAACTCTGCATATAGGCGTTATACATTTCGCCCGCGTCGATTTCCTCGCCGGTCAATTTCGCCTTGAGCTGCATTTGCTCTATCTGCTCGGCGAGTGCTTTTTTATTTGCGGCGATATAGTCGGCTGCGTTTTGGTCGCGTGTTTTTGCGGCGGTTGCTTTCTCTGCAGCCTCGGCCGCTTTTTTCTGTGCCTCTGCCTCGTCGTTTTCTGCCTTTGTGAGTTCGTTATAGCGCTCGGTGAGTTCCTGCACTTTCTGCGCCTGCGCGTCGCGCTTTGTCTGCCAATTTCTGTCCGGCATATATGAGCCACCGAGTAAGCCGTTTCCCTTGCGTAGACTCATTCCCGGGTGTTTGTCCATTTCGTCGAGCAGGGCTTGTGCCTCGTCGAGGTTTAATTTTGCTTGCGTAGCGGTTTCTGTTCCTGCAGCTCCGGCAGCGCGTGCCGCTTTCATGTCGGCGGTTTTCTGCTGCGCCTCGTTGATGTCGTTTAATACGCCGAGGAAAAACTCCTTTACGGGAGCGGTTACGTTGTCCCAGCCGCGCCCGATATTCTCTTTAAAGTCGCCCCATGCGTTATTGAGCTGTACGCCAACGTCGGCCATTTCAGCCGCGCCGCCCTTATATTGCTGTGCGACAAGTTCTATTGCCTTGCCGCTTTCGAGTTCTGCTTTAGTAAGTCCGTTTATGCTTTCTATCTGACGGCCGAGCGTTCCCGCGTTGCCGTTTAATGTCGCGTTAAGTTTCTGCGCAGCGCTGGCGATATCCTCGCCCGTAATCGCTGCCATATCTGCGGCGGCGGTCATAATCTGCATTATCTGCTCTTCGTCGCGTCCGGCGGCTGCGAGCTGTGACATAACACGCAGGCTCACCTCGTCGCCGATTTCGGAAGTTTTCTGCAATTCGCTTGCAAAGTTCTTGAGGTTGTTTACTGATTCGTTATTAAGATAAGGGTTATTTTTTGCCGCGGTCTGTAGCGCGATTTCTGCTTTTTGCTGCACCTTGTAAGCTGCGGCGCAATCGTTGAGCACGTCTACCGTTTTCTTAACGGCTACGGCAACGCCAGCAACGGCGCCCGCGGTTGCGAGGGCGGTTTTATTCATGCCGCCGAGGTTTTTGTTAAGGTCTTTGCTTTTTTTGCTGCTGTTATCTATGGCTTTGCCGGTGTCGTTTAATTTCTTCTTGAGGTCGTTTACACCTTTATCCACGCCGCTAGTGTCTAGTTTTGTGTTTATTTTTACTTCGCCGTCTGCCATGTTTTACCCCTTTAATTTGTCGAGGAAGTCGTCGAGCGCCTCGTCGGGCTGGTTGTCGCCCGGCTGTGGAAGTCGCCACGCCTCGTATTGTTTTTGTCGTGACTTTTCGTATTCGTCATTGCGTCCGCTCGGCTTGTATAAGCGGGCGTTTATAATGTTATTTAACTCGGTATCGTGCAACCCGTGGAGCAGGGCGTTAAACTTATACCAATGGAGCGGCGCGAGTAATAAATCGAGCCCGTATTGCTCCATAAATGCCGCATAGATGTACGGGGCGTCGATTTCGTAGTCTATTACTATTTCGCTCGTTTCCGTGCCCGTACGCCGTGGGAGTTCCTGCGGCGGTGTCATAAACTCGCATAATTTGCGTATACCCTCGAGGCGGTCGGCTGGCGGATTGTCTTTGTACATATAGTCGAAGTCGTCCGTTTTTGCCGTCGGCTCCTGCAGGTGCTCACGGAAACGCAAAAAATAGCGGTAATCTGTATGTATTTTATAAAGGCTCCCGTTAACGTTGATTGTTTCCGGGAGCCTTGCTTTTTGCAGCGTAAACATTCGTTATGCTGTCGGTGTGAATGTGTCGCCGTCCCATGATCCGGCAACCCATGTCGGCACGCCGTCTGCTACTGTTACGGCGCCCTCGTCGCGCTGATTCAAAGCGAGGTCGAAGTCGATTGAATTATTAACGCTGTCGAGTGTTCCCAGCTTTACAACGCTGTCAACTTTCCATGCCTTATAATAGGTGGTTGTTGCTGTAACTTCGTAGTATGTGCCGAGGCTTGCTTTTACCGGGTTTTCTACGGCTGTGTAAACGTATGAGCCCTCGGAGCCGCTGCGTGTGTAGTAGGTCTTGCCCTCTACAATGTCCTCGTCCTCTGTGAGTGCGTATGTGTTTACGTTCTGCTTGCTTGCATAGAATACGAGCAATACGTTGCGGTGAGCGTCCCCGCCGGTTGGCAAGTGGTAAACCATATCGAAAACGGTTGCGAAGTCCGGCTTGTCGTCAAACATTGTAAGCGACTGACTCAAAGCCGGCTGGTAACTGTCGATTTCTTCCTCGGGGTTTTCGCTCGAGATAAAATCGAATGTTTTAGTCTGTGGGTTGAAAGTCAAAGAGAATGTTGTAGACTTCTTAATCTGTACCCAGCTTGGCGAGCTGGTTTTGCTCACGTCAATAAATGGCACGAATTTTGTTTTGTGTAAGAGTCCCATATTTTAAGCCCTCCATGTTACGCGCGGGGCTCGAGGTATGTTGCCACGATTGCCGCGCTATAGATTGTGTTGTTTTTTTCGTCAACCGATATAAACTGTGGCAGGGTTGCTGCCTCGGTTTCTATCGTTATGCCGCTCGTTGCGTCGTAGATCTCCGCGCCGTCAAGCGCTGCCGTTATCTTGTCCGCAAGGGCGCGGGCGTCGGCCTGCTTTGTGTTTCTTACGTAATACGTAAGATTCCATTTTAATAAGCGCGTGCCGTCGGTGTAGCGGCGCTCTGCTGCCGGTGCAGGCTCATAACGCAAACAAATAGCATTTTTCGCCGTGTCCGGGATAACGTCGTTATATATCTGCGTGAGTTCGAGCTGTGACTCTACCCACGCGTTTATAATATTACTTACGGTAAACGTACTCATTAACTAGCCTTACCCATTTTTCAAGCCAGCGAGCCTTAGCCGCCTCAAACCACTTGCTGCACGCGTTGGGGTTGATTTGGTGCTCGGGCTTTTCGTAGTTGTAATAATGGCGGCGGGCGTATGGAGTGCGCCACACAACCTCGCCGCTGCCAAGGCGGGTGTTGATAATAGCCGATTTCTGCAACGTTCCCGTTTTTACGGGTACGAAGTAATTACTATCCGCTAATACCATAGCGTCGAGCGGCGCCTGCGCGCTTTTCAACGCCCCGTCAATATCCGCCTTAATTTTCGCGTCGTTCAATATGACTTTTGTGTCAAACTCTACGCCGCTCATACTAAGGCCGCCTCGTAATGGTGCACGGCGTCGCCGCTCTGTGTGTAGCGCGGTGTAACGCTGCGGATTGTGTACGCATTGCCGCCCCATGTAACGCGCGCCAGCTCAACGGGCACGATTGCGGGAGTAGAAAAAAACGGCTCATAAAAGAGGGTTAATTTATCGTCCTTGCTTTCGCCCACGTCGCTTTTAGCGGTCGCAATAACAGCCTCAAACCTTACGTGTGAGAGTGTTACCGGCTCGCTATATGTCGGCTCGCCGTCGCGGTCGTAGCCGCTCGGGGTTTCATACGTGCAGGTATGCACGAGAAGTCGCTGCGGTATCATACGTTAGCGCCTCCCCGTGAGTACGTGGCAATATAACTCGAGCCACTTATAGCGCAGGCTGTCGGCGCTTTTTGTGTTTTTCTCGGCTGCAATATCTGCGGCCTTTGTACTCTTTGAGTACGAATAGCCGCCGATAGATTCCGAGGTAATAGCGCCGGCGCTTTCGCCGTTTCCTGCCGCGGTCTGTGCTGCCTTGTATGATTCTTCAATCATCATGCAGCACGCGTCGTCAATTCCGCCCGGCTGGCGTTCTATAAGCAGCTCGTCGTCTAACAACGATTTGACATATAAAACGGTTTCCAGCTTGTACGCGTCAAAGGTGGCGGCGTCCGGCACTACCGAACGGCCAAGGTCGGTGTGATAATGTGTATATGTTACATTGTCAAATTGTGCCATTGTGCCGCCCCTCTATTACGCGTCTGTTGTGCTTACAGTTCCCGAGCGTACGCCGTCGGCGTCGTATCCGTAAACTTCGATTACGTCGTTTGCTTGTGTAGTAGGCTTGTTGCTGCCGTCGTAAGTAGTCCAAGCGCCCCATGTAGTGCCGTGTTTAATGCGGTACTTAGCGCCGGTTGCGTTTGTGCTTGTAAGTGTTACAGTTGCGGTGTGGCTTGCGATTGCTACGGTTGGGAGCAATACGCCCGAATCCATAACTACGGCAGCCGAGTTAGTAACCTTGTGGCCGTAAATCTTGCGGCCTTGAATAGCACTAGCGCCGATATATACGCCCGAGCCGTCGAGGCTCTGCAGGTGTACGTCTTTCTGCCACTCGTTTACACGGCAGCACCAATTTTTGTGTCCGCAGATAACGTTAGCGTGAGCTGGGAGTGTTGCGTCCTCAAAAATCATAAAGCCCGCAATCATTCCAACGGCGCCGGTCTGCTTTACTGTGTCGCCGAGCTGGCTTGCTGCGGTAAACTCTGTAGACTTGCGTACGAATGCCATAGCGTCCGGGTTTACAAGTGCCCAGCGGTTTGTAGCTGGTACGTATGCCTTTGTCATTGCTGTACCGATATCTACGAGGCGCTCGTAAATATTCGACTTGCTTGTAGCGCTTGACTGTCCGGCAACGGTTGCCTTGTCGAGCAATTCTGCTGTACCGTCCGAGTTAATCTGCAATGCGAGTCCTTCGCCTGCAGCGTCGAGGCGGTTAGCGACGATATTGTCCGGCACGGCGTCTGCGTCGTATCCGTCGATAACTTCGTTTACAGCGTAGTCCTTGTCGATTGTGAGTGTATCGAATGAGCCATTTGTAAACGACTTTGTAGCGCCGTTCTGCTTGTCATAAGAAACAACCTGCGCGTTGCCTCTTACCGGGATTTTTACGGCGCCCGCTTTAGGGTCGCCCTCGTAGTCGTTATTCCAAATAACGCCGTCTTTCTGTACGATTTCAGCCTTGAGTTTTGCCTCAACTAATTTGCTGTATCTGTCCTGCAATGCTACTGCCATATTGTAGCCTCCTAAATATTAAGTGTAGGATTGAGCGCTTTAAAAGCTGCCTCTACGCCGCTAGTTGTCTGCGGCTCCCCGTTCATGCCCGGCACGGTCGGCGGTGTTGGTGTGTTTTCCTCGCAGAAAACGTCCTCTTTGCCGTCTGTTAGGGCTTTGAGCAAGTCGTCAAGCGATTTGCCCTTGTTTGCGTCGTCGTTCAATGCGCTTTCAAGCTGCGCGTTGATTGCGTCGCGTGTGTAGTCGTTCACAAACTTTTTAGTGCTTGTGAAGTCCTTAATTTTCGCCTGCAATTCGAGGCGTTTTACTTTCGCCTCGGCCTCTTTCTTTGCGGTTTCGGCCTCCTGCTGGTATTTCGCAACGTCTGCCTTAACGGCGTCATAATCTGCCATGCTGTTAATTGTAGCGTTGGCCTTTTCAAGCTGCTGCTTGATTTCGTCGTAATCTGCAAACTTTGTCTTTTCGCGGTTGATGTCGTCGCCGTTCAACTTCATAACCGAGTCGATTTGCTCGTCGGTTAAGCCGAGAGTTTTAAGTTCTTCTCTTTTCATTTTGTCCCCTTTACGCGTTATCTAGTTATACGCCGCCGCCGCGGCAGGTTTTGAATGAATTAGCGCCCTTATAACGCGTTGCGCCTCGCTGCCTTTATAGTCATTTTTTTAAATAAAAAACGCCACGCTCCCCGGTGCGATAAGGGAGTACGGCGCATAATTTTTTTTAATTAATGATTTTTACTAGGCGCTTTCTTTTGCGGTTTTCTTTGCGTCTTTATTTGCGTATACAATGCCGAATATTACGGCGAGCAATGCAAGAGCCGCGCCCGAGATCTCGGCGAAAATGTTTTGCGACATTCCACCGATACAGCAAAGCACGCCACCCACGGCAGCGAGTACGATAATAACTACCGTTGCCCATGTTTTAATATTGTGCTTTTTCCCGTAATCAACGGCGCTCAATACGATTAATGTGTAAGCGAATGCAGCTACGGCAAGCTGTACAATAATTGCGCCGTCAAATTTCAAAAAGTAACCGAGTGCGACGTCGATAGCAAAAAGCACGGCGCCAATAATTCCCCATTTTTTCATAGTGTTATTTCCTCCGCGCTTATAGTCATTTTTTTTCGTCTTTTATGACGTTGCCCTGCGCGGCTTGTGTGTCGACGATATAATTAAATACTTTGCGCCAATACCACGCCGGCAAGTATACGCCGTCCTCGGGGGCGAGGTATACGTCGTTTTTGTGGAGCGTAACTATTACGAGGTTGCCGTCCGCGTCTACGGGGTCGGGTGCCTTGGTAGTTACGGCGTTATTTTTGGGCGAGCTGGTGCAAGATGTCGCCCATATAATTAATGTCGTTGTCAATATTGCCGCTGTTAGCGTTCTCTTTAATTTCGTTTGCCTCTGCCATGTGCTGCGCATTTTCGCGAGCCTCCTCTAGTTCTTTTTCTTTTGCCTTGCGTTCCTTGCGTTCTTTGTGCGCTACGTATAACGAGCCGCCCGCAAAAAGCACGGCCACGGCGCTAATTAAAATACTGATAACGTAACTCATAACTAACCCCCGATTTTAATGTCGCGTATTTTATCCATAAGCAGGTTAAAATAAACGGGAGTAAAGCAGGCCGCAATAGCAAGGCCGCTAATAATTACGGTCTTAATATCGAGCGGTCGTCCTGCGCTCAAGTCTTTAATGAATTGCGCAGCGCTCCAACCGCCAACCCACACGGCGGCGGCAATCTGTCCCCATAGGCTCGCGCCCTTTGCTTTTACGCCTTTTTTTTCTGTTTCTGTCTGTGGTGTTTCGTCCATGTTTAACCCCTCGATATTTTTTCAGCCACGCTATAACAAAATGCTTGGAATAGCGCCGGCTTTGCCGCCCATAGTTTCGGGCAATCTTTCCAGCCTACAACGTCGTGATGTGTTATGAGGTCGGCTGCGTCGAGATTGTAGCGCCTGCAAATATCGGCGCATAAATCAATCGCGCTGTTAATTGTCGCGTCCGAGAAGTTGCCCGCGCCGTCGACCGGGCACAATTCAACGCCGAGCGTGCAATTATTCGGCGAGTTGCTCGGGGTAGCGTAGCGTCCAAATCTGCGCCGCGCCTCGTCGGTGTATATTTCCCCGCTTTTCGGGTCGGGCTGCGAGCTGCCGCAATGGTATGCGATTTCGTACTCGGGCACGGCTGCCACTATTAGCCCGTTTTGGTCTATGATGTAATGCGCGCTCGCGTAAGTGCCGGCGCCCGATTTGAGCGCCTCGAAATAATCGCGATTTTGTTTCGCATTAGCGGCAGGGTTTGCCGTCCAATGTAAGACAACGCCGAGCACCTCTTTTAAAGTGCGCCCGGGTCTGCTGTATTCGTTGATTGTTAAAAAGTCGTGTATTATCTGCATACTAGCCCCGCGCCTCGAT
>JAEEGL014422611.1_pt1 | contig 18981 bp, 18 predicted proteins | sample 9134231 | NCBI WGS metagenome assembly JAEEGL01 (sample SAMN16246548, study PRJNA631951) | gut metagenome | biome: gut microbiome; feature: rumen; material: fiber-attached | host: Bos | place: Iran: Karaj | collected 2018-10 | reverse complement strand
CACCTCTATTATGAATTCATTATAACATAGAAAAAAGTATTCTTAAAGAATACTTTTAATCATCTGTTTTTCTATTTAAAGTTACTAATGATAATATCAATACTACTCCTAAGATTATTGCGAATACTGTTGTTCCAGTTGTTTTAGGATTAGAATCTAGAGAATCTTTTGTTACTGTTAAATGTATTACCTTATAATTAGTATCATCTTCATATACTATATCTGTCTTTCCTACTTTATGTAGTACTAATTCAGTATTTTTTATTTCTGCAACATCAGGATTAGTACTTATAATTTCTTTTATTTCATCAGTGGAAAAAAATTCTTCTAAATAATAATTATCTTTAATATTAATTGTTTTTGTTAATGATTCATCTGATAATTCTTGTTCATCATAATTCTCTTTTTTACCATTATCATGATCAGAATATGCGTATATTGTAAAAGGATAAATTAAGATGATTGCAAGAAATAAGATCAAGGTCTTCCTCATACACTCACCTCTATTATGCCACCATTATAACACATAAAAAAAAGATGTACAACTTTTTTATTATACATCCATAATTGCTAAGATAATTACTCCTGTAAGAACTAAGAATATAAAGAAATATTCTTTCTTTGTGAGTTTTTCTTTTAAGAAGACTCGAGATAGTAACATTGTCATTACACAGTAAGAACCAATTATTGGAGCAGCAAGAGTTGCATTTTCTGCCATTGCGAAGACATAGAATACTTGCCCTACCATTTCACAGATAGCTGCACCTATTAAATTCCATTCATCAAATACTTTGATTTTTGGATTCTTTTTCTTTAAATATATCCATGTAATAATACCATAAGCTAAGAAAGTAAATTCATAACTAATTAGGGCACTATCTGGATTAATTAATTCTAATTTATCTAAGAATACTCCATCTAGAAAGGTTCCTACTCCATCAAATAAAGCATAGAATAATGGGAACATTATTGCGAGAGTGAATAGTTTCTTTAAACCATTCTTCTTTAAGAATTTTTTTCTTTTTTCTTTGTTTTCTTTTACTTCATCAAGTGATAATCCAATTACTCCAATAAATATTAATACTACTGCAATATAAAATGGCATAGCATATACTTCATGAAAGAATAATACAAATAGAAGTGCTGTGATTACTCCACTACTATTTTGGACTGGACTAGAAATAGATAATTCAATAAACTTATATCCTCTATATCCTATAATCATACTTGCGATATATAAAACTGATATTGGGAAGTATTTTAAAACATCTAAAAAGTTAATACCTAATCCCTTATATATCATATAGACTAAAGCATGACCACCCATTATTAAACCTACTAAAACTCCTGTTTTTAGGTGTGTATATTCATCTACTTTATTAGTACATTTATAAAATATTGATACCATAGCCCATGTAATAAAAGCTATGGATGTTGATAGTAACCACATATAAATCACCTTTTTTGATTATAGCAAATAATTATAAAATAAAAAATAAAAATCTTAGATTTCTCTAAGATTTATTTTTATACTATTGATCCATAGTTATCTACGCTAGATACTCCACTACTACTATCCCATTCAAGTCCCCAGCCAGCAGTATTTGGGTTACCTTTATCTACATAATCATTTACTGCTACTTCGAATTCTAAGACATTAATTGAACCATCTTTTTGTCCATGACCATAAGTTGTGTAGTTAGCATCCCATGTACTTTTTGAATCTGCAATAACACATGGTACTGTTTGACCATTTTGAAGATTAACATTAACGCTATCTCCAACAGTTCCTAACGTTGGGGCAGTAGCAATTAAATAATGATCTTTTCCATCAATATTCATTACAGCGATACCATTTTTATATCTTGCACCATCATTAACCCACTTATTATGTACAGCTTCTTGTCCTGTACCTGCAGCAATTCCTTCATGATGGAATGTTTTGGCACCTGAATAATCTGCCATTTGCCATCCATCTTTATCATAGCAAGTAACTGTATAACCACATTGTGCTATGTCACTTGGAATTTGAACAGAATTTTTAATAACACCTGCAGTTGTACTAGCAGCTTGAGATATAGCTGTTGCTGCAGCCCCATCTCCTTTTTTATATGTTTCATTAGCACTCTTTAAATAATTACCAATTGTTTGATATTGTGTTTCTATTGTACTAAAATCTGCTTCTAAAGCTGACACTTCTTGTACTATATTATCTTTAGCTGGTCCCATAAACACAGCTTCGTTATCTAATATTGTTTTTGCTTCAGATAAATTTGATTTTGCTTGTCCTGTTTGATTGCTCATCGTTTGAGCTGTTAATGAACCAGCATCTACTCCACTATACTCTACTTTATAGTCGCTCATATTTTCCCTCCTCGGAAACCTATTCTTATTTAATTTTATCATTATTTAATACTATTTTGTACTATTTTTAGAAAAAAAAACAGTCACTTGACTGTTTTATTCTTTTACAAATTCTATTGATTTGAAGAATTCTTTTAATTTCTTCTTTTCTAATAGTTCTGGTACTATTACTGATTCATCAGTATCAATTCTATCAATTGATACGAATAATACTTCTGCATTTTTATCTTCATCAATTCCTAATAGAATATTTAGATTTGCTTTATCTTCATATTCACTATAGGTATATCCTTCATAATCACCAAATTTATAGTGCTTATAATATTTTTGTTTACTTCTTGCTTTTTCTGTTTCGTTATATGTTGTATCACGCATAGTTGTATAATACATATCAAAAGTAACATCCAATTCTTCATTTTTAAATACTATTTCAGTGGATTTTCCACCATCTTTTTCTTCTACATCACTATATTTTTCTTCAGCATCATATGTGAATGTAGTAGTAAAACCTAAATTAGAATCAGATAGTTCTATTGTCTTTGTTAATTTTTTCTCTTTTGCACCTTCTTCATGTGTTTTTCCACAACCTGTTGTCATAAACAATACAACTACTATTAATAATAGAAGTATAATCTTTTTGTTCATAATATCTTCCTTTCTGGATATATATTATAGCATAAATAATAATACTACAACCATTTTTTATTCTTATTAATATATATTCTTTTTACTATTTCTACTACTACAGAATAAATCAAGATTAAGATAATTACGTATACATAGTAAATTGGTGGTAATATTTCAAAATCAAATGATTTAATAGGATGTAGTATTATTGGAGTAATAATAGTACCTATTATTGTTAAAATAGTTGCGATTGTTAGAGTTGGATTTGCACGAGATTCTATAAATGGTATTTTTGGGGTTCTTACAAAATGAATTATTAAACTTTCACTAATTAAACATTCTACAAACCATGCTGTTTGAAAGTAAGATGGGAATCCTGCATTATATCCTAAAACAAACCAGAATATAGCGAATGCCATTATATCTATTACTGATGATGTAATACCCATAACATTCATAAATTTACTTAGATCTTTGGTATCCCAACGATGGGGTTCTGCAATAAATTCTTCATCTACATCATCGTATGGAATACATATTTGTGATATTTCAAATAAGAAGTCTTGAATTAATAATTGAATTGGTAATAATGGTAAAAATGGTAAGAAGATACATGATATTACAATACTAAATACATCTCCAAAGTCAGAACTTAAGGCCATTTTCATATATTTAGTAATATTACCATATACTATTCTTCCTTCTACTACTCCATCATAAACAACTTCTAAGTCTTTTTCTAGAAGGATAATATCACTTGCTTCCTTAGCAATATCAGTAGCATTATCTACACAGATTCCTACATCTGCTAGTTTAAGTGATGGTGAATCATTTACTCCATCTCCAATGTAACCTACGACATGATCACTTTCTCTTAATAATCTTATTATTCTTTCTTTTTGCATTGGATTCATTCTAGCAAATATATCTGTTTTTTCTATTTCTTTCTTTAGTTCTTTATCACTTAAACTATCTACTTCTTTTCCTAAGAGTAGTTTAGGATTTTCTATTCCTACTATTTTGCATATTTTTAATGTTGTATATTGATTATCACCTGTGATTATTTTTGTTTTTACTCCAATATTCATTAAATTTTCTAACATTTCTTTAACATCACCTTTTGGTGGATCTAAGAAAGCTACTAAACCAATGAATACCATATCTTTTTCATAACTCTTATCAAATACATTTATTCCAGGATATTCTCTTTTAGAAGCGAGAGCAATTACTTGCATACCATCTTCTTCTAGATCTTGAACTATTTTTTCTACTTTAGTAATTATTTTTTTATCTAGATTTACTATTTTTCCATTATATTTTACTTTATTACAAATAGATATTATTTCTTCTAATGCCCCTTTAGTAAACATACGATAATTCTTTTTATCTTTTTCTTCTACAACAACACTCATTCTTTTTCTTTCGTAGTCGAATGGTATTTCATCTATTTTTTTATAATTATCTAGAATTGGTTTTAATTTGTTTTCTTCTCCATAGGAGATGATTGCTCTATCAACTATATTTTTTAATCCTGTTGAAAAGTAACTATTTAGAAAGGCATATTCTAATATTGATTCATCTTCTTCTCCATCAATATTAATATATTTTTGAAGAACTATTCTATCTTCTGTTAGAGTACCTGTTTTATCTGTACATAAGACATCTATTGCTCCTAAATTCTGAATAGAGTTCATGTTCTTTACTAATGTTTTTTTCTTAGCTAGGACTTTTGTTCCTCTGGTTAGGTTAACATTTACTATCATTGGTAACATTGATGGAGTAATTCCTACTGCAACAGATAAACTGAATAGTATACCTTCTAAGAAATTACCTCTTATTAAACTATAGACAATAAAAACAAAGATACAGACAACTACCATATATTTTATTAACATATTAGTTATCTTATCTATTCCATATTCAAAATCAGTTTTTGTTTTTACATTGGTTACTTTATTACTCATTTTACCTAAATAAGTATCAAAACCTGTTTTAACTACTATTCCTGTTCCACTACCACTTATGACATTACTTCCCATGAAACAAATATCTGATATTTCAAATAATTCACTGGCATCATTATAAGTAGTATTTTTTTCTACAGGTACACTTTCTCCAGTAAATGATGATTGATTAATAAATAAGTCTTTTGAATCTATTAATAATATGTCTGCAGGTATGATACAACCGGCATTTAATTTAACTATATCTCCTACTACTACATGTTCTGTATTTATTTCTTTTTGTTTATCATCTCTAATAACATTTGTTGTAGTATGTAATCCATCTTTTAATTTTTGATTAAATTTATATACACTATATTCTTGAAAGTATCTTATTAAAGCACTTATAATAGCAACTCCTATAATAATATAACTTCCTAGAGGATCACTTAATAAATAATTAACTACTGCGAGAAATAATAAAATATAAATAAATTTATCGTTGAATGATTCTAATAAGAACAATAATCTACTTTTATTTTCTTTTTTTATTACTATATTTAAACCATCTTTTTCTAATCTATTTTTTGCGACACTATAAGATAAACCCTTTTCAGATGTCTGATATTTATAAAGGGCTTCTGTATCAGTTAGACTAGCTATGTCTTTATATTCATCTAAAAAGTTTTCTTCTTTGATGGGTAGATTATTAGTAATTGTATCTTTAATACTTTTTATTTCCATATGTACTCCTCTTTATTATTCTAATAATAATATTATAGCACTTAGTCATAAAAAAAAAGACTAGATTTCTCTAATCTTTTTCTTTTTATTTTTCTTTTGCTTCGTTTAAGAAATGGTATACACATGCTGATAGAGCTGCTCCTACTAATGGAGCTAAAATAAATACCCAAACTTGTTTTAATGCTTCTCCACCTAAGAATAGTGCTGGAGCTAGGCTTCTTGCTGGGTTAACAGATGTTCCTGTTAGATTAATTCCTAATAAATGAACAAATGTTAATGTTAGACCGATTACTAATCCTGCAACTGGTGCATATTTTTTATCACTTGTTACTCCTAAGATTGTATATACAAATACAAATGTTAGAACTACTTCTACAAGTACAGCTCCTACCATAGAAATGTTAGTTGCTGATAAAGCACCAAATCCGTTTGCTCCTAATGAAGCTGTTCCAATATCGGTTCCTTTTAGAATAATAAATAATATTCCTGTACCAACAATTGCACCAAATACTTGTGCTACTACATAAGAAATAAAGTCTTTTGTACTCATTTTCTTAGTAATTAGCATTGCTAATGATACAGCAGGATTAACATGGCATCCTGAGATATCACCAATTACATAAGCACATGCAACAATTGCTAAACCAAATGCTAAAGCAGTTGCTACTAAGTCTCCTCCTGATACAACGGCAATTCCAGTACCAAATAGAACTAATACTAGTGTTCCAATAAATTCGGCTACATATTTTCTCATAACCATTCTCCTTTCTAATATTATTTTAATTCCATTATTTTAAAAAGTCAATTTTTGTGCTATCCTATAATAGAGGGTGATATGATGGATGATTTTAATATCAAAATGAAAGAAAAAATCAGACAATACTCTAATGATAAATATCTTGATGGATACATTAATAATGAGTTTTTAACTGATGATGGTGATGCTGATATATTCATTAATATAGAAGAAAAATATGACTTATTCGATTCGTGGACTGTTGGTGCTCAGACTGATTTAGAAAAAGATGTTTATGAATATATTGAAGAGAAAACTGCCATGCTTGGAAATAATGTACCTATTAACCTTCATATTATTGGATGTGAATTTACTCCTCATGAACAGGGAATTATTCGTCATATTTTAAAAGAGCATTATGCTATTGAGTTATATAAAGTACAACAACAATATACTATTACAAAGAATAAGATATTTGGATTAGTTTGTTTTGGATTAATATGTTTTATATTATATTCATTCTTATTCTTTGTAGAGGATTTTAATTACTTAGTTGAAATATTTGGATTCTTATTCTCTTTCTCATTATGGGAAGCAATGGACTGTATTATTTATACTTTTAGTGAAATAAAGGATCAAAGAGAAGCTGTTACTCAGAACTTACTTATCAATGTTGATTTTAATGATAAGAAAGCTAAAGAGAAAAAATTTAGTGAAGATGATACTTTGTAAGAACTTTAGAGGTTGATGGAACATTATCTTTATATTTTTGAATTATATCTAACTGATATTTTATATCAGTTAGATTTTTTCTTATATTAATTATTTCTTCTTCTGTAAGTGTTGGATTGTTTTTAGTAAATTTTCTATAAGTTAAGGGATTTACTTTCATTACTTTATTAAACATTTCTGTATAATACTCTTGAGAAGTAAATCCATGCTCTAAGGCTACTTTTAAAATAGTATTATTTGTTTCTTCTAATTCTTTTAGTGAGTCATAAATTCTTTTTTTATTTATATAATCAATAATTGTTATATTCAATTCTTTTTTAAATAATCTCATAATATAATCTTTATTAAAATAAAATAATCTAGATAAATCATCTAATGATATTTTTGAATAAATATTATTATCTATATATATTAGTATTTGCCTTATTAAATCATTATTCATAAGATCACCTATGTATATTTTAACACAAAAGTCGTTATTGTTTAAAAATATTTACAATTTTTATGTTTTAATGTTATTGAAAGGAGGAAGAATATATGAATTCAAGATGGGCTACTAAAGAAGAAGTAGCATGTAAATTAGAGGGGGTTAACTTAGAAACTGGAGTTAAAAAATCAGGTATACCTATCGGGTATGATGATAAATATTTATATATTGATGAGAGAGAGGCTCATAGTTTAATTATTGGTAGTACTGGTAGTGGTAAAACACAATCTCTTATTTTACCTATGATTAAATTATCTATGATGGCTGGTGAAAGTTTTGTTGTTAATGATCCTAAGGGTGAATTATATAAGAAGTGTGCCAGTGCTTTAAAAGATAATGGCTATGAAGTATTTGCATTAGATTTTAATGATGCTAAATATGGTAATAGTTGGAATCCACTTAGAATGCCTTATGAGTTATATCATAGTGGAGAAAAAGATAAAGCTATTAAATGTTTAGAGGATATTGCATATTACTTATTTTATGAAAACAATAATAATGTTGATCCATTTTGGACTAATTCTGTAATTGACTATTTTACTGGTATAACATTATATCTATTTGAAAATGCAAAAAAAGAAGAAGTTCATTTAGAAAGTATTGCAATGTTTAGTAGTTATTTGAATAAAAAAGGTAATAGTGAAAAATTCATGGAGAAGATAGATCCTAAGAGTAAGATTTATTTGAATGTGGTTGCTACATTACTTGCTCCACCTGAAACTAGAGGTAGTATATTATCTGTATTTAATCAAAAGATTAAAAGATATATCTCACGTGAACAATTAACTAATATGTTAGCAAGTAGTGACTTTGAAATCAAAGATTTGTGTTTAAAGAAAACTGCTTTATTTATAGTTAGTGGTGTTTCTAATTATTGTGATAATCTTATTCCATTATTAATTAATCAAATAACTGATTATATTTCGTTTATGGATAAAAGTCCTAAACCATTTAATATCTTATTAGATGAGTTTGATAGTATGGTACCTATTAGAGATTTTTCTCGTATGATAGAGTTCTGTAGATCATTAAATGTACGTTTTACTGTAACAATAAGAAGTGTAGTACATTTATGTAATATGTATTCTAAGGATGAAGCTAATATTCTTAAAATGTGTTTTGGTAATATTATTTACTTATTAAGTGATGATATATATACTTTATCTAAAATATCAGACTATTGTGGTAAAAAGAATAATAATGAACCTCTTATCAGTATAGAAGAATTAAAGACTTTAGATATATTTGAAGGTATTGTTTTAATGACTAGAATGATGCCTATAAAAACCAAGTTCTTACCTGATTATAAAATTGATTGGGGTATTAAATTTATAGATTCATCTATTCCAGAGAGAAAAGTTAATAACCTTGAATATTATAATGAAAAGTAAAAAAGATAATTTGATTATCTTTTTTCTTATGATATAATAATTATGTATACTAGGATGTGATAGTGTGGCAAAACTTATTAGTTCTGATATAGAAAAAGATGTTCGTAGAAATCAGATTGTATCACTTGTTAGATCTTACTATGAAAAATTTGATTTCTTACATTATGAACCTCTAGAATTGCTGATAGATAAATCTTTGGATTTATTCTTAGATTCTGATTTAACTATAGATGAAATAAATGAAAAAATAATTGATGCGATAGCAAGTAGAAAAAAAGCTTTAGATGATAGATATGATAGTGATAAGGTTAGAGATAATCATGAAACTATATATGGAAAGTTGGAACAGTTTGCGAGAGAATTTAAGAAAGCTGGAGTTGATTATCAATTAGCTGGAGCTTTATGTGGATATATTAAGTATGGTCAAGAATCTGATAGAGTTCATGATGATATTGATTTTATGTTAAATGAAGATGACATGGATAAGTTTAGATCTATATGTATAAAGTTAGGTTTATTCTTTGAAGATAATCGTATGAATTCTCCTAGAGTATTAAAAGATGGGGTTCCTAGTGGGGAACATGAAGTTATTGCAAGAGACCCAAATAGTGATTTTCATGTAGGTATATTTCCTTATGAAAGAAAAGAAGATGGTACTGTAATAGTTAGAGGTTATTATCATGATGAAAATAATAAACCTTGTGCTAGAGAAGAGATTTATAATCCAGACCTTGCAAATGAATTATTTGGAGGAGAAGAAGTTGAGTTTAGAGGAACACCTATTGTTATTACTCCACCTGAACATATTTATAATTTGAAAAATTATACTAAACATGAAAAAGACATTCATGATATAATGTTTTTAGAAGATAAAGTTGATAGAGATAAATTACTTAGAATGAAATTATTAAGTAGAGATGGATTAAAGATACAAAATGTTAAAGTTAAAGATGTAAAAAAAAATCTACATAATCCATATAATGATGATAATGATGACTTAGGATTAATGCTCGCAGATGATGAGCTTGTTAATAATAATGAATTTGAAAAGGAGGGTGCAAAAGTGTTAAAAAAAGAGAAAAAACAACCAGAAGAAGACAAGAAGAACTTAGTAGGTATTGATGAAGAAGGATTCATCAGTAATACAATAATTACAACTTTGGCAATCATTACTTTTGTGCTATGCTTTATTGGTATAGCAGTTATATATTTAGTTCAAATGTAATAATAAAAGATGTCATTAATGACATCTTTTTATGTTGCTATTTTTCTTACATATACTTTTGGTGTTTCTTTTATTTTTTCAGTTACTAATCTATATGTATCTTCTAAGATCATTGCTTCTTCATCTGTAGGTATTACATAAACTGGTATTTTTGATAATTCTGGATTAGTTATTAATCCTTCTTTTTTATCTTTATAACCAGCTATTTCGCCATTAACTTTTGGATCTATAAATGTTCCTAAGACTGGAGATAAATCATCTAATATTTCTTCTCTTAACGATATAGCATTTTCTCCAATACCAGCTGTAAATACTATGGCATCTATATTTCCCCTTGCTTCAACATAATACTTTGCAATATTGTCCTCTATTGATTTCTTAAACATAGTAAGGGCTAGTTCAGCATCTTCGTTTCCTTGTTCTTGTAATTCTTGTACATCTCTTAAATCATTTTTAGTGGTTATTCCTAATAATCCACTTTTTTTATTTAAGGCATTTGTTACTTCTTCAATAGACATATCTCTTTCATTACAAATATATTCTAGTATTGATGGATCTATTACTCCAGATCTTGTCCCCATCATTAAACCATCTAAAGGAGTTAAACCCATTGTTGTATTCCTACATTTTCCATCAATTACTAAAGAAATGCTTGCCCCACTACCTATATGACAGATAATTAAATTTGGTTCTTCTTGTAATAATTCTTTCATTTTTTTAGTTATATATTTATGACTTGTTCCATGAAAACCATACTTTCTTACACCATTTTCTTCATACCATTCTTTTGGTATTGGATACATATAGTTTTCTTTTGGCATTGTTTGATGAAATGCTGTATCAAATACAGCAACTTGTGGTACATGTGGAAAAGCAAATTGCATTGCTTTTATAGCAGATAATTGTCCAGGATGATGTAGAGGCCCAAATTTTGTTAATTCCTCGATATTCTTTATTACTTCATCATCTATTAATACTGAATCTTTATAATATTCTCCTCCATGTAATACTCTATTACCTATTCCTTTTATTTCAGATACATCATTTATTATACCTTTATCTACTAATTCTCCTATTAATATACCTATTGCATAACTATGACTTAATATTGGTATTTCTTCTTTTATTGTTTGATTTTTAGTTTTAATACTATAAAACCCATCACTAGATCCTATCTTTTCAAAATTACCTGATGCGATTAGTTCTTTTTCTGGCATTTCATATAGTGAAAACTTTAATGAAGAACTTCCTGCATTTACTATAAGATATTTATTATTCATTGAACCCACCTCTTTTTAACAATTTGTTAATATGATATCATAATTATCGTTTTTTTTCAAGAATTTAATGTTTTGTGATAGAATATTTGTGAGGTGTTCTTATGAGTGAACTACTAAAAAATTGTATGCTATGTCCTAGAAAATGTGGTGTTAATAGATATGAGACTACTGGTTTTTGTGGTGCGACTAATAGGATCAAATTAGGATACTACAGTCTTCATATGTGGGAAGAGCCTGTTATATCTGGAAAGAATGGTAGTGGTACTATCTTCTTTTCTAATTGCAACCTTAGATGTATTTATTGTCAAAATAAAAAAATTAGTATTGATGGGTATGGTAAATATATAAGCAATAAGAGATTAGGAGAGATAATGTTAGAGTTACAAGATAAAGGTGCTCATAATATTAACTTAGTAACTCCAACGCATTATGTTCCTAATATAGTTAGTACATTACGAAAAATTAAATTTAAAGAACTTAAAATTCCTGTTGTTTATAACACTAGTAGTTATGAATGTGTGGGTACTCTTATGATGATGAGAAATCTTGTCGATATATATTTAGCTGATTTAAGATATTATGATGATCAATTAGGAATTAATTATAGTAGTTGTAGCGAATATTTTGAAAATGCTACTATGGCTATTGATGAAATGTATAGACAAGTTGGTTCTCCTGAGTTTGATAAAGATGGTTTGATGAAGAAGGGTCTTATAGTTAGAGTATTAATACTTCCAGGACATTTAGATGATGCGAAGAATATTATTAAATACTTATATAAGACATATGGTAATGATATCTTTATAAGTATTATGAATCAGTATACTCCTGTTAATCCTTGTATTTATAACAATCTAAATAGAAAACTCAGTAAAGATGAATATGATGAGGTTGTTGATTATGCAGTAGAGTTAGGTGTTGAGAATGCCTTTGTTCAAGAGGAAGGAACTGCTGAAGAAAGCTTTATTCCCGACTTTAATAAGAATATTATTTGATTTTATTTTCTTAATTGTTGTATAATTAGTTTAGGAGGTTAAGTATGAAGAAGTTAAGTTTTTTACTATTACTACTTGTTGCAGTATTAGTAATGCCATTTGTGTATGCTGAAGGAGAAGAAACTACTGCTGCTGAAGCAGATACTCGTGCAGTTGTTTATTTCTTCCATGGTGATGGATGCCCTCACTGTGAAGAAGCAACAGAATGGTTTAAATCTATTCAAGAAGAATATGGATCTATGTTTAAAATCATTCGTTATGAAACATGGAACAATTCTGCTAATAGTGAATTAATGCAAAAAGTAGCACAATTTAGAAATGATGATGCATCAGGAGTTCCATATATCATTTGTGGTGATCAATCTTGGATTGGTTTTGCTGCTGATACAATGGGCCCAGAAATTACAGAAAAGATTCAACAAGTTTATCAACAACCAGTTGAAGAAAGATATGATGCAGTTGCTTTAGCTAACGATGGCGTTGTGCCACCTGGAGATGAAGTTGCTGAAGAAGCTGAAACTGAAAAAGATTCTAAATCTAATGATGTAGTTGCTTTAATCATTATTCTTGTTGTAGTTGGTGCTGGATGTTTTGGTATTTATAAAGCAAGAAGTACAACTAATTAATAAAAAGAACCATTTGGTTCTTTTTTTGTATAAAAAAAATCATCATTACTGATGATTTTCTTCTTTCTTTTCTAAATCTCTTTGAATATCTACTACTTTAATACCAAAGGTATATAGTATTTTATTTTCACTTGGAATAATGAAATATACTCCTGTTTTCTTAGCATTTTCAATCATTAAGATTGGTTGATTAATAGTATCTCTTATTTCAAGCATATCAGTAAATGAATCTATCTTTAAGCTCTTATAACCTGAGATATCAAATGTTCCATTTACTCTTTGAATATAAGCACTATAGTTACTTAATATTTTCTTTAATTCTCTTTCATAGATAGTCTTTGCAGTTTTAGTTGTTTCTGCATATACTACAGTTCTTACTATCATTACTAAAGTAATTATTGTAGAAATAATACCACATAGTAAGAATAAGATATTTGCTTTAGAAGGTTCAGAACAAATAATTGAGTTATCTTCATTATCAATTATATTATTTGTAATATCCATACCCATTGTCTTATTAGTTAATGGAATTACTATTGATGTTACTGATTCGTTAGCAGCTAATTGTTCTTTACCACAATTATTTAATACATCTACATATAGATTAATTGATAGAGTACTATCTACATTATCTATATCATATGTACGGATAAAGTCTTTTATTAAATCATTATATTTATTATAGTTAATATTAACATTTTCTTCTATTTCTGTTGTCATATCATTAGATGTCTTTTCTACTTTAGATATTAATGTTTCATCATACTTATATAAGCTCTTGTTTGTTGTTCTATCTTTTACTAGAACATTTGCTTCTATTCTGTATGAATAATTATAACTAATATTTTCTTTTTGTAGAGCTAAAGTATAGTGAAATTTTGCAGTTATATAGTCTATCAAGTCACTTATGTATTGATCATCTTTTTCTAGGAACTTTTGATCATAGAAAGCGTTGTCTTTTAGATAAACTCTATAGTCTACATCACTATTTTCTACATAATTTACATACTTAACTTTATTTAGAGTTTTATATGTATAGAAGAATAAGAAAGAGAAACCAGCAAAAATAACAATCAATCCTATGAATGTAAGTAGTGATTTTCTTCTTTTTGCGTCTTCTGCAAACAGTTTGTCTACATCGCTCTTTTTCATATTTTCTCCCTTCTTTCTTTTTAACTAAATAAGTCGTTTATTAATAAAGTTGGATATCCAATATATTTTATTTTAAAATGATATACTCCAACAATATCTCCTACTGTACGGTATTCTGCATCCACATAGTCATTGGCATCTCCTTTAGTATAATAACGGACAATACCATTTACTTTTTGGACTTTTATAACCCTGTGGATTAATCTTAAATCATCTTTTTTATAGACGATGATGTCACCTTCATTAATTCTTTGATTATGATAACTTTCAAATATAGCAGCATCACCATAATTAATAGTTCCTGTCATACTTCCTGAACCTATTACGATAATTCCATATCTAAATTGGCATGATACTAACATAGTAAATAAAGTTGCCATAATTAGAACTATTGATATACGAATAATATTATTTCTTTTTTGACTAAATGGTACTACATGTTTATCTTTTACATATGAATATTCTATTACTAGATACATAATATATGGATATGTCATTCTTAAGAATGTACGGAAATATATGTACATATTTGGAATAACTGGAATTATATAAGCATATAATGATGTGATTAATCTATATGCAATAATTCCTCTATAGCCATATCTTTTTGATGTATAGTTATAAAACATATTACAAGATATAGATGCACATAGTATAAATCCTATTAAACCTAAGAAACCATCTAGTGTTTCTAGATTATAGATTCCTCTAAAGATAATCATGTCTATTAAGACCATATTTATAAAAGTAAATACTTTAGAGATATCTATTTTTTTATTTCTTATTTTTATTGATCCATCTTGTGTAATTAAGATATTTCTTATTATTTCAGATGAAACAATAATAATTATTATTGGGATAATGTTTTGAATTAGTGAAGCAAAACTAAATTTTACTAATTGTTCACTAAAGGTATAAAACAATAATCCTATCAAATAAAATGATCCTACATATAGAATGGCAAGTCCTATTAATAGCAACATTATTTCTCTTTCATATAATGGTGTCTTATATGGTCTAGTAAATATCTTTTTGATCAATAACATCCCTATTAATAAGATAAATGCTAATATAGGTTTTGTCATATTATTTGATACAAAGAGAGCAACAAATAAGATTATTAATAATATGACTTCAAATAAATATAATTTTAATTTGCTTTTCTTCATACTATCCCTCTTTCTTGTTGCCTACGTTCTATCAAATACTATGCTTGAACAGCAGTTATGTTAGCTAATTTAACATAGAATTGTTCAGTGTGAGCAGTATCTCCTACCCATGCTTTTTTAAGTGTTACTGTTACTGTGAATGTTGAAGTTTGTCCTGGAGTTAATACTGCTGTACCAGACCATGCAGGTGTTACTGTAACGTTAAAGTAATCACTTGAAGCGTTTGTCCAAGTAGTTGAATAACCACTATCTGAATATACAACTAAATCTGATGCAGATACTTGAGCATTAATACCTTGAGGACTATAGTTCATGAATTCAAAGACACATGTTTGATTTTGTCCAACTGTATCTAATGTAACAGAACAAGTTCCACTAGTAGATTGTGCTGCAGCTGAAGCTGTACCAGTACTACCAGAAGTAACACCATCAAAAGCAACTTCAAATTCATCAGTAGTTTCTGCATTTGCAGTACCTTGAACAGTTAAGTTTACTGCTGTAATTGCATAACCAATACCGATTGCTACGATGGCAATTAAAATAGCTACTGCTAAAACTACGTTTTTCTTCTTCATCATTTCACCTCCTTGCTCTTCTTTGTTTTGGGAACTTTATTGAAACCTCAATGCTTGTCCCCAAAGCAAAGGGTTAGGACGAATCCTAAGTAGACTACATATAAATACCTACTCTACAATTTAATTTTACTATTATTTTATTTTTTAAATCAATGTTTTTGTCTAATATTGTCAATGACTTTACTATTATTTACACACATCTACCCATTTTTTATTGTCTACTACCTTTTCTAACTTATCAATTCTTATTTTTATAGCACTATTATAGGCTCCACAAGCAGGATATACTTCTTTATGTTCTTTTAGAGAAACATCTAAATATGTTTCTACTCCATCATTAAGACCAAATGGTCCTACTCCTCCTACTTCATGTCCTACTTTTTCTTTTACTTCATCTGTAGGGATCATTTTGGCTCTGACATGGAATTCATCTTTATACTTTTTATTATCTATTTTTTTATCTCCAGCAACTACAATAATAATTGGCTTATCATCTATATAAAATGATAATGTTTTAGCAATTTCTCCTTCTTTACAATTTAGAGCTTTAGCAGCTAATTCTACTGTTGCAGATGACTCTTTAAATATTATTATTTCTTTATCTAGTTTATATTTTTTTAAATGTTCTCTTGCTGTTTCTAATGACATAATGCACCTCTTTCATAATTATTTTCTTCTTCATCTCCTAAGAATTTTAATATTTCATTTATATTATTATCATTACTTATTGAATTAAAGTCTTCTGCGGTTAATTCTAATTCAAATACTGTATCCGCTTCATCTTTATCAATAAAATTAATAACCGCATCATTTGTAGTATAGTTACCTCTAAATATATCTACTCCTATATTTCCATGAGCAATACTATTTCTTATATGGTTTATAATTGATCTATTTCTTTTATATTCTTCATAATGATTTTTCATGAATAGTTCACATTTAGAAAGTAATATTTTTATTCTTTCTTGTTCTTCTTCAATTGTTTTTAAGAGTACTTCCATATCTTCTACAAATTTTTCTTTTCCTTTAATAGGTCTTACTCTATTTATGTTTTCTAATACTCTTAGATGCTTATAATTTAAATTCTCTAGATCTTGTCTTAACTTATTAATTTGTTCTTGAAATTCTGGATACTCATGAATAATAATACTATCTGGATTAATATTTGATAAATCTAGTTTAGAAAAATCAAAGGCTTTGCCTCTAATGATATTTGGTAAATATTCTTGATTAGATGTATTTAAGATATTATCTAGTCCATAAATATAGGTGAAATAAAAGTTTGCTATATAAGATGAAATAATTGCTTTTTCATTCATAATAGTTAGAGTTTCTCCATATTTACTATCTTCTACTAGTGATACTACATCTTTATCTTTATTATCTTCTAATCCTTTTAAATATACTTGATTTGATAATAAGCCATAATTTATATTTTTCTTTGATATCTTTTCTGCGACTAATTCGTGTAACCAATGAGTTAGATATTTTTGTTGATAATATGGTCCCATTAGTTTTAGTTCACTTAGTTTTGATAAATACATTCCTTTAACTTTATCAATATTTTCTAAATATCTAGTTGGTACTTCTTTTATGGTTACATCTATTCCTATTGTATCTAATAATTTCTTTGCGGTTTCTTGTTCTGTAATGTTTTCTACTTGATGATTCCTTTCTATTTCTTTTATTACTTTATCTTTTAGGAAAAATACCATTTGTAAATATTCTAAAGTTCTTCTTCTAGCAGGTTTTGGCCTATCTTTTATTTCTATATAAGATATGTTATTAATTGCTTCATCTAAGTCTTCTTTTGTTTTTATAGAAAATTCATTTAATATATTATAGTTTCTAAAGACTGAATTGGTATTTTCTCCATATTGTTTCATCTTTTCCCAGTCATTACCTAAATGTACTGAGAATGATACTAAATTAGTAATAGGTATAGTTACTTCTGGATTATAATTTAATATGACATTATCTCCTTGAATAATAAAGTCTCCATGAGCTAGTTTATTTCTTACTTTATCTACTACATCTAAATTGGAATCAAATATATAGTCCCCTATTTGCCATTTACCTTCTTTATTTTTAATTGCTATATTTGTTAAATATACCTCTAATAAATTATCCACAAGAGTTGTGGATAGATTTTTTTCTTTATCTTTTTTTATATATTCATCTTTCCATAACAAAAGAGAGAAAGTAGCGTATCCTACTTTCAATGCATTTAAACTAGTATTACTATCTAATTTTTCTTCACCTAATGTTTCTAAATATTTAATAAATTGTTTAGATGAATTAATTAGAGTCTTATAATTATCTTTTGCTTGGATATTCATATTACACCTACTTTAAGGTTATTTTTATATTTTTTTCTTTATTATTACGTATTACTGTAACTTTTACAGTATCATTTATTTTATGATTCATTAAAGCATATTTTACTTCTATTGTTTCCTTAATATCTTTATCATCTATTTTAGTAATAATATCTCCTTTTTGTAGTTTTTTATCTGCATTACTATTTTCTTTTATATCTAGTACTACTACTCCATAATAGATATTTGTTGGAACTTTGATGTTTCTTTGTTCTAGTTCATTGGAATTATTAATATCAACCATTGCGATACCTAATTCTGGCCATTCTATTTCTTTTCCTTGTTCTAGGTATTCTATATTATTTAAGACTGTATTAATAGGTATTGCGAAAGCCATACCTTCTATTTCATCTTCTATTAATTTCATCATGCATATTCCAATTACTTCTCCATTATTATTTACTAGTGGTCCTCCGCTACTTCCTGGATTAACTGGGGCATCAAATTGAATTACTTTTGTTGCGGTTACTAATTCTTCATCTGATTTAACAGGTACATCTCTATCTAATCCAGAGATAGTTCCAATAGTTACTGTTCCATGATATTTTCTATTAATT
>JAEEGL013668086.1_pt1 | contig 18981 bp, 19 predicted proteins | sample 9134231 | NCBI WGS metagenome assembly JAEEGL01 (sample SAMN16246548, study PRJNA631951) | gut metagenome | biome: gut microbiome; feature: rumen; material: fiber-attached | host: Bos | place: Iran: Karaj | collected 2018-10 | reverse complement strand
CATCAAATATTAGATGGTCTTGGAATAGAAGATTCAAAAAGATTTATGTTCCATTATAATTTCCCAGCATTCTCTGTTGGTGAAACAGGTAGATATGGTGCTCCTGGTAGAAGAGAAATTGGACATGGAGCTTTAGCTGAAAGAGCATTGCTACAAGTAATGCCAGATGAAAACGAATTCCCTTATACAGTACGTGTAGTATCAGAAGTATTAGAAAGTAATGGTTCATCATCTCAAGCAAGTATTTGTGCTGGATGCTTATCTTTAATGGCTGCAGGTGTTCCAATTAAAGCACCAGTTGCTGGTATTGCAATGGGACTTATAACAGAAAATGGAACTTGTGATGGAGATTATACAATTCTTACAGATATCCAAGGTTTAGAAGATCATATGGGAGATATGGATTTCAAAGTAGCTGGTACTAGAGAAGGTATAACAGCTTTACAAATGGATATAAAGATAGAAGGTGTTACAAGAGAAGTTCTAGAAGAAGCATTGGCAAAAGCTAAAAAAGCTAGATATCAAATTCTAGATTTAATCGAATCAATTCTTAGTGAACCAAGAAAAGAATTAAGCCCATATGCACCAAAGACTAAGATAATGTTTATTAAACCAGATAAGATTAAAGATGTTATTGGTCGTGGTGGTGAAATGATTACAAAGATTATTCTTGAATCATCTGGAGTAACAACTGTAAATGATAAAAATGCAGTTAAGATTGATATTGAAGATGATGGAAGAGTAGTTGCATATCATACAGATCAAGCTATACTTGATAAAGCATTTGAAATGATTGAAGAAATAATAAGGGAAGTAGAAATTGGTGCTATTTACACTGGTAAAGTAGTAAAAGTAGAAGACTTCGGATGCTTTGTAGAGTTATGGCCGGGATGCGAAGGAATGGTACACGTTTCACAACTTGATACTAAGAGAGTTGAAAAACCAAGTGATATGGTTAAAGTTGGCGATGAAATAGTTGTAAAAGCAACAGGATATGATAAAAGAGGAAAGCTTAATTTATCAAGAAAAGAAGCACTTCCAAAAAAAGAAGAAAAATAAGTGTAAATAAAAACAAAAACAGTTGACACAATTTGCCAACTGTTTTATAATTTAATTATGAAATATAAAATAAGAAAGGAAGGAATGTTTCAATGAAAAATAAGAAAGGTTTTACTTTGATTGAGTTATTAGCAGTTATTGCAATATTAGCAATATTAGTAGTATTAGCTGTACCAGCTATCTTAGATTTATTTAATGATTCTAAGGATAGTGCATTTATAACACAAGCACAATCATTATACAAAGCTGCTGAAGAGCAATATTTATCATCAAATTTAACTGGTTCAGGTGTTAAAATATTTTATAGTAACACTGCAGCTTCAAGTTCATATCAGAATATTTCATTACAAGGCCAAAGCGTTAATTATTGTATAAAATTCAATGATAATGGTGAGATAATATTTTTTCATGTTGCTGATACAAATGCTAGTTTCAAAAAAACCGGAAGTACAAAAATTGATATAACAGCTATAACAAAGAATGATACTGCTGCCTTTAAAAAAGGCGCTGACAAAGAAGCAGTTGCATCTGATACCGGTACCAATATTTGTAAATAATTTAACTTTAAAAAGCAATTTACTATAAATTGCTTTTTTTGTTGGTATAAATTATAATGTTTATAGGTGGTAAATATGAATGATATTATTATTGGTTCTCATGTTTCTTTTCTTAAGGATAGTGAACTTTATGGAAGTGTTATGGAAAGTGTTTCATATGGGGCTAATACTTTTATGATATATACTGGAAGTAATCAAAGTGCTGATAGAAGAGAGATTAACCATGAACTTACTTTAAAAGGATGGGAATCAATGAAAGAATATGGCATTGATATTAATAATGTTATTGTTCATGCACCTTTTATTGTTAATCTTGCTAATAACAAGGATGAAAGAAAGTATAATTTTTATATATCATTTATGAAGAATGAAATTAATAGATGTAAAGAATTAGGTATAAATAAAATGGTATTTCATCCGGGTAGTAGGACTGATTTAGAAAAGAGCGTTGCTTTAGATAATATTGTATTTGGGTTAAATACTATTATGAAAGATGTAAAAGATTTTACGTTATTAATTGAGTTTATGAGTGGTAAGGGAACTGAAGTGGGTTCATCTATTGAAGATCTTAAATATATTATGGATAATATTAATGTTGATAATGTTGGTATATGTTTAGATACTTGTCATATTAATGATGCTGGTTATGATATAAGTAAGTTTGATGAATTTTTAGATTTATTTGATAATAATATTGGTATTGATAAGGTTAAATGTGTACATATAAATGATTCTTTAAATGTTATGGGTTCTCATAAAGATAGACACGCGAATATAGGTTATGGTACTATTGGCTTTGAAAATATAATTAATGTTATATATAGTGAAAGACTTAAGGGTATTCCTATGATACTTGAAACTCCTTATGTAAATGAGAAAGCACCTTATAAATATGAAATTGAAAATATTAGAAATAAAAAGTTTATAGATTATAAAGCTAATCTATAAACTTTTTATATTTTTCATACTTTTCAAGTATTTTATTAAATAGTAATGGATTAAATTCTTTTTTATAGTTATTTATTAAATCATAAAAATTACCATTTAATATTTCATCTTGTTTTGTTTTAATAATATTATAAATTATATTTAATTCATTATTATTAATATTTACTCCTTCAGATTCACTAAATTTTACTATATCTTCTTTTGTAATGTTATCTGCATATTTTCTAATTATATTTTTATTCATAAATCCTCCTAAAAAAGTTTATGTTTTTATTTTTTGTCTATACTAATAATATGAGTAAATTGTTACCTAATGATAAATTAAGAATTAAAATATTTTTAATTGGAATACTTTCATTTATTTCTTTTTCTTTTATATGTTATAAATTATATGATTTAATAATTAATAATAATGAATATTATGAAACTAAGTTAAGTATTAAAGAGAATAAAACATATGTAGGGAAAGTTGCTAAAAGGGGAAGAATATTAGATAGAAATGGTAAAGTATTAGTTGATAATAAAGAAGAATATGTTTTAAATTATATAAAGTCTTCTAATATAACAAGTGATAAAGAATTAGAGTTGTGTGGTATTTTAATTAATTATTTAAATCTTGATTATGAAAAAGTAAGCATTAAAGAATTAAAAGAATATTTCTATTTAGTTAATTATGATAAATTAGTTAAAAGAGCTAATAAAAATGTAATTAATAAATATAAAGATAGAACTTTATCATCTGATGAATATAAAGAATATTTGAAGAAATTAATTACTAATGATGATATAAATAATTTATCTTTGGAAGAAAAGAAAATATCTTATTTATATTCTTTAATGAATAAAGGATATAGAAATGATATTAAATTGATTAAAGAAGATATTACTAGTGAAGAAGTTAATAATATAAAAGAATATATGAAATATGGGTTTTCTATTGGTATTAGATATAAAAGAGAATACCAATACAAAGAAACTTTTAGAAAATTTTTAGGTAATGTTGGTAATATACCTTTAGAGGAAGTAAATAAGTATTTAGAAGAAGGATATAGATTAAACGATGAAGTTGGAATTAGTTATTTAGAAAAAGAATATGAAAGTATTTTAAGGGGGCAAAATGAAGAGTATGTTTTAACTGCGACTGGTAAAAAAGAAATAGTTAAGGAATTAAAAGATGGAAATGATATAACTTTATCAATTGATATAGATTTACAAAAGGATATTGAAGAAGTTATTTATAAACATGTTGTTAATGCTAAAAAGGAGAAGAATACTAAATATTATAATAAAAGTTATGTTATTTTATCTAATCCTAATACTGGTGAAATATATGCTTCTGCCGGAATAGGGGTAGTAGGTGGTAATAACATAAATAGAGTTGATTATTTAACTGATTTAACTAATTATGCATTAACACCAGGATCTATTGTAAAAGGTGCTTCACACCTTGTTGGATATAAATATGGTGCTATTAAAATAGGAGCAACTGTTAATGATTCTTGTATTAAAGTTAAAAACACTCCTGAAAAATGTTCATGGAAAAGATTAGGTAAAATAGATGATTTAAAAGCTTTAAAATATTCATCAAACTATTATCAATTTTTAATTGCTATTAAAATAGGAGAGGGCAAATATAAATATAATGCTCCTTTAGTATTAAATAAAGAAGGATTTAAAAAATATAGAGAAATTTATAATCAATTTGGATTGGGTGTTAAAACTGGCTTAGATATTCCTAATGAGGGCATTGGAGTAGTGGGTAGTGATACTAACACTGGTTCCCTTATAGATTATCCAATTGGTCAATATGAAACATATACATCAATGGAATTAATGCAATATATTAATACACTTGCAACATCTGGCAAAAGATATTCTCTTCATTTTTTAAAAGATAAAGATTTAGAATTATTAAATAATGTTGATGTTGATAATAAATATATAGAAAGAGTTAAATTGGGTTTAAAAATGGTTATGGAAAGTGGAGGCACTGGAGCTAGCTATATAAATAAAAAATATAAAGCTGCAGGTAAGACAGGTACTGCTCAAAGCTTTATAGATACTAATTATGATGGTAAAATTGATAAAGAAACAATTAGTGCTTCATTTGGGGCTTATATGCCATATGATAATCCCAGGTTAAGTATAGCTGTGTTTTCTCCAAATGTGAGTGACAGAAGTAGTTCTTATATGTCAAAAGTCAATAGAAAAATAACGAAAGAAGTAACAGACTTATATTTTGATAAATACGATGTGAAAATCTCATTAAATAATTGACTTATATATTTAAAAAACATATAATTTAAATATAGTAGATGGAGTTTACTATGAAGGAAAAAAGCAAGAGTAATAAGTTTAAATTAATAGTTTTAACATTATTAATAGTTTTTATAGCGATATCTGGAATAACATACGCTTATTTTAGTATACAAATAAGAGGTAATGAAGAAGCATCTTCTTTGAGAATGACAACAGCTAATATGAGCTTAATATATACTGATGTTCAGATTGCAGCTGGTGAAAATGTGATACCGGGATGGACTCAAACTAAAACGTTAACAGTAGAAAATGATGGTAATAAAACAGCATATTATAATATTATATGGAGAGAATTATATAATGAAATAATAAATGATGAACTTCAAATATCTGCAACTTGTGTATCAAGCGTACAAGGAAATACATGTAGAGGTATTAATACTATGCCTGTTTATGATACTTATATATATGATATAATTTCTTCGTTCCATAATATGATTCTAGTGACAACATATTCTCGTACAAATGATGTAGTTGAATACCCATATGTTGGTAATTTATTCGCTTCTCCATCTAAAGGTTGGAGACAAGGTTTCTCCAACTATGTTTCAAAAGGAATTGAAATTGAACCAGGTGAAATTCATACTTACACAGTAACAATAGAATTTATTGAGACAGGATCCCTTCAAAACTATAATCAGGGTAAAGAATTTTATGGTACTTTGAATATTGAACAAGGTAGCAGTGTTGTTTTAACGTCGCAAGCAACACCTGGTATTATAAACACAGGAGACCAAGTATCTATTGGTAGTGAAGAATTTTATGTAGTAAGTACAAATTCAGCAACAACAGTATTGCTCGCTAAGTATAATTTATACGTAGGTGGAAATGTTAGTGTGGATGATGGTGATAATACATACTCGTATACTCCTATTAGTCAAAGTGATCAATATTATGGGCTACAGAATTCTATTACGCAAGAGGGTTTACAAACTGGTGCTATTGTTACATCATTAGCGCGAGTTCCATTTTCTTCATATAATTATTGGTATGACGAAGATAATGAAACAATATATTCTAAATATGGAACTTCATCTTTTAATGATATATATGATGAAGATTATAGCACTGCTCCAATAATTTACAGTAATGATCCAACAGAACCAGCCTCAGCTGATCAAGATCATTTAAATAATTATAGTATTGCTTATTATGTTAAGGCATATGTTAATAGATTAAAAGGTATGGGGGCTCATAATATAGAAGGAAGATTGTTAACACTTGATGAAGCTTCATCCATGTCATGTTCTAATGTTGGAAATCAATGTACTGGGGCTCCATCGTGGCTTAAAAGAACTCCATTTTGGCTAGGGTCTGTTTTTTCTTCGGATATACATAGCATATATGGTATTACTTATACTGGGTTAGATGTATATGATCCAATTTATACTAGACTTGGCCTTAGACCAGTTATAGTTGTACAAACTAGTGATATAAATTAAAGATGAAACTATTTAGTTTCATCTTTTAATTTTGAAATTGCATTAATAAGTGCTAATTTACCATAATCATATGTAAGTGAACCTTGCTGAAATATTACATATGGTTTTTTAAGTGGTCCATCAGCTGATATTTCTATTGAACTTCCCTGTATAAAAGAAGCACTTGCCATAATTATTTTATCATCATATCCTGGCATATCACTTGGAATAGGTGTAATACTTGAGTTAATAGCTCCAGATGCTTGTATACCTTCAATATATTTAATCATTTCTGATTCATTATTTAAATAAATAAGTTCAACAATATCAGATCTTTCTTCATCATATTTAGGAGATGCTTTATAACCAAGTGACTCTAGCACTTTACTTGTAAGTATACTTGTTTTAAGAGAAGAAGCTACAGCTGAAGGAGCAAAGTATAATCCTTGCAAAAATAGTTTATTAGCATTTTCACTTGGTCCAACTTCTTTTCCTTGACCAGGAACATTTAATCTTTCTGCACATAGCTCTATTAAATTTTTTTTACCAGCAATGTATCCTCCATTATGGGCAATGCCCCCACCTAAGTTTTTAATTAAAGACCCAGCTATTAAATCAGCACCAACTTCTAATGGAGACTTTTCTTCTACAAATTCACAATAACAGTTATCTATAAATATTATTATGTTTTTATTAATGCTTTTTATAAATTTAATTACTTTTTCTATTTTTTTAATACTCAAAGATTCTCTTAAAGAATATCCTCTTGATCTTTGAATGTGTATAACTTTTATATTATTTTTAAGTTCTTCTTTTAATAAGTCATAATCAAAATCATTATTTTTTAAATCAATATATTTATAATTTATTCCATAACTAATTAAAGAACTATTATTTTCTTTAATACCAATTACTTCGTGAATAGTATCATATGGAATACCACTTATAGAAAGAAGTGTATCCTTTGGTCTTAATATTCCTTGTAAAGAAATACTAATTGCATGAGTTCCAGATATTATTTGAGTTCTAACAAGAGCATCTTCAGCACCCAAAACATCTGCAAAAATTGATTCAACTTTGTCTCTTCCAAAGTCATTATATCCATAACCAGTAGATCCATTTAAATCACTTTCGGTTACGTTATATTTATGAAAAGCATCTAATACTTTCTTACTATTTTTAAATGATAATTCATCTATTTTATTAAATACTTTTGTTAACTTTTTTTCTTCGGTATTAACTAAATCAATATATTTTTTATTCAAATTTAACATTTTTACCACCATCTATTCTTATAACAGAATCATTTATATAACTAGAAGAATCACTTCCTATGAAATAAACTAATTCTGCGATTTCATCTGGATCAGCAAATCTTTTTAATAATATCTTTTCTTCTTCATTCTTTTTAAAATCTTTATCCATATCTTTATTCATTGGAGTATTTATCCATCCGGGACAAATAGTATTAACTCTTATATATGGAGCATAGTGATTAGCTAGATTATGAGATAAGTTAATAACAGCAGCTTTAGATGCATCATAATCTAGTGAATATTCATAATAAGTATCAATTCCATTAGTTGAAGAAATATTTATAATATTACCAGATTTATATTCACTCATTAAATCTCCAAAGTGTTTAGACATAAGAAAAGTACCAACTAAATTAACTTCTAAAATTTTCATAAAATTCTCTTTGGTTTTATCTTCAAATAAAGTATCATTTGATATTGATGCATTATTTATTAAAACATCAATTGTTTTAAATTTATTAATAACTTTATTTTTTAAATTAATAATATCTTCCTCATTAGATATATCTAGTTTTTCACATAAGGTATCTATGTTATACTTTTCTTTTAATTTACTTTCTAATTTTAAAGCTTCATCTTTATGGTTAAAATAAGTAAATACTATATTATAGTTATTATCAGCAAATTTTTTTATAATAGATTTTGCTAGTCCAGTACTGCCTGTTATTAAAACACACTTTTTATTCATAAATTCTCCTTTTTCTACGCGCATATTATATCATATTTAAAAAATAATATATACTAAAATAATTTAAAATGTTAGAATGATATTAAGAGGGTAGTATTTATGAATGATAAGATGTATTTAGGTTATTTTATGAAAGATGATAAAGTAATAGACGAGTCTTTGGGTGGACTTGAAATATTTGTTATAGAAAACGAACAAGGTTCATACAATGAACTTTTAACGGGGTTGGAATTTAAAAGAGCAAAATTTGAAAATAATGAGGGATTAAATATCTTGATATGTCAAAGAATAGATCCAAATGTTAGAGGAAAAGAAATTAATAGATATAGATATTTTTATGATAAAGACAGTATTTATCAATTAATAAATAAAATAGATTCATTAACATTAACAAAACATAAGTAGATTGAAAAAGTATAATATTTTTGATATAATGTATTTGTTGAAGGAAACTTCATAAAATAAAAAAGGACACACCCTTGTATTAGGGTGTTCCGTTTGTGGAACCCTAACACTTAGGTGTTAGGGTATTTGTTTAAAATAATATTTTACATATTATGATAAGCAAGATGATAATAATTATAAAATAAGATTTCTCTCTTTTACTCATAAAATCACCTCCTTTAAACTTTTGATTTAAAGGAACACCATCTAACACTTTGGATGTGTCTAAGCCATATTAGCATATTAAAAATAGTGATGCAAATCGCTATTTTTGAGTTTTATATTATATAAAATACTATATAAACTAATTATTATTTAGTATATAAATTCAAATATATTCTTATAAAATTTAAAAATATACAAAATAAAATATTTACAATGTAAATGTAAAATTAAAAAATTGGGTTTGATATATATATATATATATATAGTATAATTTTATATGAAAGGTAGTGAATATATGAAAGAAAAGAAAAAAGGGATGTCACCAATATTAATAGTAATATTATCGGTATTGTGTACATGTTTAGTAGGATTTTTGGTATATTATGGAGTGAAATATTTTAAAGGAGAGGAAAACAAATCAAGTAATCCAGTAGATGAGCAGTCTAATATCGAAACAAATGAAATGATTAGGTGTGGAGATAAAAGTTTTGTAGTTTCTAAAGATAGCAAGACTGAAATTGAAAATGGTACTGGTTGGACAGGTGGTGGAGTCTTTATAGCTTTTCATCTATATGATGATAAAATTTTGCGTTATGAAGTTAGACTTAATGGATGTGAAAAATATGATGAATCGGTTGAAGAAGTAGATGAAGCTTGCTTGATAGGTAAAACACTTACATATTCTGATGTAACAGATTATAGATGTGATTATTTATTTGAAAGTCATGAACGTTTAGCAAATAAAGGAGAGGATTCAATGCCTTCTGGCATATGTTATTCAAATGGTAAGTATTATGAATTTGGTTTAATAGACAATGGCAACACTACTGATGTAAATAGTTGGAAACCATATATAGAAGATATTACAAATTATTGTAAAACTAATTAATTATTAATAAATATAACTTTTACTTGTAAAGTTATATTTTATTTGTTATAATCTTTTTTGTAAAAAAGGAGGAATTATAATGGCAAAGAAAGAAAATAGAGAAGGCGTAGCATTACAATGCACTGTATGTAAAGAAATTAACTACTTAACTAGTAAAAATAAAAAAAATACTGAAGGTAAATTAGAAATTAAAAAATTCTGTCCTAGATGTAATAAAACTACTGTTCATAAAGAAAAGAAAGCGTAGGTTAAAGCATGTTTAATGTAAATGATATTAAAAATGGAATGACTATTAAGTATGAGGGTAATGTTTACCAAGTTGTTGAATTTCAACATGTAAAACCTGGTAAAGGTAGTGCGTTTGTTAAAACAAAACTTAAAAATTTAAAAACACAAACCACTCAAGAAATTACTTTCAATGCTGGTATAAAGTTAGAAAAAGCTAATGTTCAAAAAAGACAATTATCTTATTTATATAATGATGGGACTAGCTATGTATTTATGGATAATAATACATATGAGCAAATGGAAATACCAACTTCTAAATTAGAAGATGAAGCCCCTTTATTAAAAGAAAACATGGATGTTGAAGTAATGAACTATGAAGGTGAGGTTATAGGTGTATCGCTTCCTGAAAAAGTTTCTTATAAGGTAATTAAAGCTGAAAGTGCTGTTAAAGGTAATACTACTTCAGGCGCTATGAAAGATGTTACTATAGAAACTGGGTACACATTAAAAGCTCCGCTATTTATAGAAGAAGGAGAAGAAATAATAATAACTACTAGAGATGGTAAGTATTCTTCAAGAGCATAAAGATATAGAAATATATCTTTTTTTATTGTATAATCTTTTTATGAAAGATTTTATTAAAAAAAATAGAGAAATAATTATGTATTTAATAATAGGAGTACTTACTACTTTAGTAAGTCTTGGATCTTATTATTTAATAACTTTAAGACTATTAAATTCAAATGTTCCATTAGAACTGGCGGTTGCTAATATAGTTTCTTGGATATGCGCAGTAACATTTGCGTATTTTACTAATAGAATATTTGTATTTAAAAGTAAAAATAAAAATAAATTTAAAGAGGCATCTAAATTTTATTTATCAAGAATATTTACTTTATTATTAGATATATTGATTATGTTTCTGATGGTTAATCTGCTAAATATTAATGATAGAATATCTAAAATAGTAGTTCAAATTATTGTTACTATAGGTAATTATATAATAAGTAAATTTTTTGTATTTAAAAGTAAATAATTAAACTAATGCTATCATTTAGCGTTAGTTTTTAGTATAATATTATGTGAGGAGAAATTATGAAATTTATAATTGTAGCCGGTGGAACCGGTGGACATATATTTCCTGCTTTATCTTTAGTTGAAAAGATAATGGAAAATAAGAATAATGAAGTTTTATATATTGGAACAACTGATAGAATGGAAAGTGAAATAGTTCCTTCTAAAGGAATACCTTATAAAGGTATAAATGTTCATGGAATAAAAAAGAATGTTATAAAAGACTTTAGAAATATTTTTGATATTTTATCAAGTATTAAAGAATGCAAAAGTATTATAAAAGAGTATAAACCAGATGCAGTTGTTGCTTTTGGGGGATATGTAACTTTCCCAGTCGTTTTAGCTGCTCATAAACTTAGAATACCAGTATTTTTACATGAACAAAATGTAATCCCTGGTAAAACAAACAAAGTATTAAGTAAGTTTTCTAAAAAAATATTTATATCATTTAAAGAAAGTGAAAAATATTTTAAACAAGGCAAAACTATATACTCTGGAAATCCTTGTTTAGAACGAGCTAAAACAATGAAAAAACATGATAAAACAGAATTGGGATTCACTAAAAATAAAAAATTAATTTTAATTGTCATGGGAAGTGAAGGAAGTACTGCTATGAATGAAATTCTTCTTGATTATTTAAGAGGATTTAATGAAGAAGATAAAGAAATATTATTTATAACAGGAAAAAGGCAATATAGTGATTTAAATAATAATTTGAAAGTATCTTCTTCTGTAAAAATGGTACCTTTTTATGATGATTTACCAGGTCTTATGAAAAGCGCTGATTTAATTATTTCAAGGGCTGGAGCTTCAACAATAAGTGAAATTATTGGAACTTCTATCCCATCAATAATAATCCCTAGTCCTTATGTAGCAAATAACCATCAATACTATAATGCGGTTAGTCTACAAAATGAGGGTGTTAGTGTTATGATAGAACAATCTAATTTTTCTAAAGAATTATTAGAGTCTACTGTTAGTGATATTTTAGATAATAAAGAAAAAAATAAGGAATTAAAAAATAAATTAGAATTTATGGAAAAACCAAATTCTAGTACAATTATGTATAACGAGATATTAAAGAATAAATAAGGTGATATTATGAGTGAAACAAAGATAGTTAAAAGGAAAAAATTTAATTTTATAAAATTTATAATTTTCATAGTTTTGTTATCTGTTTTTGTTTTACTGTTATCTTATTTATTAAAGCAACCAATAAAAAATATCATAATAATAAACAATAATCTAGTATCAGATGATGAGATAATATATACTGCCAAACTTCAAAATTATCCATCTTTTATAAAAACAAGTGGGGCTCATGCATGTAAAAAGATAAAAAAGATAGAATTTATAAAAGATTGTAAAGTCAAGAAAAAATGGGGATATATATTTGAAATAAATATAGAAGAATATAAAATTTTATATAAAGTTAGAAGTAATAGTGATTATGTTTTAGAAGGTAATAAGGATATAACAATTGAAAAAGATATAAATGGAATACCTTTATTAATTAATTATGTACCTGATGAAATAGAAAAAAAATTAAATGAGAAATTATCTAAAATTTCTTATGATGTATTAAAAAAAGTAAGTGAAATAGAATATGATCCAACTACATATGATGATAAAAGATTTATATTATATATGGTTGATGGAAACATGGTGTATGTTACAGTACCAAAATTAGAAAATTTAAATAAATACAATGAAATAAAAAAAGAATTAGAAGGTAAAAAGGGAATATTATATTTGGATAGTGGAAATTATTTTGAAATAAAGGAGTAATTATGGTAACAATTGAAAATTTGAAGGAATATTCTAATGATTTAATGTTTCAAATGAAAGAAGAAGAATATGAAACATTATTAAATGAATTTGATACATTCTTAGGTTGGATGGAATACATTAATAAAATTGATGAATTAAGTAGTGTTGAACCTATGTATTTTCCATTTGATATAGGTAATGTTGAATTAAGAAATGATGAAATAGTTAAATCCATAAGTAATGAAGAAGCATTAAAAAATGCCAAGGTAGTTAAAGATGGTTCAGTTATAGTTCCAAAGGTGATAGAATGAGTAAAATATTAGAGTTAAAAGAAACATTAAAAAGCGAAGAAGATATTAAATCTTTATTTAATAGTACAATAGAAAAAGTTAAAACTTGTAATGAAAAATATAATGCATTTGTAACCATTACTGATAATTATGAGCATATTGAAAGTGATTCAATATTAAATGGAATACCATATAGTTTAAAAGATAATTTTTCCACAAAAGATATTTTAACAACAGGTTCATCAAATCTTCTTAAAAACTATGTTCCTATATTTGATTCAACTGTGTATGAAAAACTAAAAAATGCTGGTGCAGTATTAGTAGGAAAAACAGTATTGGATGAACTTGCAATGGGAGGAACTGGTACTACAGGACATACTGGAGCAGTTAAAAATCCTTGTGATATCAATAGAATAATAGGTGGTTCTTCTTCTGGATCAGCGGCTTCAGTGGCTGCGGATGTAGTTCCATTTAGTATAGGTTCAGATACAGGGGATTCTGTAAGAAAACCTGCAAGTTATAGTGGAATAGTAGGATTTAAACCAACATATGGAAGAATTAGTAGATATGGATTGTTTAATTTTGCAAGTTCTTTAGATCATGTTGGAATACTTACAAAAACTGTAATGGATGCCACAATAGTAACAGATGTATTAAAAGGTTATGATCCAAAAGATATGACATCTTTAAAAGATGACGGTATTAAATATGTTAATGAAATTAATAATGATATAGAAGGTAAAAAATTATTCTATATTAAAGAAATAATAGATGTTGATACAAATTCTGAAGAAGTAAAAGAAAATATTAAATTATTTTATAAATTAATTGATAAAATAAAAAGTATTGGAGTAAGTGTCGAAGAAGTATCTTTTGATAAAAGTTTATTAAATGCTTTACTTGGATCATATTACTCAATAAGTTGTGCAGAAGCCACTTCAAATAATTCTAATTTAACAGGTCTTCCTTTTGGAGAAAGAATAGAAGGTAAAGATTATAAAGAGATAATGATTAATACTAGAACAAAAGGATTTTCTGAATTAATTAAAAGAAGATTTGTATTAGGAAGTTATATTTTAAAAAGAGAAAATCAAGAAAAATTATATTTAAATGCTTTAAGAGTTAGAAGACTAGTGGTTGAAAAAATGAATGAATTATTTAAAACTTATGATGGATTAATTTTACCAGCAAGTGGTGGAATTGCTCCTTTATTTAATGATAATACTTCTGACAAATTATCAAATGAGTATCTTTTATTAGAAAGTCATATGGTAATAGGTAATTTTGGAGGGTATCCAAGCATAACAATTCCTTATGGTAAAATTAATAATATGCCAGTTGGGGTTAATTTGACATGTGGTGTAATGAAAGATGCTTTAACCCTAAATATTGCTAACAAGTTAGAAGAATTAATTAAATATGATGGGGGTGAATACCATGTATAAAGTAACAATAGGACTTGAAGTTCATGTTGAACTTAATACCAAAAGTAAAATGTTTTCACCTTCAATAAATTTATATGATAAAAGTGTTAATACTAATATAAGTGCTATTGACTTTGCTTTTCCTGGAACATTACCAACAGTTAATAAAGAAGCAGTTAATAAGGCAATTTCATTAGCAGTAGCGCTTAATACAGATATTTCACCATATTTAATGTTTGATAGAAAAAATTATTACTATCCAGACTTACCAAAAGGTTTTCAAATAACCCAAATGACAAAGCCACTAGGCAAAAATGGATATTTAGAAATAATAAGTGAAGAGGGTTCTAAAAAAGTGTTTATACATCAAATACACATAGAAGAAGATGCTGCTTCTTTAGACCATAAAGATGGTTATTCTGTAATTAACTATAATAGAGTAGGAGTTCCACTTGTTGAAATAGTAACAGAGCCTTGTATTGAAAGTGTAGATGAAGCTATCAATTTCTTAGAAACTTTGAGAAATGTGATAAGATATTTAAATATATCAGATGCAGATCAAACTAAAGGTCAAATTAGATGTGACGTAAATGTTTCATTAAGAAAAGAAGAAAGCGATGAACTTGGTGTAAGAGCAGAAGTTAAAAATGTTAATTCTTTTCAAAGTGTTAGAGAAGCTCTTGTTTATGAAATTGAGAGACAGACAGAATGTTTAAATAATAATATAGAGATAAAAAGAGAAACAAGAAGATATTCACCAGATGATAAAAAAACATATTCTTTAAGAGAAAAAGCAGATGCTCTTGATTATAAATATTATGTAGAACCAAATATACCTAAATTAGATATAGAGCCTTCTTTAATAAAAACAATCGAATCAAATATGGTTACTTTACCAACCGATAGAATGAAAAAATATATAAATGATTATGATTTAAGTTATAAAGAAGCTAAAACTTTGGTTAGAGAAAAAGAAATATCTGATTTATTTGATAATACTGTTAATCTAGGAAGTAATCCTAGAGAAGCAAGTAATTGGATTACTATGAAACTAACTGAATTTTTAAATAGAAATAGTTTAGAATTCAGTGAAATAAGTATAACTCCTGAGATGTTAAATGAATTAATAAGTTTAATAAATAATAAAATTATTTCAAATGAGCAAGCTAAAAAAGTATTTGAGGTTATGATTAATGAATCAAAAATGCCTAAGTTAATAGTTAAAGAACTTGGAATGGAACAAATAACTGATGAGGAAGAAATAACTAAGTTTATAAATGATGTTTTAGATAATAATATTGATGCAGTTAATACTTATAAATCTGGTAAAACAAATATAGTAGGGTTTTTAATGGGACAAGTATTAAAATTATCAGGTGGTAAAATAAATCCAGGACTTGCTAATAAAATATTAAATATTGAAATTCAAAAAAGATAAAAAGATTAATTCTTTTATCTTTTTTTGTTCACATTTTGAGATAATTTTGGTATACTTATTTATATAAAATAGAGAGAGATATATATATGAAGCAAATAATTACAAGTTTAGACATTGGAACTAGTACTATTAAATTAGTGGTTGGAGAAATTTATAATGATAAATTGAATGTTTTAGCTTGTTCTGAAGTTAAAAGTAAGGGTGTAAAAAAAGGATTAATAGTTAATCCTGAAGAAGTATATGGGAAAATTGAAGAAGTATTTAAAAGATGTGAAGAAATATTAGAAATTAAAATAAACGATGTAATATTATGTGTACCTTCATATTATGCTGATTTTGAAATAGTAGAAGGGTATACAACAATAAATAGAGAAAGCAGTATAGTAAATGGGAATGATATTGTAAGAGCTTTACAAGCATCTATTTATAATAAAATACCACCTAATAAAGAATTGATATCTATAATGCCAATAGAATATAGAATAGATGATGAAGAAGTAGTAAAAGATCCTAAAAATTTAAAAGCTTCTAAGTTAACTGTTAAAAGTGTTATATCAATAGCCCCAAAGAAAAACGTTTATGTAATATTTTCAATACTAGATAATATGGGAATAAAAATATCAGATATTTGTTTTAATTCACTTGCAGATTATCATGAATTTAAAACAAATGATATGGATGAGAAGCAAGGATCTATTATAAATATAGGTGATGAAAAAACAGAAGTGAGCATTATTAATAATGGTACTTTAATTGCAACTCAAGTTTTAGAAATGGGTGGAAAAGATATTGATAAAGAAATAATGTATGCTTATAATATTGATAGAAAAACTGCTAAAAAGTTAAAGGAAACATTTGCTTTAGCTCATACTGATAATGCAAGCACCACAGAGCTTGAAGAAGTTATAAATAAAGATGGAGAAAAAGTAAAAATAAATCAATATGAAATAACTGAAATAATATATAATAAGTTAAAGAGTATGTTGGAAATATCTAAAAAACAAATAAATCTCTTAACAAAAAAACAAAATAGTTATATAATTGTTACAGGAGGAACTACAGAATTAAAAGATATATGTAAAAATATAGAAGAATCTTTTGGAAGAATAGGAATTTTAGGTAACATAAGTGAACTTGGTGTAAGAAACAACAAATATAGTAGTGCTCTTGGAATAATAAAATATTATTATAGAAAATTATCATTTAGAAAGAAAAATGCTTCAACAGTTAATGAAGAAGAACAACAAATAATATTTAATAATAGAAAGAAGAATAAAGAAAATACATTACTTGGAAAAGTATTTAGTTACTTTTTTGATAATTAAGGAGGACAAAGTATGAATAATAATCCTTTAGAGATGGATCAAATAGCTAAAATAAAGGTTATAGGTGTAGGCGGAGGAGGATGTAATGCTGTTAACAGAATGATAGATTCTGGTCTTAAGGGTGTAGAATTTATTGTTGCAAATACAGATTTACAAGTAATTAATAACTCTAAAGCAGAAACAAAACTTCAAATTGGACAAACAATAACAGATGGACTTGGTGCAGGAGCTGACCCTGAAGTTGGTAGAGAAGCAGCAATGGAATCTAGAAATGAAATAGAAGAAGTTTTAAGAGGAGCTGATATGGTATTCATCACTGCTGGTATGGGTGGTGGAACAGGAACTGGTGCTGCTCCAATAGTAGCAGAAGTAGCTCAAGAACTTGGAGCTTTGACTGTAGCGATTGTTACAAAGCCATTTAAATTTGAAGGCAAAAAAAGAATGGATAATGCCCTAATGGGTATAGATGAACTTAAAAAGCATGTGGATACATTAGTAGTAATTCCAAATGATAGATTAAGAGATTTAATTGATAAATCAACACCTATGGTTGATGCATTTAGAGAAGTAGATAATGTTTTAAGATTAGGAGTTCAATCAATTTCAGACTTAATTAGTGTCCCAGGACTTGTTAACCTAGATTTTGCAGATGTAAAGGCAATAATGGAAGCAAGAGGAAGTGCGTTAATTGGAATTGGTATTGGAGTTGGAGAAAATAGAGCGGTAGAAGCTGCAAAACAAGCAGTAACTAGTCCACTTCTTGAAACAACAATAAATGGAGCGACAGATTGTATTATAAATATTACAGGTGGTAAATCGCTTACATTATTTGAAGCAGAAGATGCTGCAGAAATAGTAAGAGCTGCTGCTAACACAGATGTTAATATTATCTTCGGTGCTGTTATTAATGAAGCGTTAACAGAAGAAGTAATTGTTACAGTAATTGCTACTGGTTTTGAAGAAGATTCTGAACCGTTATATCAATATACTACTGAGGCACCAGTAAAAGAAAAAAATACTAGAATAGAAAAATTTGATGATGAAGATGATATAGATATTCCTGTATTTTTAAGAAATCGAGATTTATAGAATCAAAAAACACGAATTAATTAATTCGTGTTTTATTATTAATTTATTATCTGTTGTAAAATTCAACTATCATAGATTCGTTGATATCCATATTTAGTTCTTCTCTTTCAGGATATCTTAAATATGTTCCTTCTTGCTTCTTATCATCCCAACTTACAAAAGATACTCTTGAAGTTGTATTTGATAAATTTTCAGTAATAACTGGATGATTTTCAGTTTTAGCGCTGATTACCATACCTGGTTTTACTTCGAAAGATGGAATATCAACTCTTTTACCATTTACAGCTATATGGCCATGATTCACAAGTTGTCTTGCGGCAGCTCTTGTTTTAGCCATACCTAAACGATAAACAATATTATCTAATCTGCTTTCTAGAGCGATTAAGAAATTAGTTCCGTGAATACCTTTTCTTTTACCTGCTTTGTCAAAAGTTTTTCTAAATTGTTTTTCAGATAAACCATACATATTTTTAACTTTTTGTTTTTCTTGTAATTGAACACCGTATTCACTTAGTTTCTTTCTACTAGCACCATGTT
>JAEEGL010457792.1_pt1 | contig 18981 bp, 19 predicted proteins | sample 9134231 | NCBI WGS metagenome assembly JAEEGL01 (sample SAMN16246548, study PRJNA631951) | gut metagenome | biome: gut microbiome; feature: rumen; material: fiber-attached | host: Bos | place: Iran: Karaj | collected 2018-10 | reverse complement strand
GGAAGAGTGGGGGATGGATGAGGATACGATTATTGCGGGGATTTTGCATGATACGGTGGAAGATACAGAGCTGACGTTAGATGAAATACGGAAAGAATTTGGCGAGTCGGTGGCCTTCCTGGTGGATGGGGTGACGAAACTTTCGACTGCACGGAACGGGATGCGCGACATTGACACGTATCTCCCAGAAACGAAGGATAATTTCCTGCGGCTTATGATTGCGCTAGGTGATGATATCCGCGTTTTGATTATTAAGCTTGCGGATAGATTACATAACCTCAGGACACTTTCGGCGCTGCCGCCAGAAAAACAACGGAAGATTGCTAAGGAGACTTTGGAGGTGTTTGCGCCACTTGCGGATAGGCTAAACATGGGGCTTCTGCGCGTAGAAATGTCGGACCTTGCTTTTAAATATGTGGACCCGAAGCGCTATGAATATTTGAAAGATTTGATTGAGAAATATAATAAATCGGCGGAAAAATCGTTGAAAAAAATCGAGGCGGAGATTGCCGGGGAATTGAAGAAGGAGAAAATCAAGTTTGAAATATCTGGCAGGGTGAAATCAATCTACTCTCTGCACCGGAAGCTCGCCAAGCACAACCAAAACATCAATGAGATTTATGATTTGACAGCGCTGAGAATCATAGTGGGTGATGTGACGGATTGCTATTTGACGCTAGGGGTGATTCATGCGCTTTATACGCCGATGGGCGGGCGAATTAAGGATTATATCGCGATGCCGAAACAAAACGGTTACCAGTCGCTGCACACGACGGTGATCACGAAAGACAAGCGGGTGGTGGAGTTCCAGATTCGCACGCGCGAGATGCATGAGTTTGCCGAGCACGGGCTGGCGGCGAGCTTTTATTACAATGAGCAGAAGGTGACAGAGAATTATAAGAAAGGCAAAATTGAACATCTTCCGACAAATTTGCTTTGGATTACAGAGCTACAAATGACGGCGGCGAGGCTGCGCGAGGGTAAGAAAGTGGATCTCAAAAAGTTGAAGCTCAATCTTTTTGCGGATAAGATTTTTGTATATACACCGAAGGGGGATATTATTGATTTACCTAAGGGAGCGTTGCCGCTGGATTTTGCATATCGGTTGCATTCTGAGATTGGGGACCATGTGGTGGGGGTGAAAATCAATGGAAAGATGGCAAACCTTAATCGAAAGCTGGAGCAGGGGGACATTGTGGAAATATTGACGTCTAAGCATCAGACGCCGAAATCGTCGTGGCTTGATAAAATCTTTACGTCGCATGCGCGTTCTAAGTTGCTCCATCGGTTAAATAAAAAATAATAAAAAATGGAGCCGTTTGCGAAGCTCCGGCGACAGCACTTTAGGGCTGGAGCCGTTTGCGAAGCTCCGGCGACAGCACTTTAGGGCTGGAGCCGATGGCAGGGCTTGAACCTGTGACCTGCTCGTTACGAATGAGCTGCTCTACCAACTGAGCTACATCGGCACTTTTTCATTATAACATACTTGTGATATAATTAGGGGTAGAAAATGAAAACTTTTGGCGAAGATGTAAAAGACATTTATGCGAACAATCGCTCGGTTTTTGGATTTATTGCTCTAAATTTGATTGCATCGATTGCGCTTGCGGTGTTTTGCTTTGTGAGGCTGAATCCGAACATCTCAGTGGTGAAGGTGGGGTATAGCGACATCTCTGGATATAAAGATGGTTCGTGGACGGATCTTTTGGCTTTTCCATTGATTGCGCTGACACTAGGTGTGCTACATGCTCTAATTGCGGTGAAAATTTATCATAAACGCGGGGCGGGGATGACGAAGTTTTTCCTTTTTACGACTTTCATGCTGATTATGGGCGGATTTGTGGTGCTGACTAGGCTACTTGGAGAGGGGTAATGCGTAGAAACTTGGAAATACCGAGTGGGAAAAGAACGCCATATTATAGATTTTTTGAGATTTTGCCAGGAGTAATTTCGTATGGAGCGATCGTGCTATTGTTTCTTTTGTCTTGGCTCGACCCAGTGCTGGGTGCGATTTATCTTTTTATCGTGATTGCTTCGACTTTGGTAAAAGCGATAGGTGTGGCTTACCGGACGGTGCAGGGGTTTAAAGTCATAAAAAGTGCGGAGCGAGTGAACTGGCGCAAGCGTATGGATGATCTGGCGCATCCGCACGAAGCATTTGAAAGGCTGAGGGATAGTAGGTCGCATAGCTATCATTTTGGTGACCATGTGGAAAACCTCAAGCTAATGGCGGCGATGAGAGATGAATATCCAGACCCGGAGAAGGTATTACACGTGGTGATAATGACCGCGTATAATGAGGAGCTTTCGGTTTTGACACCATCGATAGAAGCGGTGAGGAAGACGACTTTTCCAAACGAGCGAATTGTTTTCGTGTTGGCGTATGAGGAGCGCGGTGGGGCGGAGATGGAAAAAAATGCTAAGACTCTGGCGGCTAGGTACAAGGACGTGTTTCGTGAGTTTATGTTGGTAAAACATCCAGATGGATTGGCAAACGAGGTAGTAGGAAAGGGCCCGAACCTGACTTATGCTGGCAAGGCGGTGGCAGAGTATGTGAAGAAAAAGAAATTGCCAGTGGCCGACATCATTGTGACATCGCTTGATAGCGACAACAAAATGCACCCAGCATATCTTGATTCGGTGGCGTATGAATTTGTGACGCATCCAAATCGGCAGAGGCTTAGCTATCAGCCAGTGTCACTTTTTACAAACAATATTTGGGATGCGCCAGCTCCGACACGAGTGATTGCGGTGTCTAATTCGTTTTTTAACGTGATTTCTACGATGCGTCCGCATGCGCTGAGAAATTTTGCTTCGCATTCGCAGCCTTTGCAGGCGCTCATGGCGATGGATTTTTGGAGCAAAAAAACAATTGTGGAAGACGGGCATCAATATTGGCGAAGCCTGTTTTTCTTTGGTGGTGATTATCGAGTGCTACCGATACGGATTCCGATTTACCAAGATGCGGTGATGGACGACACTTTATGGAAGACTGTAAAGGCGCAGTTCGTGCAGGTGCGGAGATGGTATTATGGGGCTTCGGATATCGCGTATGTGGGGACTAGACTTTTTGTGCGTCGCGAGCAGAGAGTGATGCCGTTTTTCAAATTGTTCCCGAAATTTTGGAGACTTCTAGATGGACATGTGACGCTAGCGATTTTGGCGCCAATTGTGGCGTTTGGCGGCTGGGTGCCGATGATTATGAATATGTCTGCGCATACGATGGTGGCGTATAATTTGCCAAACATTGTGAGTATCGTAGAAACGTTTGCTTCGGTAGGTCTCATAATATCTATTTTGGTGTCGTTCAAACTTTTGCCAGAACGCCCGGCTAGGTATCGCAAAGGTAGAAGTATACTAATGATTTTGCAATGGATATTGATGCCAATAACGTCGATTTTGTATCAGTCGCTTGCGGCGTTTTATGCACAGACGAGGCTGATGTTGGGGTTATATATGGAGAAATTTGACGTAACGAAGAAAGTGAGAAAAGTCGGTGCGTAGCGATCTATACCAAAAAATGGTATGATGGTAGCATGATTTATCTTAAAAAAGCTAATCTTGAAGATGCCAAAAAAGAATATGAATTGGCACAAAAAATTCCAGCCGAGGAAAATGGCTACGAGAATAAGGCTTACGGTGTTTCTTTTGAGGAATTCGTAAATAAAACTATCCCTAGGTGGCTTGACTACGATGAAGGAAAAAACCTAGATGATGGACACGTGCCGGACACCTGCTATTTCTTATGGATAGACGACACCCCAGTAGGAATATTTAAGCTGCGCCATTATTTAAACGATTGGCTGAGGGACAATGCTGGACATGTTGGCTATGGAGTCGCAGAAGAATATCGTGGCCACGGTTATGCCACAGAGGGTTTGCGCCTCATTATTGAGGAAGCCCGTAAATTGCCTATAGACACTGATGAGCTGTATTTATCAGTATTAAAGAACAACCCCGCATCTCTAAAAGTACAGCAAAAAAATGGCGCTAAAATTGTGCGCGAAGACGATACATATTATTATACGAGAATTCCATTATGAAGCCTGAATTTCAAGGGATTTAACAGACAATTATAGATTACGGAATAGATAAAAAAATATTGCCCTACGGGCATATTTTTTATTCTGGTGGGTGATGAGGGGCGAGGGATGTCGCTCGCCTAAAGCTCGCTCCATTCGAACCCCTGGTGGGTGATAAAGGACTCGAACCTTTGACCCCTTCCGTGTAAAGGAAGTGCTCTAGCCAACTGAGCTAATCACCCGGTGGTAGTATTATATCATATTTTTTGATTTTTTGCGATTTTTAGTCCAAAAAGGTTTTATCTGGAGAATGTGACATATGTCATTTATTTTTGGAAATTACAAAAAATGGATAGAGACTCTGGTGATAGAATCGTTTTGTTGGAGGAGAAAGGAAAAATGTGCGTAAAATTGTAGTTTTTGATAGTGGACAAGGCGGTGAGCTTTTTGCTGACAAGCTGGAATCTGAAATTCCGGTAGTGGAGGTGATCCGGGTGATAGACTGGCGGGATTCTGAGCGAATTTTGAAAAACCCGCGGGCGGCTAGACGGGCGGCCGAGATGGCGCTCCGCCCGTATATCGGAGGGGTGGATCTGATTGTATTTGCGAATCAACTTTTGACGCTCACGAGCTTGAGGTATTTTAAGAGGAAATATAGAAACCAGGCTTTTGTGGGGCTGGGGCTAGAAAACCCTCGGGCCGCAAAAAAGCCTACGGTGATTTTTACGACAAATGCAGTAAAAAAGACAATTTATTATAGGTGCTATCTTTTGAAAATGCGGGGGCGGATTTTTACAATATGTATGGATGAGTGGCCAGACATGATTGATGAAGGCGAGCTGACGCGGGTGGATGCGCGAGGTAGGATGAAGGACTATTTGGCTGAAATTGGGAGTAAGCCTAGTCGAGTGATTTTGGGGTGTAGCCATTTTGGGGAGCTAAAAGACGATATAAGGGAAGTGTTTGGCGGGAATGTAAAAATTTGCGATGATGTGGACGAGACGATAAGGAAAGCGTGTAAAATATTGAGATTACGGGGGCTGAAAAAACGAAAATAGAGGGGACTTGCCGGAGGCGGAGGGATTTCTTTTATTGCTGGTGGGGGTACTTGGACTTTGCTCGCTTTTAGCGAGCAATCCGGCGGGCGTCGCCTCGATAAATCCAAAACAAGTTTTGGATTTATGCTCGGCTCCTACGCCGGGCGAACCTTTGGTTCTCGTCCAAGCGCCTTATTATGAAAATAAAAAATAAGACATTCAGTCTTATTTATTATTTTCATGGTGGGGGTACTTGGACTCGAACCAAGGACACTGCGTGTATAAGACGCATGCTCTAACCAACTGAGCTATACCCCCGCTCCATATATTATAACACACCAATAGAAATACTGATGTGATATAATAATGGTGTATGTCGAAACTTGGTGGAAAGTTAAAAGAGGCGTTCAATCGGCGCAAGAGGATAAAGATTAAGACCTGGCATCTTTTGGTTATTTTGTTGCCGCTACTCTTGATGGACGCGACACTCCTCAGGCACAACCACATCAGGATGACTGAGCTTCGCGATACGGTGATGGCTGCGGATGAAGCCGATGATGATGCTGAAATTTATACCGCACTAGTGGCTCTAAAGGAATACACTTTTTCTGAGGTGGTAATTAATATCGTAGAGGAAAATGGGGCGCAAAAGATTACGTTTGGGACAGGGCCATTCTATCTAGAACATCAGTATATCAGAGCGGCAAATGAGGCGTTAGCGGAGGCGGAACAAAAATTGACATCCGATGCGAATCCGCATGGTAATATCTACGGTGTGGCAGGCGAAATATGTAGAGGGCTCGCGATTGCGAACGGCTGGAATTATACAGATGCAAACTATATTAATTGTATGCTTGATGAGATTGCGAAATATCCGGCAGCGGACGATTTGCAGGGTCAGGTGGTGGCAAGTCTGCCATCTACGGAGCTTTTTCGCCATAATTACGCATCGCCGGTGTGGGCTCCGACGTTTACAGGGTGGATGTTGGTGATAACAGCGGTGGTGATTGTTGTAATTTTTATAAAGATTGTCATCTGGGCGGTATTTAGAATTACTCTGTTATTCGTGTGATTTTGAAGAAAAGTCTTGACATTTGTCTTCTCTAGTCATAAGATAAGATTATATTAACTTAAGGAGGAAGCTTAAATGGCTTACGAACATACCAATGGCAAGGGAATCAAGTATTACCTTCACAAATCTGAAGTAACTCTACGTGGTGGCAAACCTCAGACTATCTATTTCTTCACCAAGGATGCAAATGGTGGCAAGGGTACCCCATGTGATCTCCCTGCAGACCGTATGGTTGTAGAAAATCCACGCAACGGGTTCTTGACTCTCAAGAAGAAATAACCCAGCGCGCAAAGTTAATTAGGTGCAAAAAAGAACATCGTGAAAGCGATGTTCTTTTTATGGTGAGTGGGGGAATAGTGGTCTGTGATATAATATAAGCGTGAGAGAAATGAATTCTAGATTTCGTCAATGGAAATATCATCTGAAGCATGATTATTTTTCACCAGAGAATATCGTGCTCCTTGTGGCAATTTTGTTTTGCCTAGTCTGGACGTATCAATCGATCGTGTCGATGTCTAGAAACTGGGAGTTGGCAGAGAGGCTAAATGCGGACAAAAAGACGCTAGAGTTGACGAGGCTAGAAGTAGAAGCAACCGAGCTCGAAAACGAGTACTACAAATCTGCAGAATATCAGGAACTTGCGGCGAGAAAATTTGCCAACAAGCAGCTGGCCGGTGAAAATATGGTGTTTTTGCCAGAAAATAGCGAGGTGGCAAAAAATAGACATCGCGTAGTAGCGGAAAAACCAACCGAAAAACAATATTCAAATATCGAAAAGTGGTTTATGTATTTATTCCCGTCTAGATGATATAATAAAAGCATATGAAGAATAGGCGATTTGGATTTACTTTGATTGAGGTGTCGCTTTTCTTGGCAGTAACAGGGTTGATTTTTGTTGGTATTTTGGTGGGGATGCAGAATGCTCTCAGAGACCAGAGGTTTTTCGACTCGACGCAGAATTTTGTAGAGTTTTTGAAGACGACATACTCGCAGGTTGCAAATCCGCAAAGTGCAGGCAATGGTAGGGGAGAGTTGGTGATTTATGGTAAACTGATAGTTTTTGGTGAAAAAATAGGACTAAATGGCGAACCAGTGAATAATGATAATATCCAGAGGATTTATACTTACGATGTAGTGGGGGAGACGGGAAGCGTGGGGACTGGGAATATTCAGTCGATGCTGATGGCGCTAAAAGCCAATGTAGTGGTGCCGAGAATGACGGACGGCAAAGTTGTAGGGCTTGATCCGGCGGGGCTCGTGGAAGATTATAGCCCTAGATGGGATGCGCAAATCGAAACTACTGCGACGGGCGACGAGCGGAAGGCTTACACTGGCTCTATTTTGATAGTGCGCCATCCAAACTCGGGGACAATCAATACGCTAGTGAGCACTGAAGTGATTGAGGTAAACGAGAAAATAATAAATGCAGCAAGCTGGAGCGACTATGCGACTCTTTTGACTAGCAAGCTGAGCGGTTTTAGAAACGAAACTGTGGATTTCTGTGTGAACCCGGAGGGTGCAGATAGAGCGAGCGATTTGAGGCGAAATATTCGAATTGTAAAGGACGCTAGAAATTCGTCTGGCGTTGAAACGATAGATTTGGATAGCTCTGAAAATAAATGCTTAAAGTAGTTTTTGCTAAGCGGTTATGCTATAATATTAGTATGGAAAAAGAGGCGTTTAAGAGAGGATTCACCTTGGTTGAGCTTTCGCTCTCGATGGTGTTTATTGGCGTCTTGTCGCTTCTGATAGTTTTTATTATTAGTGATACGGTGGCGTCTTATCGTAGGGGTCTGACGATTGGGCGGATAAATACTATTGGCATGGAAATTGTGGATGATATGCGGACGGCGGTCCAAAATGCGTCTTCGGCTCCAGCTACAGATCTCTGCGAGGAATTTTATGCAAATGAAGAAGATCGGGCACAGAGTAAATGCATACAAGATGGTGCCACTAATTTTGTAACAGTCACCAAGTTGGCAGACGTTAAGATGAAAAACGGTGAGACGCTTTCTGATATTCCGGTGTTTGGGGCATTTTGCTCGGGGACGTATTCTTATATTTGGAATTCTGGGTATTTTGATTCTAATGATAGTATAGTGCTAGGCGACGTCACGCCAGCTTATTTGAAATATAGAGATGAATTTGGTCGCATTTTGGAATATCCTGGGGACGACGATTCTGGAGGGGACAAAAAGCCGTTTAGATTGCTAAAGATTAGAGACGAGCAGAGGTCGGTTTGTGTGTCGGTGGCAAGGCCATATTCTAGTGGTAGTTATGATGATGACTACGAAATAACGCAAGATGATGTCAAAAGTGAATTTGATATCAGTAATGGGTATGGTTCGATTTTGGAGCCGCCAGAAGATTTGATTTTGGCGGATGGTGATAATGATTTGGTACTATATAATTTTGACGTGGCGAAGCCGGCCGAAAGCTCTACGCGTGGCAATATGTTTTATTCAATTTCGTTTATTTTGGGGACGAAGGATGGTGGTATAAATATTACAGTGGACAACAAAAAATGTGCCACGCCAAATGATTATGAAATGGAAAACTATAATTATTGTGCAGTAAATAAATTTAATTTTGCCGTACAGGCGAGCGGAGAATAAGATGAAAATGACAAGAATGATGCAGACAGCAGGGTTTAAGAAGGGGGCGGCTTCGTTTTATATTGTGGCGTTTTCTACATTGGTGCTCGTGGTGATGGCGGCAAGTTTTGCGATGACTGTGATTGCGGAAGCAGTGAGGACCTCGAACGATGAACTTTCGCAGTCTGCCTATGATTCGGCGCTAGCTGGAGTGGAAGATGCAAAAATGGCCTACTCGAACTACGTGCGCTGTATTGAAAGTGGCGCTGAGGCGTCTACTAGAGAGCCGAGCGAGCCAACCAATACGAGTGGTGAGAGCGAGGTTACCTGTGGGGACATTATTTGGTGGATGCAACATCCAGATTGTGATATGGTAGGGCATATTTTGGGTCGCAAAGGTGGGGAAGTAATTGTGGGTAAAGAGGGGGCAAACATGAATCAGGCGTATACTTGTGTAAAAATCAGTACTACACTCGCTGACTATCGCTCGACCCTGACGTCTGCGTCTCAGGTGAGAATAGTGAAGGCGCGTTTTAATAATGGGGTGAAGGCTTCGGATATTGGAGCGGTAAGATTTAGCTGGTATTCAAATCGTTCGGATGTGAAATATAACTATGCAAATATTACGAAAACTGGTGGTGACAGTGGTATCTGGCGGCCAGTTTTTAAGTCGGCTTTTCAGACAAGCGTGGCAGTGCCACCAATGGTTGAACTGAGGCTAGTGCAGACAGCGGATGAATTTAGTCTTTCGGAATTCGATGTAGCAGTGAACGGAACTACGAACCGGGCGACGGCTTTCTTGGTACCGGCGGATGTAAAAGATGCAGCAAAAATATCAAATGACTATGGCGTGGGGCTGTGGAAAGATGGTGAAAACAAAAACGTGCTGAGTGCGGATTTGTTTGCAAAAACAAATGATCACGTGACTACAAATAAGCCTTTTGTTGTATATTGTGACAATGGTACGAGTGAATTTGCTTGTTCTGTGGAAGTGAAATTGCCGGAGCCGAGAGGCGGCAGCAGAAACAGCGATACATTTATGTTTGTCGTGGCGCTTCCGTATGGGCAGCCAGACACGGATTTTGCGATGGAATTTATCTGTAAGGATGGTAGGACGTGCTCTAAGATGGACTCTGGTGATGCGACGATTGCCACCGATGCGGCTGGAGTGGCTGGTGTCACCGACGCTCAGATATCAATCGATTCTACCGGTAGGGCAAATGATTTGTATCGCAGAGTGGAAACTCGTTTTGAGACCATGGACGTGTCGTCGCCGTTCTTGTATTATGCGGTACAGGCGCTCGAAGAGCCAATTGACAAGAATATAATCACGACTATGGAATACGAATACAGCTTCAGAGTCCCGTAATTTAGGGGATTTTGATAAAGGTATTGCCAAAAAAACGTTTTTGGTGTATAATAGAAAGATAGGGGGCTATCGTGGGGTAGAGCAGCCTGGTAGCTCGTTTGGCTCATAACCAAAAGGTCGCTGGTTCAAATCCAGCCCCCACAACCAAGTGTTCTGAAGGTTGAAGTTCAGGATAAAAATAGGCCTAAGATGTCCCCCCATCTTAGGTCTATTTTTATTTTTTGACAACGAGGTTTTTGGCGGCGAGTTTGACAGCCTGAGTGTAATAATCTGCAGGATGTGGGGTAGAAGCGATTTCTAGCGTGGTGATGCGGTGACGAATAGCGAGAGCGAGCTCTTCGGCGATGATTTTGGCATTTGGGGACATAATAGATGCGCCAAGGATGCGACCACCATGATCGGCGAGTATTTTGATGAATCCATATTCTTGGCCAGCTACGCTTCCGATTGGCAAATCTTTGAGATAGACGATAGATTTTTTGAATTTTTGGTTTTTGACGGTGAGGTCGTGCTCGTTTAGCCCAACGACGGCGATTTCTGGCTCGGTGCTGATACTGCGGATAAACCCGCTGTAGTTGGCCTGAGTTTTGGTCTTGTGAATGATGTTGTTAGCGAGGACGGAGGCTTCGTATTCGGAGAGCTCGGTGGAAGAGATAGAAACATCTGGCTTCATGGCGACGTCTCCGATGGCGAAAACGTGTTTTGCAGAAGTTTGGAAGTAACGATTTACGACGATACCAGTATGGCGGTATTTGACTTTGGCGTTTTCGAGCCCATAATCTACTGAAGGCGTGGAGCCGGTAGCGAGCACGATACAGTCTACGCGGACCATTTTTTCTTGGCCGTCGGTGACGAAGATGACGCTCTTTGAAACATTGTCTTGGCTAACGGCTACAACTCTAGAATCTGTAATTACCATTATTTTGAGCTTGTCTTCAAAATACTTGGTGATTTCTTCGCTGATTTCTTTGTCTTCGCCTGGGAGGAGGCGGCTAGCTTTTTCCATGATAAGGACGCGGGTGCCGAGTTTGGCATAGTATTCGGCGATTTCACAGCCGGTAGGACCACCGCCAACGATGAAGACAAATTCTGGGAGGCGACGGATTTTGATGGCTGTGTCTGGAGTGAGATAATTCACATTTTCGATGCCAGAGATTTCGCCAGTTTTGAGTTCGGAACCGGTGGCGAGGATGAAGTTTTTGGAAGTGTATTCTTTGCCGGAGACAGCGATGGAATTTGGACTCAAGAAATTAGCAAAACCTTCGATGTAGGTGACACCGGCATCGTCGACAAGGGCTTTGGCATTGTCTCTCGCCTTGGCTACGATGCGTTCTTGTTCGGAGACGAGGGTTGGGAAATTGAAATGGAATTTTTGCCCACTGAAAGCGCGATTTTTGGACAGTTTGTAGAAAGTGTGTGCAAAATCTAGACCATAAATGTATGGTAAATCGCGAGTATTGATGTCTGCTCCGCCAAAATCATGGCTTTCTACGAGTGCGACGCGTTTGCGCGCTTTGGCCAAATTAACAGCAGCAGTGCGACCGGCTGGCCCACTGCCAATTATAATATAATCAAAATCGTATTTTTTGCCCATCCTTATATTATTTTATCATAGTTTTCGTAAACATAAGCCAAATCTGGGTTATATTTTTTGAGAGATTTAGTAACTGCTCTTTTGAGGTCTTGATCTGTGATGGCGGATTTTTTGGTAAAAGATTTTTCGGCAGCGGTGATACTCTTTTTGATGAAATCCTCGGCCGCGCCCTCAGGTAGATTTAGACCTCTGGCGTGGAAGAGAAGAGTTTTCTTTAAATCTTTTTTAGTGGAGTCTGGAATCATGACATTAGCCCTAGGTTTAAAATTAATATCGCAATGAATGCAAAACAAGCAAACATGGCGATGCGAGTAAGGACGCGGGTTTTGGACTGGAGACGTTGATAATCTGCTAGGTTGTGTCCGGAATGGAAGTAAGCATAGACGAAGATGATTGGCAAGATTGAAACGATGAGATAAGCAATAAAAACAAAAGTGCAAGAAAGGGATGGGGCGGCAATGCCTGGCTGAGTTGAGGCGTAAAGTATGCCGTCCGAAGCGCTAGAGAGGGTGACAAATGCGGCAAGAATGATAAGTGGGAGCGTGAAAGGCAATTCTATGAGACGGGTGATGACGCCAAGCAGAAACATGTTCTTGCAGCTTTTGGTGGACTCGGCTTTTTTAACTAGCATGTTTGCAGTGCGACGCATGATAAAAAGGCGAGTAGATTTTCTTTTGAAATAGAAAAATAGGCTGAGGATGGCTTCGGCAACAATAATGCCAAACATCGTCCAGAGGAAAACTTTGCTGACAAACGTCTGGCTGATAAGGAAAAACGACAAAGCGATAAAAACGATGAGAAAGCTAAGCGCGAGGGTGATTTCGCTGCCAAAAACAAAATATAGGCCAGCGCGATCGGCAATGCGGCGGTCTTTATTAGCAATAGCAGAATGTTCAAAAATAGCGAAAATGTTTGGCGAAAGGCGCATTAAGACCTGAATAAGCAATACCAAGATGAAGATTATTACAGGGGTGAAACTACTCATGGTTTAATTATATCATGTGGGGGGTTGTATTTCTAGTGCAGTTGTGCTAGGGTGCAGGGCTATGAAGAAAAATTTATACATCAAAGCAATTAATCCTGGCTATACAATAGATGGATTTAGTAATGTCGGAGAGATGATTGAGATTTCACGTACAGAAGACTCCGATGAATTGGTTTCGCTCGCTGGTCTGATATTAGACTATACAAATTCTAGCGGGAATCGCGCTGTATTAGTGGAGTTTCCCGAGCACACATATCTTGCCGGCGAGAGAATCCTCCTACGCTTAGCCAGCTCGCCTGAGAGCGAGCTGGCAGCCATGACATATAGCAAGACATTGGCTTTTAAGGCTGAAGGGCTCAGGCTGATGGGTGGTGAAGAAGTGATAGATGCTGTGTGTTGGGATTCTGGTGAAGGTTGTGAAAAAGAATTTAAGTCCAAGACGCCGACTGTGCTGGTGCGAGGTGAAGATGGTGAATTCCTACATGTAGGAATTGATGAGTACGAAGTGGTGTATGACCCGGAAGCGGTAGTGGTGGATTCGCCTGATGAAAATGAAGGAATCGATACAGCCGAGGTAGGAGCTGAGGCTGGGATGGGAGCTGAGGTCGGGATGAGCGCTGAGGTCGGGATGAGCGCTGAGACCGAGGCTGAGGTGCTAGCTTGTGTGGGGGTAGAGTTTAGTGAAATTCTTAGTTATTACAAAGAATCCCAAAGTGAGCAGTTCGTGGAGCTGCACAATGCTAGCGGGGACGATTTGATGCTAAGTGGATGTTTTTTGAGATATAAAAACAAGACTTATCCACTGGATGGTGCGCTGCCAGCTGGTGGATATCTGGCTAGATATTTGACAGATTTTAGAGTAGCAAAGAACCCAAGTAGTATTGGTGTAGTTGAGCTTGTGGATGCTAATGGGAAAGTGGTGGATACTTTGGAATACCCAAATGGGCAGAAAAAAGGGACCTCGTTTGCGTTGGTTGGGTATGAAGACGGCGAGGGCGAGGAGTGGGCGACGACCTATGCAGTGACGCCTGGGAGCGCAAATGTTTATCAGGAGTTTAGGAATTGCGATGAAGGCAAGATGATAAATCCGGAGACGGGGAATTGTATTAAAATTCCAGAGGTGGTGAAGGAGGTCAAAATCTGCGAAGAAGGATATTATCTAAATGAAGAGACTGGCAGATGTAAAAAACTAGTGATAAACGACGGGGCGAACTATGAGCTCGTGCCGGAAACTTACAGAGAAGAGTCGTCTTTTATCGGGCTCGCTGCGGTACTAGTGGTAGTGGGAGCAGCGGTGATTTATGTGATTTTCGAATTTAGACACGAAATTAAGAAGAGAATAGGTTTTTTAAAAAATGATATAATGGGGGTATGGAAGAAAAAATCGTAAAGATAAAAGAATGGCTCGGTACGGGCTCGATTAACATTTTTGGATTACCGATGTCTGGTAAAGATACTCAGGGAGTAAAATTGGCTGAGATGATTGGTGGGAAGTTCCTGTCGTCTGGAATCATCATTAGGGCCAAGGAGGCTGAGACGAGGCAAAAATTATCGAATAAAGGAGCTTTGATTCCGACCGATATCTTCTACGAGTGGGTGTTGCCATATTTTGCTAGCGCGGAGTTGAGAGAATTCCCGTTGGTTTTGTCTTCGATTGGACGTTGGAGTGGAGAGGAAGATCAAGTAATCGAGGCGGCAGCACGGAGTGGTCACGAGATTAAGGCCGTAGTGCTCTTGAATGTTTCTGAGGCGGACGTGGAGAATCGTTTTGAGGTATCAAAAGCGTTGATGGATCGTGGAGCGCGGGAGGATGATAAGGACATCGTGGTATTCAGAACGAGACTTGAAGAGTTTCGTGAAAAAACAATGCCGGTGATTTTTCACTATAAAGCTCTTGGGCTATTAGTGAGTGTTAATGGAGACCAGACGCGCGAAGCGGTTTTTGATGAAATCATTGATAAATTGTATAGAAAAGCGGTAGAAGAAACAGGGGTAAACTAGAGGTAGATTTGGAAGATTGGGGTAGTTGGCACTCTTGCTTTTTTAGTGCTAATTTATTATAATTAAGGTATGGAAATAACAGAGCGACAAAAGAGGATTCTTAGTCAAATTATAGAGGAGTATGCTGAGACAGCGTCACCGGTAGGGAGCGTGATGATGGCAAAGCTTTTTGATGTATCGCCAGCGACAATTCGGGCCGAGATGGCTAGGCTAGAGGCGCTAGGGCTGATTGCGCAGCCGCATACTTCGGCTGGGCGCGTACCGACGGATGCTGGGTATAGGTTTTATGTAAATAACCTTGAGAAATCTGAGGAAATGATTGATTCTACACTAGATAGAAGTGCGCATGTGCTAGAGGTACGGGTATCTGCGCAATCGCGAGCTGATGCGGCGATTCGCGGAGCGGTGGATTCTCTAGTGGAGCTAACTGGTAATTTGGGGCTAGCTACGATTGATGGGCAGCTTTATCTCTCTGGTATTTCGAGTCTTTTTACCCAGCCAGAGTTTGGTGACACTAGACGTGTGCGTTCGGTGGCGAAGTTACTTGATAATCTGGAGCCATGGCTTCGTGAAGCAGCTCCTGGTGAGCCACTAAATATCTTTATCGGGCAAGAGAACCCAATCGGCAAGAATTCAGAAGTTTCTTTGATTATTTCGAAGTTTCGTTCGCCGTTTTCGGACAATAGTTACATTGGGGTGCTAGGGCCGACGCGCCAGAATTATTTGCGCGTGATGGCACTTGTGAGGCGGGCTGGTAATATGCTAGAGGAGATTTTATGAAAAACAAAGTAGAAGAAGAAAAAATCAAAGAACTAACCAATGATTTGCAGAGGACGCGAGCGGATTTTGAGAATTATCGCAAGCAGATAGAGGCTCAGAAAGAAAATGAGAAAAAAGCCGCGAGACTAGCGACTGTCTATAAAGTTTTGCCTTTGATTGATGATTTTGATAGAGCGATTGCCACCTATGCGGAGCTTGCACCGCTTGCGAAGTCTCTAGAAAAGACGTTAAAAGATCTCGGAATAGAGAGGATTGCTTCGGCGGCAGGTGAGGGATTTAATCCTGATATCCACGAGGCGGTGATGGCTGAGGGTGACGGGGACAAGGAAGTGGTGGCTGAGACTTTGAGAACTGGTTATTATTATGACGGCGAGGTGCTCCGTCCGGCGATGGTAAAGGTGGTAAGAAAGTAGTAAACCTTGTGGAGGTGGCGGGGTGTTTTACTTTTTTCCCTGAAAGTGATAAAATATAATAAATTAAGCAGAAAAAGGATTAAAATGGCTGAATATAAGTTGACGCTTGAAAAGCGTGAAATTACTGGTAAAAAATTGAAAGCTCTAAGAGCCGATGGCAAGATTCCATCTGTCATCTATGGCGGAAAGGAGCCAGTGTTGGCTGCTTCTGAGTACGTAGCGACCGAGAAGGTACTAGAGAAAGCTGGTTACCACTCACCTATCGATCTAGACGTGGCTGGCAAAAAGCAGCTTGCTATCGCTAAAGATGTGCAGACAGACCCAGTTTCCCGCAAGATTATCAATGTGGAGTTCCAGGCTATTTCGGCAAATGAAGAAGTAACCGCTACTACCCCTATCGTAATTGTTGGGTTTGAGGGTTCCGAGGCTTCCAAGACTTATCATTTCGCTATGACTCACGCTATTACCGAGATTGAGGTCAAGGCAAAGCCAGCTGATCTCCCTAGCGAAATCGAAATTGACGCTTCAAATATGAAAGAGGTCGAAGACAAGCTCGTGATTGCTGATATTGTACTCCCTAAGGGCGTAGAATTTGCAGATAAGGAGCTAGACCGCGAGCAGGTAGTGGCTTCTCTCTATGATCCAGCAGCAGAAGCAGCAGCTCGTGAAGCTGAAGCAGAAGCAGAGCAGACTATTGAGGCGGCTGATGTTCCTGCAGACAACGGCAGCAAGCCAGAAGAAGCTGCTGAAGAAACTAAAGAATAGATTTACTATAGAGTAGCAGCAACTTTTTCAAGTTGTTCGAGGAAGGCGCGACGAGCGGCTTCCTCATTTTTTTGGTCGCCTTTCCAAGTGAAGAGAGCTGTGTCTTGGAGTGCGCGAGCAAAGGAAAAGGTAACTGGCCAAGGGAAAGGACCATTCTCGATGATGGCGGAAAGATTTTCGGTGGCTTGTTCTGGAGTTTGCCCACCAGAGAGGAAAACGACGCCGGCGATATCTTCAGATACGTGTTCTTTTAAGATCTTGGCAGTGATGCGCCCGACTTTTTCTGGCGTGGATTGTTCGATATGTCTTTTACCGGCTAAAACCATGTTTACTTTTAGGATGCAGGCGCGGTTGTTTACTCCGAAATTCGAGAGGTATTTCATGAGGGTGTCGAGGATTTTGCTGGTGACAAAGGCGGAATCATCAATAGTATAGTTGCCGTCATAGACTAGCTCTGGCTCTACGATAGGAACTAGTCCAGCTGATTGACATTTTTTGGCGTATTCGGCGAGAATGCGACAATTTTCTTCTATGGCGTGGTTAGTAGGGGTGAGGATACCCTTTGCTTTGGAACGAGTGAGGTTGAAAGCGGCACGCCATTTGGCAAAACGAAGCCCCATCTGGCGATATTCGCGGAGGCGAGCTTCGAGACCGACGAGGCCTTTGGTGTAGGTTTCGGTGGAGTCGAAGAAATTTTCGAGACCTTGGTCGACTTTGATGCCTGGAATGATGCGTTTTTCGATGAGAAAATCAGGGATGCTTTCGCCATTTGCCATATGATCGCGAGCGGTTTCGTCGAAAAGAATGACGCCGTTTAGATAATCTTCAATTTTAGGCGTAGTGAAGAAAATATTGCGGTAATCGTGGCGATTTTCAGGGGTGTCTTTGATACCTAGTTCGGCGAACTTTTTCTTGATTGAGCCGCCAGATTCGTCGGCAGCTAGAATGCCTTTTTTGCCATATACGAGGTTGGCGGCGGTGAGCTCGAGATCATCCGAAGTGGCAGTAGAAGATTGGTAGGTGTTTAGCTCGGAGATGGAGAGACTAGAATTTAATGTAGAGTTTTCAACATTGATGCGAGCGAGTTGGAGACATTCCTTGGCGTTTTTACCGAGGATAAGCCCGCCTAGAATAGTGGCGGCGGCGATAGAGTAAGCCGAGAGGTGCGTCATGGTATCGATACGCTCTACGGTGATTTTTTCGGTGAAATCTTGGTAGGTGAGCTGATTTTCTGAAATGTAAATAATATTGTCTTCTGAGGTTTTTGGCTTATCGGTACGTTCTTTGAGTGAATCTAGCTCGTTTTTTGATGCGGTTTTTGATTTTTTCTCTATAAATACGAGCTTGGCCCGTCTAATTAGGCTGGTAGGGATTTTTGCTTTGTATTTGACGTAGAGGACGAGCGAAGTGTTTTTGGAATAGTCAAGGTAGGCGATGATTTTGTCGATTGCGGAAGGAGAGAGGTTGGCTGAGCGGTCTATATAGAGGTAATCGATTGGCTCTGTGGGGGTATTGAAATTGGTGTCTGGGGTTTTGGAAGAGACAAAATAAGAAACGCCGTTATCAGATAAGAGGATGTAGCGATAGTCGGAAACCTGGAAGAGGCCGTCGTTTTCTTTGTTGAAATCGAGATTGCTACCAGCAACAGAGGCGGAAATGCCCATTTTTTGGAGGACTTCTAGAGAGACGGCGGCGCCACCAAAGCTACTAGAGCGGTTGAAAAAATGGTGGTCTGAAGCATTAAAGGCGAGATTTAGCCAGTCGTGGCCAGTAGAATCGGTTTCAAAAACTTCTGAGCGAGAATCAAGATTGAGATAGACGTCCTTTAAGATATTCCCCACGATAAGAATATGCATAAGTATATTATAACACGCCTAGAATACCACGCAAGGCATAGGCAGTGTCTTCGTGGTTTCTAACAGTGATGGTGTCGATACCCATCTGCACAACTGGATAATCGTTGCCGCCAGGGGCGGTCATGTCGCCAAAATAGAGAATTTCGTCTTTAGTGACGCCGAGCTCTTCCATGAGGTGAGTCATGCCAAATTCTTTGTTCATGCCAGGGATGATTGCATTTATAGAGGTAGTCCCGCCAATTTCGTAGTCAAATTCTGGGGCTTTTTGTTTGGCGAGCGCCACAATTTGTGCACGTTTTTTGCAATCTGGGTCCCAGGCGTATTTGGCTTCGGTGCCGGCTTTTTGTCCGAGCGCCGAAAATGTGACCTGTGAAAGGCGATTTTCGATGATTTCGTCACCAGGGGCGAGCTTATCTTCCTCCCAAAAACCGAGCTCACGTGCGGAAGATTCAAGCGCGCTCGCTATCTTTGCTACTTGTTCGTCTGTAAGGGG
>JAEEGL016690663.1_pt1 | contig 18982 bp, 16 predicted proteins | sample 9134231 | NCBI WGS metagenome assembly JAEEGL01 (sample SAMN16246548, study PRJNA631951) | gut metagenome | biome: gut microbiome; feature: rumen; material: fiber-attached | host: Bos | place: Iran: Karaj | collected 2018-10 | reverse complement strand
TGCGCCAATAAGGGCGACGTCCTCGTCCTGGCCCCCGAGCTCACGCTTCAGACCTACTCGACGTATTTCAGCGCCTCGAGCGCATGGCCCGCGGTGGGAAGCCGAAGGAGCATCATCGGCTGCCTTTCCCTCGGCGAGCGGCTCCGGATGGCCGCGGCGTATTTTCCCTATCTGGCCTCCAGGCTCAGGGGCGACGGCGGCGGCTCGGCCATGTCCGGCAGCGTCTACTCCCGCTCGGCCTTCAACTCGTACGGCGACATCGGCGTCGACCGCCCCGGCAACGTGATGCCCAGGAAGTTCGTCCCGTCGCAGAAGGTCAGCCTTGAGGGCCTTGGCTCGGATGAGTTTTTCGATTATGTCAACTCATGGGCCGAGGACGCCGCCGGGAAGGGCTGCACGGTGTATTTCACCTTCTGCCCGGTGAACGCCCCGGCGGCCTCTTACACGGGCGCCGAGAGCGACGCCTTCTTCGGGAGGGTCGATGCCGCCCTCGACTGCGCTGTGCTCGGCAGCCCCGCCGAGATGACATACGACAGCAAGTGGTTCTACAACACAAACTTCCACCTCAACAGCGCCGGCGCCGTGATGCACACCTCGGTGCTGGCGGAGATGCTGGCGGAGGTCATGGGGATCGGGCTCCGGTGCGAGATCGAGATCCCCGAGCCGCGCACGGCTTCCGAGACCGCCGTCATTGAGGGTAACGGCCGCGACGAGGCCCTCTTCGATTACGAGGACATCGGCGGCGCGTGGTCGGTCCGGCTCCGCGAGGACTGCCGGGCGGAAGCCGTCGACATCATAGTCCCGGCCTCGCACGACGGACGGCCGGTGACCGGCATCGGGCCGTCCGCTTTCGCGGGATGTCCGGAGCTTGTCAGCGTGTCGGTCCCTGACAGCGTGAGACTTTTCGAACCGGGCGCGTTCGAAGACTGTCCGAGGCTCGTAAGCATCTTCCTGGGCATAACCAGGCCGGACGAGACGGCCGCGCCGCAGACCGGCCTTTTCGACGGGGCCGGGAGCGGCCTCAGGGTATATGTGCCCGACAGCGCCTACAACCTGTTCGCCAACGATTATTCCTGGCGGGCTTACAGATCCTATCTTGTCAGAATGTCGGAGGCCTGAAATGACCGTAATGCTGAAAACGAGCCGCCGCGGGATCATCCGCGGGGCGCGTCTCCTGGCCGCCGCGCTTGCCGCGGCCGCTCTGATGGCGTCGTGCGTGCACTCTCCCGGCGGGGACGAGGTCACCGACGGCGACGGGACGGACAGTGCCGCCGTCACGACGCGGTACGACGGCCCCGAGGCGACGCTCACGCTGCAAAGCGGCCCGATACGTACACTCTACTGCGAGGGCGAGCGCCTCGACCCGGCCGGCGTCGTTCTGCTGTCCGAGGTCGAAGGGGAGACCGAGACCGTGCCCGGAGAGCTCGCCGGCACCTCCGTGCTTAAGGCCGGCGACACTTCGGCCGAGCTCACCTACAAAAAGGGGACCGTCAGCGTGCCGGTTACCGTGGTCTCCGGCAAGGCCGGGACGTTCGTCTCCGACGCCTCCGGGAAACAGTACAGATCGGACGTCGAAAAATACGCCAAAGACAACAGCTCCTACGACAACGACTGGTATTCCGGCCTCGGCACCGGGAGAAGGCTCGAGAACCCCTTCCCGGACGGCCGGGTCGCCGACTTTGCCGGGCTTGCCGACTACGTCGACTACCACGTCTTCTACCACATAAGCTCGGTCGTCGTCAGGCCCGAGTTCGATTACGGCGGCCGCGAGGGCCTGCTGAAGGATCTTTACTACCGCAGCGGACTCATAGCCTCGAACGCATCGGCGGACATGATAACTCTCGACGGCGGCTATATCCAGATCGTGCTGAGATATTACGACAGCACAGTTCTCGTGACAGGCGGCGACCTCGGACAGATACCGGCCATCCTGGGCGGAGCCAGGGTCGGCGGAGGCCGCTCCGGCGGGTTCGTCCCGGCCGCGGTCGACCGCGAGAACGGCATAACGGTCAACAATTCCGAGCAGCTCTGCTGGGCTCTCACCCACGGCTACAAGGTCGATCCCGTCGCCGGGTCCCCGGCCGAGAAACTGCTTGCAAGAGCGACCGCGGTCCTCTCGGAGGTGTGCTCGGACGGCATGACGCCTTTCGAGAAGATGTACGCCGTATACAGCTGGTTCATGTCCAACACAAGATACGATTTCACCGGCGAGGTATGGGCGGGCAACACCCGTGACCCCGAGCGCGAGTCCGACATGTACGGGGCGCTTGTCGCATCGTTCCACGCCGAGGGACCGCTGCTGTACGGCAACGGGGTCTGCTACGGCTTTGCAAAGGCCTATGCCGTCCTGCTTGCCCTCGAGGGACTCGAGGTCAGGCGCGTGACCGGCCACAGCAGAGGAACGTACGGCTGGAGCGCGTTCGAGAAGGAGCCGTCCGGCAGCTTCTCTAAGGACATCCGGACCCACTCCTACCTGTATGTCAGGATCGACGGCCGCGACTACCTCAGCGACGTGACCTTCTCATACGCGGGCACCGTCTCCGTCGGCGGGACCGACGTCTGCTGGTACCGCGACATGGCCCTGGCCATTACGAAGCAGGAGCACGCCCAGGTCTATACCGATATCGTCGACCTCTACTCCGAGTCGCCGGATTACCTCCCCGCGTCCTTCCGCTATCAGGAGCGATTCACCTACGACGGGACCCGGCCCCTGGTCTGCCGCGACGAGGCCTCGCTCGACGACCTGCTGAAGGCGGCCCTGAAAGCAGCCCCGGCCAGCGGAAGCTGCTTCCTCAGCGTGACCGTGCTCGCCTACGCCCCCTACGAGACACTCAGGGCCAGGATCCAGCAGAGCTTCAGGACGGCCGGTATGACTTTTGTGATGAGCGGGGAGCTGCGGAACTTCGACGGCCGCCAGTACTACAATTGCATCGTCGCCGCGCGGCGGTGAGTCCGGGAGGACCCGGACGGGCGGGAGGCCCCGGCCTCCCGCCGGAAGGCCGGCCGGGCGGCCGAAAGACGCGGTCTCCGTTTTCCGGAAACTGCCCGGCAGGCCTTGACAACCGCGCGCGCGTGTGCTATAATTCTTGACTGTATAGAAAAAACGAAGAAACTACGCTGGTGTGGCTCAGTCGGTAGAGCAGCTGATTCGTAATCAGCAGGTCGCGGGTTCGAGTCCCGCCACCAGCTCCGTATTGTTGAACCGGGCAGGCCAGCAGGGTCTACCCGGTTCGCATATTGAGGCTCATTGTGCCGCGGCGGTTCCGTCCGGTCCGTCCCTGACAGCATGCGCGGCATAGATATGAACAGAGTCCGGGAGGCCGACTACCGGAACAAATAAAGGCGCGGGGAGCCGGGCTCCCCGCCATCGCGAAAGAAGGTGCGGCAATGCTCAAGATCGTGGCTCTAAACGGACTTCTGGGCTACGGATACAGCGAAGAGGCGCTGCAGATCGCCTTTTCCGAACATGTGGACTACCTCGGCGTGGACGCCGGATCGACCGACCCCGGTCCGTATTATCTCGGCAGCGGCAGATCGTTCACGGACCGCGGCGCGGTAAAGCGGGACCTCTCGCTGGCGCTGCCTCTGGCCCTCCGGCACAGGGCGCCGTTCATCATAGGCACAGCCGGGGGAGCGGGGAGCCGCGAGCACGTGGAGTGGCTGCTGGGCATACTGCGGGAAGTCGCGGCCGAGCAGGATCTTCACTTCAGCCTCGGCACCGTGTACAGCGACGTCACGGCCGAATACGCCCTCGGCAAGCTCGAGGCCGGGCGCCTCAGACCCATGAGCCCGTCCTTCGGCACCGACCGCGAGGCGATACTCGGCAGCAGCCGGATAGTCAGCCAGATAGGGATCGCTCCGATCATTGAACTGCTGCGCCGCGGGACCGACGTCATCGTCTGCGGCAGGGCCTGCGACACAGCCATCTACGCCGCTCCCTGCGTGTACAGGGGCTACGACATGGGCCTCGCCTTCCACATGGCAAAGATCATGGAATGCGGCGCCATGTGCTCCGAGCCGTTGGCCGCCGCCGATGTAATGCAGGGCTATATGTACCGCGACCGCTTCGAGCTCCGTCCGGCCAGCCCCTCAAGGCGATGCACGACGGCAAGGGTTGCCGCGCACACGCTCTACGAGCAGACCGACCCGTACATGATATACGAGCCCGACGGCGTATGCGACCTGTCGAACTCCGTCTTCGTCCAGAAGGACGCGAGGACCGTGAGCGTGTCGGGGTCCGTGTTCCGCGAGGCGGAGCAGAAGACGCTGAAGCTGGAGGGCGTGAAGCTGTCCGGCTACCGCACCGTGTGCCCGGCGGTCATAAACGACCCGGACACGATCAGAAACGTCGACGCGATCATACAGACCGTCACGGACTTCGTACGCAAGACCGCGGGCGGCTCGCTGCCCGAGGGCAGTTACGAGCTGTTTTTCAGAAAGAGCGGCGGGCCCGAGAGCTCGATGTGCGTCATCATAGACGCCGTCGGTAAGACCCAGGCGGCCGCCGATACGGTCTGCGCGCTCGCCCGCAGCCGCATGCTCCACACGGACTACCCCGGCAGGAAGTCCACCGCCGGGAACCTGGCGTTTCCGTTCTCGCCGTCCGACATACACGTCGGCGAGGTGTACGAGTTCTCCGTCTTCCATCTGGCGGAGGTCGACTCGCTGCTCGAGACCAGCGAGATCTGCGTCTCGGAGGTGTGACGTGAAAAAACTGTCTCAATACACGAAGATACTCCGCAGCAAGAACGCGGGGCCCCTGTACATAACCTTCGACCTGATCTTCGAGACCGGGGAGGACATGGAATACGTGCGCGAGCGGCTCGGCAGGGACCTGGTCGCCGGCGCGTACGGCGTCGATCCGGCCGATGTGAGGATAACGCCTTACGCCGTGGTCAACGCGATAAAGATCACCTTCCCGCGCAAGCACGTCAGCGGCAGCCTGCGCGACGACGACATCTACGGCTGCCAGCAGCACGTGCCTCTCTCGCAGATCGAACTGTAGGCGGCAGCGGACGCCGGACTCTGCGCCGGCGCCCGGCATTCGAAAAATGAAAAGGAAAAAATGGTTCAGGCTTGACAACGCGGCGCTCATCTTTCCGGCCATTATGAAGCGAAGGTGGAACAACGTCTTCCGCATCTCGGTCTCCCTTACGGACCCTGTCGATCCGGAGACGCTCCGCCTTGCGCTCAACGGCCTGCGCGGCCGTTTCCCGACCTTCTTCGTGCGCCTGAGGGCCGGCTTCTTCTGGTATTACCTGGAGGAGATCACGGGCGAGGTCCCGGTCTCGTCCGACTTTGCCTATCCTCTGACCCACATGAGCCGCAGGCAGCTCGGCAGATGCTGCATAAGGGTGCTCTATTACGGCAACAGGCTGGCCGTCGAGTTCTTCCACTCGGTCACCGACGGCACCGGCGGGGCCGTATTCGTCAAGAACCTCACCGCGGAGTACATAAGACTGAAGTACGGCGTCGGCGATCTTTCCGGCGGCATATTCGATCCGTCCGGGGTCCCGGATCCCGCCGAGCTCACCGACCGCTTCCCGGAGTTCGCGGGCGGATATCCGGTCAGCGAGGAGGACACGCGGGTCTTCAGGCTCAGGGGTACGCCCGAGCCCGACAGGTTCCGCCACCTGACGACAGGCATCGTGCCGACCGACGCGCTCATCGACGCGGCGCACCGGCACGGGGCGACCGTCACATCGTTCCTTGCCGCCGTGATGGCGGAGGCGGTGGGCCGGGTCCAGGCAGAGAACGTCCCCAGGGGCGCGATGCGGCCCGTAAGGATCATGATCCCGGTGAATCTGCGCCGCCTGTTCGGGACGGACACGCTGCGCAACTTCGTGCTTACCGTGACGGCCGGTTACGACCCCAGGCTCGGCGACTACACCTTCGACGAGATATGCTCCAGGGTGAAGCACAGCCTTGCCCTCGACGCGACCCGCCAGCACATGGCGGGCAAGATCGAGGCCAACGTCCGTCCGGCCCGCAACCGGATAATCAGGCTTATGCCGCTGTTCATAAAGAATCCCGTCATGCGCGCGGTCTACCATTTCGTCGGCGAGAGGGTCGGCTGCATCAACGTCTCGAACCTCGGGAGCGTCAGCTTCCCGCCGGCATACGAGGGGTTCGTGACCAGGTTCGAGTTCATCATCGGCGTACAGTATTCCTACCCCAACAACTGCTCGGTCGTCAGCTGCGGTGGCAGGACGTTCATAAACATGATACGCAGCAGCAGGGAGTCCGAGCTCGAGCGGCTCTTCTTCGCGAGACTCGTGGAGCTCGGGCTGCCCGTCGAGATCGAGAGCAACAGGAGGAGGTGAGGATATGTACTGCGTGAAATGCGGCGTGAAGCTGGCCGACGGCGAGACCGAATGCCCGCTCTGCCACACCCCGCTTCCGGCCGTCGAGGGCGGCTCGGGAGCCTCGTTCACCCCTTACAGCGACCGCTATCCCAGGGAGAGGGACCACGAGAAGTACCTCATCCTCGGCAGCATAACCGCGGTCATGGCCGCCGCCTGCCTCATCTGCCTCATACTCTGCCTCAAGACCTACGGCAGGGTGTACTGGTCGGGCTACGTCATGCTGGGGATCGCCCTGGCCTGGACGGTATGCGTGCTGCCGGCCTTCTTCAGGCGATGGTACCCCATGATCTTCCTGCCGGTGGACTTCGCGGCGGCGGCCGGCTATCTGCTCTACATCTGCGCCTCGCTCGGCCAGCACTGGTTCCTAAGTTTCGCCTTCCCGCTGACCGCCATCGTCGCCGCGCTGACGATATCGACCGTCTCCATGCTGAGGTACATAAAGAGGGGCAGGATTTTCATCGTCGGCGGGGTGCTGATGGCAATAGGATCGCTCTGCATGCTGGTCGAGTTCTTTCAGCACATAACCTTCCGCACGCCGATGTTCGTGTGGTCGCTCTACTGCGTGGCCTTCTTCACGGCCCTCGGCCTGTTCTTCATACTCTCCGGTATGATCCCGCCGCTGCGGGCCTTCCTGGAGAGGAAGTTTTTCTTCTGAGGGGCAATGAAGTTGCGCGCTGCGCGCGCAAATGAAGTGCCGCTGCGCGGCAATGAGGAAATGAAGTTGCGCGCTGCGCGCGCAAATGAAGTGCCGGCCTGCGGGCCGGCAATGAAGAAGCGGGCGGAGCCCGCTGATGAAGTTGCGCTTCGCGCAAATGAAGTGCCGCTGCGCGGCAATGAGGTGCCGGCTGCGCCGGCAATGAAGGAATGAAGCTGCCGCCCTTCGGGGCGGCTAATGAAGCCGCGGGCTTTGCCCGCTGGTGAAGGAATGAAGCCGGATACCGCGGCAGCTGTTACATCTTACGGTGATTGCCGGTTCGCTTTTCTCACTTTCCAGCTTGATTTGAACACGGAGGTAATCATGAAAACAGTTAATCGCCTTACTTTCGCAACGCTTTTGATTTTGTCTGCGTTAGCTCTGTCGGGCTGTTTTGCTTTTCTGCAAAAAAGAAGCACAAAAACGATCAGTTCCTTTCCGGCGGAAACTGCACCTTCACAGGTAATTTACACAGAAGATCAGTGGGTTATGCTGAACAATGTTTACGGGAGCTCAGATTATTCGATTAGTATCGGAGATGATCTGAATTCGGTAAACAGTATCTATCAGGTCAACAATGTCAGCATATGGTATATTGTTGCTGATGACAGTGGAGTGGCCTGGTGCGAAAAATCAGATGAACTTTATTCTTTCAAGATTTTCGTTTTTGAAAATAATGCAGTAGAAACTGTTTTTCAGGTGGAAACTGAAAAGGGATATCAGCCGCAAAACGTCGGCCTTTATCTCAATACTGTTTATTACTGTTTCATCGATTATGATGAACAGAATGTGCAGGTGATCGCATATGATATCGCAACAAGAACTTCGAACTGTATCAGCAGAGCCGACTTTAAAGAAAAGAACCAGCCGTATTCCATTAATCTGCAGGGGGAATTCTTAAGTTTCATATGCTCTGATGAGATCAGGGTGTGCAGCCTTCAGAATAATGAAACGGTATTTGACTGCGTTTTGCCCGGTACCGTCAATTATGTCTTCAGTGCTTCCTACGACCGCATCAATGACACTTGCGCTGTTTACTATGCCGATAATGACAGCGAAGATATAGGCATTCTAAAAGATGGAGAAGGCGAAATCAAATCTGTCTTTACATTCTCCGAGAATCACTACGCTTATCAGGACAGAATCGAATGCCATGACGGACATATATACTGGATTTCGCAAGCATCTGTTTCCGGAACAGTTTCCGATCATTACAGATTCATCGACTACAATTATCTAAAGGATCGGCCGACAGAAATAACCAGAACGTTCAGCTACTGTCGAAATGAAGACGGTATGTATCTGCTCCGGTTTAACAGGAGCGGAGAATATACTCATATCGATCTGTGCCGGTATTGATTTGCTCCCTTAGGTCGTTCCTTCGGATTAGAGCGGGCCGTTGAGGCAACGTCCGTTCGTACTGTCTGTCCGGTTCGCTCCTTCCGTAAGACTGGCCCGGTCTGAAAGGGGCGCAAACGCCTTGACGCCTTCATTCCTTCATTTGCGCGCGCGGCGCGCAACTTCATTTCTTCGTTTGAAAGGACGCGGCCGGGCGGCCGCGCGGGTAAAAGCATGTACGCTGACAGAGATTACATCGTCTCGCTGCGCCGGGAACTTCACCGGCATCCCGAGCTCGGATTCGAGCTGCCCCGGACTCTGGCCCTCGTGAGGAGGGAGCTCTCGGCTCTGGGGATACCGTTTACCGAAAAGTACGGCGAGTCGGGCATCGTGGGCTTCATAAATCCGGAAAAGAAGGGCTTCACCATCGGCATCAGGGCCGATATGGACGCCCTGCCCGTCACGGAGAAGACGGGGCTGCCCTTCGCCTCCGAGACGGAGGGGCTTATGCACGCCTGCGGGCACGACGCCCACACGGCGATGCTGCTGGGGACCGCCAGGGCGCTGAAGAGCATGGAGAAGGACCTCGCCTGCCGCGTCGCGCTGGTGTTCCAGCCGAGCGAAGAGGGCCTGCGCAGCGGCGCCGCCGAGCTCGTAAAGGGCGGCGTCATGGACGAGATCGACGTCATCATCGGCCTCCACGTGGAGAACTGGCTGCCCTCCGGCTGCATAGGCGTATGCAGCGGCAGCTCGATGGCGTCGAGCCGCAATTTCCGCATAGACTTTTACGGGCGCACCGCCCACGCGACGATGCCCCAGTCCGGCGCCGACGCGCTTGCCGCGGCCGTGAGGACATACAACGACATAATGTACATGACCGGGAGGGAGATCAGCCCCTTTGCGAAGTACGTGTATTCCGTCGGCAGGCTCGAGGGGGGCACGGCTCAGAACGTCGTCGCCGACAGGGCCTTCATGCAGGGGACCATCCGGACCTTCGACATGGAGCTCGACGCCTTCCTCATCCGCCGCACGCAGGAGATCGCCGAGGCCGCCGCGTCCGGGACGGGCGTCAGGGCGGTCACCGACTCGACCCTGCTGACCGGCGTCGTATACAACAACCCCTATCTCTCCGAACTCGTTATCGAGGCCGCAAGGCAGGTCGCCGGGAGCGACCGCATTAGCAAGATGCCCGAGAAGCTGAGCTCCGAGGACTTCTCGGTCTATCTGACGAAGAAGCCCGGGGTGTTCTTCAGGCTGGGCACCAGGAACGAGGCCGCAGGCTTCACCGGCCTGCCTCACAACAACGATTTCATGATCGACGAGGACGCCTTCCCGGTCGGTACCGACACCTGCGTTCAGTTCGTGCTGAACAACATGCGCGGCATCGATATGGACAGGGTGGCGGCCTCCGATGAAAGAAAGCGCGGATGAGGCGGCTCTGGGAGGACCGGTCATGATAAGAATCGAAACATACGAGCAGGCGCTCTTCGAGACCATAAAGCGGGGGGCTACGGAGATCTCTCCCGACGTGAGGGAGGCCTTCGTGGCCGCCATAGACAGGGAGGCCGACCCCGACGCCCGCAAGGGGCTCGAGGCCACGCTGCGCAGCATGGACATGTCCGCGGTGCGCCGCAACCCGCTCTGCGTCGACACCGGCTGGCCCATCTTTTATTTCAAGGTGGGCAACGAGTGCCGGCTCGAGGGCGGCCTTATGGGCCTCGAGGAGGCCGCCAGAAGGGCCGTGGCCGAGTGCACGAGGCTGGGCTTCCTGCGCTCGACGATGAAGCATCCCCTCACGGGCTACGATCCCGGCAACAACATCGGAGCCAACATACCCGACTTCACCTACAAGTTCGTCGAGGGCGACTCGATCGAGCTCTCCTACGCCGCCAAGGGCGGAGGCAGCGAGTGCTTCGGCGGGACCCGTCACCGCATAGTGGCCTTTGCCGACGGCGTCAAGGGCATTGAAAAATTCGTCGTCGACTGCTTCACGGCGTCGGCGAGGGCCGGCGCGGTCTGTCCGCCGTCCGTGCTCGGGGTGGGCATCGGCGGGACCGCGAACGTCGCCGCCAACCTGGCAAAGGAGGCGGCGTGCCTGCGCAGGATAGGGTCGTCCAACCCCGACCCGATGTTCGCGGCCATAGAGAGGGATCTGTACGGGGCGCTCAACAGCCTCGGCATAGGCATTCTGGGATCGGGCGGCAGCACCTCGGTGCTTGCCGTGAACGTCGAGTACGCCTACACGCACATAGCCGGCATTGCCGTGGCCACCAGCACCAACTGCATGGTCGCCAGGCGCGCCTCGTCGAGGATAGACGCCGACGGCACCGTCACGCGCATGGACGCCCCGATGTGGTTCGGGGACAGATGAGCGCACCTCCCGGCCGGCAGAAAGAGGTATTCAAATGGCAGAGTTTCATCTTGAGGGCCCGCTCTCCGAGGAGGACGTGACCCGGCTCCAAATCGGAGACACGGTCTACATATCAGGCAGGGTATTCACCTGCCGCTCCAGGCTCCAGAGGTACGTGTTCGACGAGGGCCATCCGCTGAACTTCGACATCTCCGGGCGCAACATCCTGATCCACAACGGCCCCATAGTCGTCCGCGAGAACGGCGCGTGGAGGCTGGTGTCTTTCATGCCCACCTCCAGCATACGCTTCGAGAAGTGGGGCGCCCGGAGCGTGCGAGACTGGAACCTGCGCATGATCGTCGGCAAGACAACAATGGGCCCCCGCACGGCGGAGGCCATGAAGGAAAGAAAGTGCGTGCACGTGTCGCCGAGGTCCGTCAGCCCGAATCTGTGGATAGACTCCATCGAGGTCGAGGACGTCAACCTCTTCGACGAGCTCGGCAGCATCGAGGCCGCCTGGTTCTTCAAGGTGAAGGACCTCGGGCCGTTCACGGTCGACATCGACTGCGAGGGAAGAAACTATTTCGACCGGCTCGACGGCCAGATCGACGAGAGGAAGAAAGATGCGCTCGGCAGGCTCGGGATCGACGAATCGTTCGAATTCACAAAACTGTACTGAGACCCGCGGCGCGGCCGTCGTCAGGTACGGAAAGGAGGTTCCCGTGAAAAGAAAGGATAAGATCAGGCTGAGTCCGGTCAGCACCATGCACTACATCCGCTTCGCGCTCCGTCTCATCATCTTCGGGGTCCTCCTGGTCCTGTACGTCCTGTACAGGCTCTTCGGAGGCGACGACATCGCCTCGGTGATAGAGAGCTATCCCGCCCTTCTGGTGCTCATATGGGCCGTCTTCGTCGCTGAGATGATCTTCAGATTCTTCCCCTCGCGCATCGAGAGCCCTGGCTGCCAGAAGCAGTTCGCCTGCAATTACACGAAGACCGGCAGGACCGACATCGTTATCCAGGACAACCACGGGGTCATGATGGCCGCGTTCGTATGGATGGTGCCGAACGTCATCCTCGGCGCCCTCTACATGGAGGGCATACTGGACGACGGCATAATGATCCTGGTCTGCTCGGCCTATTCGGTCTGCGACATGATCTGCATCCTGTTCTTCTGCCCGTTCCAGACCTGGATACTGAAGAACAAGTGCTGCTGCACCTGCCGCATATACAACTGGGACTACGCCATGATGTTCACTCCGCTGTTCTTCGTCAGGAAGCCTTACACGTGGAGCCTCGTGGCGCTGTCCGTCGCCCTGCTGGCGCGCTGGGAGATCACCTTCTACTTCCACCCGGAGCGCTTCTCGGAGGACACGAACGGCTACCTCAACTGCGCAAACTGCAACGAGAAGCTCTGCCACCACAAGGACCAGCTGAAGCGGCTGTGGAAGCAGATAGCCGAGTTCACTCAGAAGCGCATAGGGAAGCTCAAGTGAGAGCGTCCCGGCCGGACAGGCCGCTGCGCTCCAGCATCTCGGCATACCAGCGGAAGGAGCAGCCCCGAATGTTCGTCACGTGGTGGTTCACAGACCTTAGGCCCGCGACGTCCCATTCGATGAGCAGGAAGCGGGGCTCGGTCCCGGGCAGCTCGAGCGAGCCTATCCTCGCGGAGGACTCGGCCGGAGCCTCGGCCCGGCCGCTGAGGAGCACCTCTCCGGTCGCGACGTCGCGCACGGCAAAGCCGAACTCCGCGCCGTACGGTCTCTCGTTTGCCGCGAACAGGCCGTAGACTCCGCCCTCGGGCTCGTCTATCATGAGGCAGAGCGGTTCCTGGGACCGCTTTATGAACGAATAGGCCAGCTTTTTGCGGAAATAATAGTCCACGACGGCGTCGGATACCTGAGGCCAGCCGTCGAGCAGATTCCACCAGATTATCCCCGTCCTGCGCCACTTTCCTATACGGAAGCGCTCGATGAAGTACTTTTTCGCCTCGGCCTGCGAGATCTGGCTCTGGCGGACGAAGTCCCCGAGATCCTCCTCGGCGCTGCCGAAGAGCGTCTCGACCTGGCTGCGGGCCAGCCTTATGCGGTAGGCGAAGGCCGCGCCCTCGCGAGGGTCCGGGCAGGCGGCGTGGACGAGGTATTCGCGGGTGGTCTCGCCGCCGGGTTCGAACAGCTTCCCGGGCTCTCTCAGGAAGGAGCGGAGCGACTCGACGGCGGGGAAGCCGTGGTAGCCGGTCTCGCTGGCAAAGCTGCACGTGGCGTTTCTGTAATAATCGCCCTTGAAGTAGTCCCTGGGGCCCCAGAGATGATCTTCGGGCATGGCCAGTCCCTCGCTGAACACCTTTTCGCTGATGAACGGCGAGCTCGGCAGATAGGGCCTTCCGTAGTCCCAGTCGGCGACGGCCCGCCTCAGCACGTCCCTTGTCAGGCGGTTGTCGTTGGGATCGAAGCGGATCCCGTTCCAGCCGGCAGCCGCGCAGTCGCATTCGTTGTCGCCGGCCCACAGGGCCAGGGACGCGTGGTTGCGCAGGCGCAGGATCTGGCATACGGCCTCGTCCGCGAGCGCCGCTGCGGCGGGAGCGTCGTCCGGGTAGCGTCCGCACCCCATGGCAAAGTCCTGCCACACCATTATGCCTTTTCTGTCGCAGAAGTCGAAGAAGGCGTCGGATTCGTAAACGTTGCCGCCCCAGCAGCGGACCATGTTGCAGCCGGTCCCGTCGAGCAGCTCCAGCGCCCTGTCCAGCCTCTGCGCGTCCCTGCCGTGGAAGGCGTCGAGCGGCACCCAGTTCGTGCCCATGACGAAGATCTTCTTACCGTTCACCCTGAAGAGGAACTCGCCGGGGTCGCCGGCCCCGTCGGGGTCGCGGCGTTCGAGTTCGACCGTCCTTATGCCGAGATCGAGCCTCAGGCTGTCGCAGAGGCGGCCGCCGCGACAGAGCTCGACGGCAGTGTCGTACAGGCAGGGCTCGCCGGAATTCTTCGGCCACCACAGGCGCGGCCTGTCTACCGAGAAGCCGAAGCGCGCGTCGGTGTGCCACAGCGTTCCTCCGAAGGAAAAAGAGCTGTCGCCGCAGGAGCCGCGGACCCTCACGGAATAATCCGTAACGAGGTCGCCCCCGAGTGTGGCGCTAATGTGGAAATTCATATCGGCACGGCCGTCCGACAGGCGTGTTACGGCAAAGTACACGCTGTCTATGCGGTCCGTTTTTTTTCTTTGCAGAGTAACCGGCCTCCATATTCCCGCCGAGACGATGCGGGGCATGATGTCCCAGCCGAACATGTGGGCCGCCTTCCTGACGGCAAGCGTCGGGTAGGTGTACGGCATGGCCGTCCTGGCCGGAGGGAGCTTGACGCGGCGCGCCTCGATCGCGGCCGGGCGGATGTGCACGACCATCGAGTTCATCCCTCGGCCCGGCGCCGGAGAGACGTCGAACGGGACGAACATGTTGGAGCTGGACGCCGCGAGAGCGCCGTTCACGTATACCTCGGCGAAGGTGTCGACGCCCTCGAAGCGTATGAACTCGGAGTCGCCGTCGGCTTCGAACTCGGTGAAATACCAGACGTGGAGATTCTCGAGCTTCCGTGCAAGCAGGGCGTTGTCTGAATAGTACAGATCCGGCAGCAGGCCGGCGCGCATCATGTCGCACTCGAGATTGCCCGGGACCTCGGCGTCGATAGCCTCAAGCCCGGCCTTTCTTATGTCTTCCGGCGTACGCAGGGAGAGGTCCCTGCAGCGGCTGTCCTCGCAGAAAGCGAGTTTCCATCTGAACACGGCTGTATCACGTCCTTTCCCGGCGCGCGCCGCCTTCCGCCCCGCCGAAGAAGCGGTACTCGGCCCTGGCGCACAGATAGTGGTATACGGGCAGATAAAGCTCCTGGACCCTGTATGTCCCGCTCTCCGGCACGCGGACGGCGATATCGCAGATGCGCGACAGCTCGCTCTCCCTCGCGCCGGTCAGCGCGACCGTGACAAGGCCCGCCGCCCTTGCGGCGACGGCCGCGGCGACTATGTTGCGCGATCCGCCCGAGGTCGACAGGCAGAGGAGGACGTCGCCCGGCCTGCCGTATCCGTACACCATCTGGGCGAAGGCCAGCTCGGCCGACACGTCGTTCGAGAAGGCTGTGAGGACCGAGGTCTGGGAGGGCAGCGATATTGCCGGCAGGGCTCCCTCCAGCAGATCGGCCATCTCTGCGGCATCCGGCAGACCGCTCCCGGCCAGGGCCGCCCTGAAACGGGCGTCCGCGGGGCGCCTCAAAAGGAAGCTCTTCATGAGCTCCCCCGCGATGTGGTCGCAGTCGGCGGCGCTGCCGCCGTTGCCGCAGGCCAGGAGCTTTCCCCCGGCCCCGAAGCAGCGTATCAGAGCGTCAGCCGCGGCCTCGATGGCGGAGCGGCAGACCTCCAGCTCAGGAAAGCGTCCGTAAGGATCGCAGACCGTCCCTGTCATGACAACACCTCGTTTTCCGCGGCCGCGCACAGCGCCGCATAATCTCCTATCCTGTCTCCGAGCTCCGACGCGACTATCCTGCAGACGGCCAGCGACCCCGGCAGGCACTCCTCCCGCAGACTCTTCTCCATGGCCTCCCGGAGAAGGGCCTCGCTGCGGCGGAATATGCTGCCGATCACTATCAGCTCCGGATTCAGTATGTCTATGAGTATGGCAAGGCCCTTTCCGAGCATCTCGCCGCTCCTGCGGTAGATCTCCGCGGCGTCCGCGAAGCCGGCGTCCGCCGCGTCCGCGACCGTCTTCGCGTCGATGACGCCGCCCGGCCGGGGCAGGAAGGAGACGCTCCCGCCGCGGGCCTGCGCCAGCCCGGCCGCGGCCCTGCCCATGGCGGCGATGCCGCCTCCGGAGCAGAAGCCCTCGAAGGAGCCCGCCTTGCGGTGGCCTTCGGGGCCGCGGGGGGCCAGCCTTATGTGGCCGACCTCGCCGGCCATGCCGGAGGCACCGGTGTAGAGCCTTCCGCCTAGTATCAGTCCGGCTCCCATGCCTGTGCCGAACGTGAGAAAGATCATGCTGCCGACGCCCCTGCCGGCTCCGAACTTCCATTCGGCCAGGGCGCAGGCGTCGGCGTCGTTCCGCAGGGAGACCCTGCCACCGTACCTTTCCCTCAGCATGTCGCAGATATGAAAATCGTCCCAGCCCGGAAGGTTGGGAGGGGACAGGATGACGCCTTTTTCCGGGTCGAGCGGTCCCCCGCAGCTGATCCCTATCGAGGACAGATCGCCGGTCATGCTCTCGGCGAGCCTACACAGTCTTCCGACCGTCTCTTCGGGCGAGAGAGAGAGGTCGGTAGGGAACTCCCGCCTGTCCGCGACGCGGAGCCCGCCCGCGGACGCTTCTCCGACGCATACGGCGCACTTTGTGCCGCCGATGTCGAAACCCACCATATCTGATGCTCCTTTGCTCCGGAGGGAGGCGCTGCGCGCCTCCCTCCGCTTTCTGTATAGGCGCGGTTCAGCGGCGGCGCTTCCCGCGCGAGAGGGGAAGCGCGGCGGCCGCCGCAAAGGCGGCGAATACGGCGGCGGACGCCGCGGAGCCGCAGCCCTTCTTTCCGGTCGGCCGGGCCTCCGTTGCTGCGGGACCGCCGGCCTTTTCGGTGCCGGCGCCGGAGGTGTTCGCCGCGGGCTCCGTCCCGGGGGCCTCAGTGGCCGCCGGTTCGGTCGCGTCATCCGTGATCTCCGCGCTGTCGCCGCCCCCGGTACGGGCGTTGATGAAGCTGAGGGCCTCGCCGGCGTCCTTCATGAAGCGGATCTCGTAGATGTACATGTAGGCGCCCTCTCTGCAGCCGGTGTTCCAGTCGAGGCGTATGTGTTTGATATCGCCGAACCAGGAGGAGCAATTGGAGAAGTCGAACAATATGTATTCGGTCTCGCCGTCGCCGACGTAAGGGACGCGCAGGTCGGCGCTGCCGTATCCGGCCTGCTCGACCGTGTTGCATATGCCGAACACCTCGAAGGTCGTCCCGGTTACGGACGGGTCGCACCTGGCCGTAATGACCATGCATTTGCAGTCGTCGGCGGAGACGGGGGCGGACTTGACGGCCGTGTAGTACTTGTTCATGTCGAGCTGTACGTACGGGTCGTTCGTGTCGGCCACGGATATGAATTTCATGGTCCCGTCCTCGAAGAGCACGTTCATGTCGTGCTTGAGTCTGAAGCAGGTCCCGAGCTCCTCCGTGAATATGTCAAGCACGGCGCTGTCTGCGAGCGGAGGACCGTCGTACTCCTTCATCTGGGTCTGCGGCGTGTCGACATGCTCCGTGCCGAAGCGGATGTAAGAGAACGAGCCGGAGTTCTTCGTCGTGAACTTGATGTAGACGCTGTGGACTCCCTCCGGGATCAGCACGGGGAAGGTGACCTCCTTTGCGTCGACGATGCTCCAGCCGCCGGTGTCGCTGATCTTGCACTCCCCGGCGAGGAACAGCTCGTTGTTGGGATAGTCGTAGTAGATGTCGAGGTCGGTCGTCTCACCGGTGCGGGCGTCGTACCCGAACCTGAGGGTGATGGACAGCGCCCCGGTCCTGCCGAAATCGACGTTCTCGAAGGCGACGATGTCGTTAAGCGACGAATTGCCGCAGCCGTAGCCGGCGACGAAGCCTATCGACGTCCCGTTCCCGCCGAGATCGTTCGTGGTCGGGTCGTCGATGTATTTCTCGGTCGAGCCGTTAAGCGCGATGTTCTGAAACGCGTCGAGGGTCTCGGCAGCGGCAAAGACCGCGGGGACGAGCGCCGTGAGCGCGAAGGCGGCCAGTATCAGGCAGATCAGCGTTCTTTTCATTTTGCTCTCCTTTTTTCGGTTGTTTCGTTCCGCGCGCACGGCCGTTGCGGCGCGGTTCGCGGGCGTGAATGCCCCGCGCCGCGCGGATGCGCGCCGGGGACACCCTCCGGTTTAATTATGATATGTCCGGGCGGGAAAGGCAACTGTGATTATCCGGCCGGTAACTAAGAAAAGCTCGACTCCCGAGTTGACACGGACGGACGCTTGTGGTAGTATTGAGAAAAAGGAGAGTTGCTATGATCAGTCCGTCAAGATTGACCCCGATGGAGGCCGGCGACGCGGCCATGTCCGCCGATCTTCACGCCCTGTCGGCCGGCGACGTCTACGCCCTGCACTGGCACGACTATTACGAGCTCGAGCTGGTCCTGGAGGGAGAGGGCCTTCACCGGCACAACGACGCGGAGTACCCTATCGGACCCGGCAGCGCGTACCTGATGTCGTTCTTTGACTATCATTCGCTGAGGACGACGACGCCCATGAAGATACTCAACGTCAGCTTCCGCCGGGCCTTCATGCCCGATGCCCTGGCCGGGGCCCTGCAGGCAGGCCCCAGAAGATACAGCTGCCGCTTCGACGGGGAGGACTTTGCCTACATGAGGGAACTTGGCGGGCGACTGCTCCGCGGCGATTCCGACGGCGGCTCCCTTGCCGAGTTCCGCGGCCGGGCGCTTCTGAGCCTTATGCTCACCGAGGTGATCCGCAAGGCGGACCCTTCGCCGTCCGCGAGGGCAAACTCGCTGGCCCAGAAGGCCGTGGCCTTCATACAGGGGAACTACGACCGGGACATCTCGCTCTCCGGGATAGCCTCGCGCCTCTCGGTGACTCCGACCTATCTCGGCACTGTGTTCAGGCGGGACGTCGGCATGTCTTTCAACGGGTATCTGAACACGGTCCGCCTGCGCTACGCCTGCGGCCTGCTGACGTCGACCGACCTCTCCGTCAAGGAGATAGCGGCGGCTTCCGGCTACGGCTCGACGGAGTACTTCCTCTATGTTTTCCGCCGCAAGCTCGGAATGACCCCCGGGGCCTACAAGGCGATATCGGCCTCCGGCTGAGGCAGATACACCGGTCTCGGAGCGGGCGGCAACTCCGGCGCTGCCGGGACCTCGGCCGGGGAGATGACCGGGCCCCGGCCGGGAGCGCATGAACCGCAGACCGCCCCTCGCGCAGGAACACAGAAGCCGCATGGGCGCCCTTTCGGGCGCCCATGCTTTTTTGATATGGGTATATGCGGGATTCGGGGCTACCTTGCCGCCGGGGGAGGTGATACAATTAATAAGCAATAACAATTGAGCTGTTCGGCAACCGTCAGTATCTGTCATTTTCAGTTTCTCTTCGGAGGTTCCGGTCATGGTCACTTACGCTTTCGGAATGCTTTCCACAGCCGCTCTGGCCCTCGTCATGTACCTTGTCGGTTCGTTCATCGTCGGCAAGGTCGGTTTTTTGAGAAAATA
>JAEEGL016149095.1_pt1 | contig 18982 bp, 21 predicted proteins | sample 9134231 | NCBI WGS metagenome assembly JAEEGL01 (sample SAMN16246548, study PRJNA631951) | gut metagenome | biome: gut microbiome; feature: rumen; material: fiber-attached | host: Bos | place: Iran: Karaj | collected 2018-10 | reverse complement strand
GACAGCTGACTGGCAACGCCCTCGTACCTTTATTAATAGGAAGACAAGGTTGCGGCAAGTCAAGCTTCTGCCGTATCCTACTGCGCCGTGACCTGCTCGACTACTACAACGACCGCATCAACTTTAAGAACGAGCAGGACTTGAACCTCGGCCTCACATCATTCGCGCTCATCAACCTCGATGAGTTTGACAAGATCACCCAGCGTCAGCAGATCGTCCTGAAGTATCTCGTCTCAACAGCTGACCTCAAATACCGTCCGCCTTACGGCAAGGCCTATACCTCAAACCGTCGCTATTCCTCGTTCATCGGCACCACCAATGAGCAGATGCCGCTGACAGACCCGACGGGTTCAAGAAGGTTTATCTGTGTACCTATCGACGGCGATATCGATTTCCTGACACCTGTGCAGCATGACCAACTCTATGCTCAGCTGATGCAGGAGATCCGTCAAGGCGAGCGCTATTGGCTCACGAAAGAAGAGGAACGCTCGCTGATGGAACACAACCTGCAGTACCAGCGCCTCAACGGTCTTGGTGAGATGCTGATGGCCGTCATCCAGAAACCACGCAATACGCCTTCCGCTAACGATGCCCAAGGCGAAGGGGAAGGGGAGTGGATGTCCCTCAAGGACCTTTCCACCTTGCTCAAGACCCACTTCAAAGGTTATAAGGAAGATGAGGGCACATTCCGCAAAATCGGCAATTACCTCAGCCGTCCAGAATACAAGTTCCAGAGCAAGCACACTAACGCCGGCACCCTCTATTATGTGATGCGGAAAATTGCATGGACTCAGTGACAGGATTGTTTATTTGATGATCCATCCATTAGCATTCAGTTTAGATTTGCATGACTCGCAGAAACCTGTCGTTTGCGGGAACTTCATCTTATGTTCTGCATCCACCATGTAGCAATGCTGGTCAGAACAGTGATTCAACCCAAATGCGTGGCCCAATTCATGGAGTGCCAACTTGACGAAGTTCTCGTCAGTTTGATCCTTTCCAGTACTTGGTATTCTTGATGACACCACACATTTGTATGTTCCAACAGGACTCACCCCCATAATACCATAAGTCTGTGAGATGTCATTGGGCTTGAATATCACATAGTCAGTCAGTCCGATAACGGCATCGCCGTTACGATGCTTGCTCAATTCCTCAAACAATCCAGTACCACGATATCTGTTTCGCTCCTTGTTATAGTGTTTATCTGGAAGAGTAAGGCTTTGCTCTTTCAAATTTATGTGTGGATGATAATCCTTCAACAGTCTTTCCAATCTTCTGGCCTTAGCTTCAGGGAAATTCCCATAACGATAAATGCTTATCGTCTTGGGTACCGGCAGCGTTTTGACTCCATTCTTTACTTCTTTCTTTGCCGGATCTGGTGATTTCTTTTGATGCTTATCTGAACGACAGGCAACAAGAAACACTATTAACACCAACACAAAAATGGTAATTATCTTGTCCTTCATACTTATCTCTGCTTATCTCCGCGAAAGAGTTCATCTGCAAGGCTCAAAGCCTTAAAATAATTTTTCTTGTCGTACATATCGTATTTATGCAGAGTTTCAAGCATATAATAGTCCATAGCTCCCCCAAGTATTGCTCCTGTCAGCGAAGCGGCGTTGTTATCCTTTACAATATTTTCCAGTACGTTAACAATATCCATCTCTTTCCTGTTGATATAGCGCATAGACAGATAAATTGCCTTTACAATTGGCAGATAAACGTTCTTACACTCTTCGCAGAATCTATTTAGATTCTGTATATCATCGTCATCGTTACAGGCCAAAGACATAGCCAACCTTACGTAACATTCCAGTACATCTACATCTTCCGTTCTCTTGGGAAACAACTTGCGCACACTCACAATTCCATCAACAGCGGCCTCTTTCAAATGGTCTTTTGTCATACGTTCATAGGAATCTAGATCAGTCAGATGATAGACAACATGTGCAAAAAACACAGCAGAAATGCTGTTCAGAAATTGTAGTGTAAGTGTATCTGCAAGATCTGCCACTTGTTTGTCTGAACTATCAATGTCGTATCGCTTTGACGGAAGATGGTTGACAATTTGAACGTGTTCATTTACGGGCGTTATTACTCTTCTTGATTCTGATGTTACCACGCCATACAGAGGAATACATAGTATTCTTGATAATTCTTCTTTTTCACAACTGTTGTTGGTGGATAATCCATAAAAAGTACAACCGGAGAAAGCACCTCGCATCCTGTCTAATACAGTCATTGTTTTCCTTACGTCGGCTTCAAATTCAGCCTCGTACATAAGAGGAAACCATCATATTCTTCGCCAATCAGGCAAAATTCATTCAATAAATCAACAAGCCACCAATCCACGGTCAGTTTTCTATCCTTTATCTCTTTTTCCAACACTGTAAACTGTTTGGAAAATGACATAAACGACAGTCTACATCGAATAAGCCTGCATAAAAGATTCAGTATCTTTCTATGTATCTTTCGGCTGAAGTTCGTTTCACTATTAGTTTGCATTTAATAAAAACATTTTGATACCATCTTGCTAATCCCAGTCAAAGTCACTACGCTCGTATGGGTCAAAATCCTTAGCATCTTGAATTAGAGCTTCAAAATCCTTTGTGATTTTGGCGATGATCTCTTCAGAATCAATCGTGGCTAATAATGTATCGACATATTCATACATAATCGGTCGCTCTGTCTCTATGCCATTGGCAGGGAAACAGACGACACAACTGAGCATCATCTTTTTCATCTCATCTTTTTTGAGTGGAGGCGTACACCTAAGAGCAAAGATAAACTGCTCCCCATCTTGTTCAAAGGCTTCTGAGATGTAATGATGATCAATTCCCCATGTTTCCTTGGGTAACTCAGGGATTTGGGCCTTTGTACTTTCTATCAGTCTAAGTACACATTCCCTGATCTTCTTGATTGTTAATGATACTACTGCCATAATTTCACATCTTTAAGTCTTTATTCTTCTGTAAAGATAGAACTTTTTCTTCATCTATGTACAAATTACCTGTAACTTATAACGATAATTAAGAATTCATAATTCATTTACGCCCATTTGCTACTTCGTAAGATCAACGGAGAAACCTACGTTGAAATTCATTTCGAATTTAACCTTGCGGCCGAATATGGCATCGACAGCAACAGACAAAGAGATGATGTCAAACAACACGAAACTTACTCCCAACTCACTTTCCAATCCTTTAGCATAGTTGTTATAATACAAGACTTGTTCTTTTCCGCTTAATCCGTTCGATCTTTGTGCCCCCTTTTCACCATAGCCTAATCCCATGAAGACATAAATAGGGTAGTCTCTGCTGACGAGTCCATACTTGATGCCGGCCATTATTGAATTACGTATCATACCCAGATATGTTTCAGAACTTAGATCCACCTCTTCCTCGCATTCATCGGCGCAGAATCCTCTCTTCCAGTCACCAGATTTCAGGGCCAGATAGCCGCTTAGCCTTTTGCCAGCACCCACACGAACGGAAAAATACTTGGTGAGATTTAGATTGATCTCTGCAAATGCTCTCAGAGGGAAATAGTCGAATACACGGACTTGATATTCGTAAGTTGAAGCACGTAATTCGATATTCTCACCAGGCACCACTATTTCTTTATCTTCTGTATATGGGGTTCTCAAAATGAAACGGTGATTCTCCTTTTCTGTATGTTCTGATTCTGCACTATTCCTCAAGTCAATGTGTGAGGTCCATACATTATTGCCCTCAGAATCTTTTTTGGTATAGATAGAATCAGAGGATTCACTAATGATCGTGAGACTGTCTATTGACGACTTGAAGATAATGGTTGCACAATCTGAGATTTGCGCTCTCTTCCTGAAACCCTTTACATCAATGTGCTGGGCAGGAGCTTCAGTACTCATCATCAGCCCCATGAGGGCTATGGCTAAAACCTTGATAAAACTCATATATGTTCTTTCCATAATCGTCTTTACTTTAAGTCAAAAATATATCCACGCTCAACATTGTAGTACACACTATCACGTTTCTCTGTCACGCACAAGACAAACGGACTGTAAAGTCCATCAGGTAGTATGATGTTGAATTTGCATGGTACTGTAGTACGATATCGGTCACGTATGCCAACTTTCATCATCTGTTTACCATTTATGCTATCCGTCCTCCTGATATACATATACCCTTTCTTCATTCCTGGACTAACATAATTGACAGACCGGGCACCTTCTATGCTTTGGTAGATATTATAGCCGACAGAAAGTCCGGGCAAAACTACAGATATGAAGATTAATGTCAACAATGATACAGCCATTTTCTTTGTTCTAAACATCATCCACGAGCATGCTGCAAGTATAATTACAGCACTGATCAACAGGTATTCCAGTCTTTCATTGTCAACCTTGTACTGTGCCTTGTCATATACATATAGCCCGACAGCCAATATCACATATTCCAACCAATATGCCTTCCTTCCTAAATACTTGTTCAAGAAGTAGTATGCCACCATAGGCAGCGTCATCAGGGCATAGAACGAAAGCATTTCATCCATTTGATAACCAATTATGGCTGCAATGAATACAAGTATAACGATCTTCACAAACAGTTCCCCTGCTCCGTCCTTGAAGATAGCCAGTCCTGCTAGATCATACCACCGATAACCATTGGTAATGGTTGCCCGTCTGAGTGATTGAATTCCGTATACAAGTATTGGTATCAGCCATGCCCAGTAAATGATACATCTTACCCAGGACTCACCAGCTAAGTGCCGTTCAATGATATACTCACCTCCCGACGGTTGAGAATTGAACAAAATATCAGGGAATTCTCCCATACGGAAGATCATATTGTCTAATAGCCCCGTCAACACGGCGTATCCAAACAACAACGTGAATAAAGCAATCGGAATAATTCCATACCTCTCCTTGCAATACAATAGGAAACAACTATTGAACCGTAGCAAAATAGCATAATCCAATAGCAGGAGTTCCCAGTTGTTATCAAATACAACTGCGTGCCCTATTGCCACCATCAACATGCCTAAAACTAATAGGTCAAGCACGTAAAACCCTTTTCGAAGGAAATGTAACATATTCATATCATTTGTAGTTAAGAGACTCTTTATTTGCTACTATCTGATGACGACATGATGGTCATGAGGTGGTTTGTCGATTCGAATATGCTGACTATTCCGCAACATTCACCCTGTCTTATGTAAAAATAGGTGATATACTCATCCTCGACCCTTCTCCTGAAGGCTGGGGCAGCATCGTCGTAAATGACTTCTGTGACGTTCTCATTCTTTTCGAAATCGCGGATGCCATATTTACTACCCGTAACGATTAGTCCGTAGCGATCCGTCAGTTCGCAGTCGGATATTTCGAGATTCTTCCCATCGTTCGTTGCCGTAGTTTCAATCTCAATACATTCTTCAACGCTGTCGGGTATCCACTCTTCAACGCTGTCCACCACATTCACTTGTGCCGATGCGGCTATCGCCGTCATCAGACTCATTAATAATAAAACAATAATCCTTTCCATGTTATAACATCATTTTCTTTAATACCATACTTGTTTTTGATACTTGATACCTTTGTCTTCACACCATTTACATATATGAGTGTTTGCAGAATCTTTGTACTGCTTGAACCGCTCATAGATGGCCTTCACCATATCCTTTCCATTATGGGTACCAGTGCGCAGCATGAGTTTCTTCGTGTTCTCTTCATCCCACATGTAGTTTGCTTCAACCTCGCCACGTCTGTTATACTCATAGTCAATATCTGAGCCCCAATAATACTTGTTCATGCCGCATCTCCCATCTTCATAAATGAAGTAGAGAGCAGTTCCCTCTTTGCCCTTGTCAGCCCAGAAAGTCACCTCATAATACTCATGTGGCTTCTTGTAGCCATAATATTTCTTGTGTGCCATAATGCTCAATTCTTATTCCTCCACCAAATCCATCATCCAACGATACATAGAAAGAAACATCAGTCCGGTTCCAACACTCATATCCCTCATCTTCAGGACATGTTGACGATGAACATCATCAGGCAAGTCCATACAACCTTTGCTGATAAGGGCAATACAGCATTCAGGCCGAGTCTTGCTGAGCAGTGATGCTGAAGGATTAGTATTCGGAGCCATGCCAACAACAACGAACATATCAGCCTGTTTTGCGACACTGACGGCAGTATCCTGATTCCCGCCTTTAGAATCAATATGTACAACTTGCTTGCAGCCAGCTTGTTCAGGATGCGTGTCACTACTTTGTGTAATAACTGTTATGTCTGCACTATTCCGAAAGCTGACAATCCTCTTATAGAGGTGGATGCTTTCGGCTGCATTACCAGCAATCCTTTCGCTTGTAAGAAAAACAATTCTCTTTGCCATATCCTCATCTCCTATATTAAATAATGTGGCGAGAAATACGTCTTTCGTATTCTCGCCACAAAGGTATGATTTATTGTAGAACTATATTTGACTTTTGTATTGCCAAAAACTATTCTGCATCAAATTGAGACATTGAAATACACTCCCCCTTTATTATTGTAGTCGGATTCCACCTCTGAGTACAGTTGCGATAGTCCTTCTGCTGCATCTGCCTTGATATATCGGAGAGGCTTACTTATACGCACATTCTCTGGAAGTTCGATATCCTCTTTGTCTATGACAATAACCTGGCAATCCGTTTTGATCATGGATAGCAATTCGACAGCAGGAAACACTTTAAGGGAAGAACCTACAATGACAAAGAAATCCGCCTCCTTAGTGACAGTGACAGCTTGCCTCCAGATTTCATTGTCGAGTTCCTCATCAAAGAATATCACATATGGACGGATCTGTGATCCGTCTTCTGCCTTATCTCCGAGGTGTATATCAGGATTGTCCATGTCAATAGCAAGTGGATTATACGGATGCAGAGTGGAGCAGTTCTTCAGTGCCTCTCCATGCAAATGGATAACGTTGCCAGTCCACGCCCTTTCGTGGAAGTCATCACCATTCTGTGTAATAACGACCACAGATGGAGAAAGCCTCTCAAATTCAGCAATCTTCCAATGAGCCTCATTAGGTTCCGAGTCAATAATCTTTCGACGGATGGGATTAAAGAAATCCAACACTTTTTGTCTACGTTCGTTACAGTCCGAACGACGCCCGCAGTACCATGCCTTCTTGCTTGCAACGGCTTCAGCATCTATCTCGTCCCAAATGCCACCTTCACCACGGAATGTTGGCAATCCACTGGCGGCAGAACATCCTGCCCCAGTGAAGAACACCCAGTTTTTGCCATTCCTGCCCAAGAGTGAACGAACCTTATTTGGAACTACCATTTTTAATACTCTTCAATTAATTCGTATGGTGTAAACACAGGGAACCACTTATCCAATATCGCTTCTACCTTAGCTTCTATCTCTGGCGTGATGTTCTTGCACACTTTTTGATACGTTATGGAAATGGAAAAGATTTCGTCACACCATCCAATTATGGGTAAGCGCTTGGCATCAAGGATGTCAATAGGCAATATGAGATACGACAATGTTGACAATATCAGCATTTTGTCCTTCTTGGGGGTGCCTTTGTCTATTAGGACAAACCAAAGAATCAGAATCGGTTTAGCACTCAATCTTCCAATTTTCATTCCATACTCTTCGATACGATTCCAAAGTACCGAGTAATTGATAATACTTTCCTTCTTCATATCTTTATCTCCTATTAATAAATAATGTGGCGAGAAACGTGCATTCGCATTCTCGCCACAAAGGTATGAAAAATAAGCAATACTTATACAACTTTTGTATTGCCAAAATATCATGTGCGATATTCGTGCTTGTGTCTCTGATGACCGCAATTATGGCATAAATCAGACGGGCTATCACCTCCTACATATTGAGGGCAACTACACAATGTACATCTCCATGCTCCAGTAAATGAAACCTCACCATTATGTTCATGCTCTCCATTATGAAGAAACTCATCCATTGTTGGCCTTTTAAACCATGACATATTTTTCTTATCTTGATTTGCCATATTAGTACTTCCCTTTTGTTTTCCAAATGCTTGTTCCAAGCATCATTACAAGTTCTACATGACCATTTCCAGCCTATTATAGCTCAACCTGCAACAACAGCATCATCAAGTCCAATCATATTCCTTTCTCTTTTTAAATAATAATTTCTCTTTGAAAAGAGGGATAGCATTTGCAAGGTTAATGCTATCCCTAAAAATGATTATTGCGGAAATTTCATACTTATCTTTTTATTAGCCATTCTCTTTATAAGCATTGCATTTCTTTCAGGGTCTTTCAGTAACATGCCGTACGCTAAAATTATAGCAGGATCTTTCATCTTTAATTCTTTCCTCAGAAATTGCACATCTATTCCCTGAATCGCCTCAAACTTTTTGATTTTTTTTGTCTCAAGCCAATACTGAAACATTTCGCCAGCTTTTCCTTCTAATTGGCATAAACGTTCAATAGTTCCGTCAATGCCATTTTCAACTATGTAACCTTCTTCTATGAGGCGTTCCATAATATTCTCTTTATTCATAATTCTATGCATTTTGATTAATAATTGAATTCGAAACATTTTTGACAACACTCTCACCTGCAAAACGGGCGTCAATCTCTAATGGGTTATATGTATATCCCCAAGGATCGTAGGCAGATGGGTTGTTGTAATTATAAATAGACTGTGCAACAGACCACTCTTTAATTACATCCTCTGGCACATTATGTAATCCCTTGATTGCCTCTGATTGATATTGGTGGCGGAGTTCATGTGTAATTGTATTCATTATCTCGAATGGAGACTCTTGACCAGATACAAGAGATTCATCGAGGTGTATAGTACCGTCTCCATTGTTATAGCCAAGCACACCTCCATCAAGATATTCAATGTACACCCCTTTGAAATATTCCAATTGAAATGCTTTAGCAACTTCATTGGCATAAGAGTATACTAAAGCTTTTCTTTGCCCAACACTCATATTAGGCCATTCTTTAATTACACTGGGTGTGAAAATTTCTTTAGCTGCTTCAGAGCATTCTGATATTCCAAACTCTCTTGGCTCAAATTCGCTGACTACGCTATTAAATTCACTAGATACTTGAGTCGGCAACTCTGTTGTTTGTAGTTCCTTTGTATCTCCGAGGAACTCCTTGACATCAGAATATACCCCCTTACAAAAGTCTGAAATAGAGTTAATAACATCACTTGTTACGGTAGATATTGCCTCTCCAACTTTTTCTTCACACTTACTAATGATTTCCTTCACAATTGGCTGATTGGCAATAATCTCTGAACATTTCACTAAAGCACCAGAATTAAATGATAGCATCTCTGGATTCTCTAATGATTGTTGGATTCCTGTAAATTCTACATTTGACATAATTTTAAACTATTTGATTAATACTCCCTTTTCAACAATATTACCATTATATTCCCAGTACGGTGTAGAGACTTTTCCTATTTCCCCATTAACAAGATTGTCCATAATGGCATACTTGTCTCTAACAGAATCATCTATAACCACATCGTCTTTCCCGCCTTGATTCACACCAATGGACTTGAATATTCCAAGCAGCTCTGAAGCTTTCGATACATAAACTTCGTTTCCCCATTCTGTGTTATTGGCAATGAAGTTCTTCCACCAATCTTTAATTAATACAGAATCAGAATACTTAATAGTAAGTGTCAGGTTCTCAAATACATTTGGAGCCATATCTGTTTGTCCGGAAGCGATATTTAATAATGCTCCAAAATTGTCGTAGAATTTTTTTATAATTCTAGACAACTCCTTTTTAATTTCTTCTGTAGATGGGCGGGTGGACTCTTCTTCTCTCGAAGTGTGGCGGTTGATTCCTGAACTCCTTTTGTATAAAAGAGCACCTGCAATAGCTATGACTGCTACTATTCCTACGATAACAAATACTTTTTCTGCTTTCATAATCTAACTACTTAATTTCTTTTACTTTCACCCAAGATGCAGCATCATCAAGGTCACTTGACACAATCACATTACGGCTTTCCAATGTTGGGATTATACCTTCTTGGTCTTTTCTTAACGCGAGTGCCTGAGCCATAACGGCACAATCATCAATAGATGTCATTCTATGACAAATCTTAAAATTTGTGTTTTTTATTACGTCTGGAATCAATTTCGTTGGAACTTGATCAATAATTAAGAATCCTTCACTTAAACTTCTGATTTCTGCTAGCATATTTGAAAACAAATCTGCTACCACTTGCTGTGGATTTCCCATACCCTCTAATGTTGTTGCAGGTTTGGCAAGCACATTGTGTGCCTCCTCTATAACTGTCAGGTGTTGCAATTTGTTTGCTTGAGCATTTACTCTATAACCATCTGAATAAGTGTATGCTGATGTCCTATATTCATAAAGAGACAACAATAACAATGACATTATTAATGCTTTGTCCTTCACATTCGGTAATTTACTTAGATTAATTACGCAGTTGTGGTTGAAAAGTGTATCGTAAGGTGTTGATTTTAACTGATTAAGTATTTTCCCACGTTTTCCACGAGTCAAATACTTAAACCTTGTATCCAATGCTGCGGTTATACTATCCGTAACTCTCTGTTCGTATCCTCGATTTTTCAATATCTCTTTTGCTATAGTCAACGCCCCTTCCAAAAGCGGATATTGTGTCAACTGGCCTTGACTTTCATCCTCAAAATCACTTATTTCTTTACTAAGATAAGAATAAAGAGTTTCATCCATAATTACTGGTAGAATGTCACTGTTTGGCAACGAGGCATTTATAAGAGCCGTAACTTGTTCGCAACGAGTTTGCATATCTATCGGAGAGTCTTCGAATGCCGCAGGTTGAAATGGATTTAACAATAAATTCGATAGAAGAACTCCTTCTAATGATGCGACACCCGGTTCGAATATCTTAATCTGTTGCTCTTTGGGCAAAAAATTATTTTGATTAATAGCCCATCTTACCCATTCATCCTTAGCAGGTTCTATAATTAGTACGGGTATGCCATGCTTTAATACACCATCAATAATTCCTTTACACGTCCTTGTTTTGCCACTTCCAGTAGAGCCACAGACCAACGCATGGCGAACCAATGCGTTGATATTTATTCTATAACTTTTATTCTGTTCTATTCCAGTATCAACCACATTTCCTAATGCAATAGATTCTTTATCGCCATCAACTCCGGGATTGTTTGCAAATCTAGCAGCGTTTTTAACAAAGCGAAGCCCAGGGACATCTTTGCGTGGCAAAGAAGTGAACAAAGATAATTCGTCAGTATTAACAGGTGTACTTAAATATTGGTAAGGACGGCCCAATATATGCCATTCTTCTATATCACTATTATCAACTCTAGGGTCGATTAAGGGAATTAAATTGAAATTCTTTATACATCTCAAAGCATTACTATCATCAATACGGTGAATTCGAATAGGCTCAATATGTGTTTTATCACCAGAATATACAGAGCGTAATATGCCTGTCAAAATATTGATATCAGTCTCCATATCACTTAAAACATATACACCTGTGTTCCAAAATCCCATACTTCTCCCCGTACGTAATCTATCACAATGCATATCGGTCAAGTGTTCGGTATACTGAGCAAACTTGTTTAAATAGTCTTTAGCTAAGGACTCGTTGTAATTAACACCATGAGAACTACTATAAGCCCGGCTAAAGCTCCCAAAGAATGAAGTTTGTTGCCCCATTAACTTCAATAATTGTCCGCCACCCATTTCCAAGAAACCAACTGGGTCCATCGTCAACAAAGTCCTCGCAATGGTTCCCAACGCATTACCCTGACCTCGACTCATGCCAATTCCTACACTAGTTGATTGACCTTCATTATAGTTCACTCCTTGAGTTTGTGTAACATGCTGGGTTACCTCTGTGTGTATTTCACTTCCAATGTTTTGGAATCTTGAAATCAAATCGGTTATTTCATTGTCTGATAAAGGTTCTGCTATGACAAGCATAGAATAATTCGAGTCAAACCCTTCTGTATCCTGTATTCCAAAAGCCAGTTTGTCCAATGTTTGCAAGACGCCAAACTGGGTATCCTTTCTAAAAGAAGGTATACCAGTCACTGCACCTGCAAACTCACTCATCTCTATTTGATTAAAAATACTATCTCTTTCCTGCTTTTCATCTTTGCCTTTGGGGTCAAGATATTTCAAGTCAACCCCTGGCATGGAACTATAAAAAGAACTGATACAGTTCTCTGCACTTTGTTTTGCAGAATGACTTTGAATCCCTATATATAATCGGGTTTCTCCATTTTGCCTTTTTATTAAGAAAAGAACTTTTTCGCCCCAAGAATGTAATGAGGATAGAACTGCTTGCCAGCGAGACAACAAATCGTAATCATCAATCCTTGCAGGAGAAACAGGAAGACGATTTATCCGAATCCATGATATTTGCGTATTAGGAATAATGGGAACATTAACAAAATGCTTCCGTAAAGACACATCATCCAGGTATGACCTATCTAACATGTAATCCATTATTGGATTTGCCAACTCGGTAGGTACTTCGAATATTGGTGCCAAACCTTTCTTTAACCTAGCCAAATTGGCATCAATATTATCCTTGTCGAATTTACCTAATAATCGTTTGATAACAGTATTCATGACTTTTTCAATTTTAAGGGTTCGTTCGCAATTATTTTATCCATTTTCGCTACAAAATCAGCCAACAATTTTCCTAAATTGCTGTTTTTTTTGAATTCCCAAGCCTCAGAAATCTTGTCTGTTTTCCCATCCTTGTTTACAATGTGATACTGTATCACTTTTCCGCAATAGTCTAATTGATTATTAGAATCAATAGACACTTGTATTTGGCATTTGTATTCCCACCAATCAACAATTAGCAACAAGCATAGCGTAATAGTTGTAACAAAAATTTTTAGCCATAACGGATCTTTTTCCAATTTAACCTTTGTACAATCTGTTTTTGCATTTGCTAAAGTTTCGCCAGAATACGCATATATATATATATCTGGATCTGTATTGACTAAACGATGTTTCTTTTTCATTGAAAATTTAAATTCCTTACAGAGAGGAATGACATCTCCTATCTCAACAACCTGATACTTGGGGCTTTCTGCGTCATTTACAGAAAACTTCACCCATACATTGTTGCATGACAAAGTTGTAACATCTATTAAAGAATCTTGCAAACAAAGTCCGTTGGCAACTGTTTCTTGCGGATTGGCTTCCCTAATGATTCTTAATTTGGGATTTTCCTTTATTTTTTTAAAATTCAGTGCAGGTATTATTTCTCCTTTTTCATTTTTATAATCTTTTCCGATATAGCCATTCACTCCAATTCCTAAAAAAAGATCTTCCACGCAATACCATAATGAATGACCTCCTGTCAATAAGATTAAATCAATATCTTCTGCCCCAACATTACATTTCTCCTTATACTTCATGACAGCACCACGTATAATACTATAAAGTGCCTCCCAGTGTGAAGACGTCAACGTCTCAAAAGAATTGCGATTTATTTTATAAGCCTTTATTTTTTCTTTAATAGTGATATTACCACCATCTTTCCCAATAATATAATTAGGCGCAGAAAGAACATCTTCATCTTTTAAAGAATCAGACACAAGGTCCTCTTTCCACTTCTTGGCTGCAAATGCAGGAAACAATTGGGAATCCAAAGACAAACCGCATTTATCCAACACATCTTTTGCTAGCAAGTCATCGATTTCTCTTCCCCCACAAGTATTAGGGTTGCTTATATTGGGATAGGAAAGAGTTTTGTCACATTTGACATGACCGCCTTCGTTGATAGTCAATTGGAAAATGGTTACATCACTTGTTCCTGCTCCCAAATCTGCCATTAGCACATTTAAAACTTTATCAGTCGCAATTATTTTTTTTTGTAATAATTCCTTTCTGTGTTTTTTTATTGAAAAAATAGAAGCCGCAATTGGTTCGCTAATATCATTTACATTGTCACCAAATCCCACTTGTTTTACAGTCTCTTTCATATATGTTCGCAGGGATTCTGGCCATTTGGCAGGGCAACTTATAAGCACTTGTGTTTCATCATGTTCTGGGAATGAGTATTCACAATTCGAATACAATTCATATATATAGCTTAAAAAGTCATAAATATGTTCCTTAGCCTTGTCTCTTTTTATTTCATCAGGATCAAGCAAATCCATCTTGAAATTTCTTATAGGCAATCCTTCCGAACCGTTAGAAATAGCTTTTTCTGCCCTTTCACCATATAGTTTTTTCCCGTTATTCCTTTGAAAAATTATGGTAGGAATAACAGAATTCCCTTTGTCATCTTTCACAAAATCAATAGTGTCACTACCATCAACAAGTACACGCACAACGGTTGTACTTGTTCCAAAATCAATGCCGACTTTCAATATTTTTTTCATATCCGAATATATTTATGTTACCTCTATTTCTATTGATAGGCCCCCCTTGTCTCATTCTGAAACCAACTTTTTTTTCAAAAATGGCGCAATACACCACCACAATACTGCCAGACTTACCACAATCTCCAATCATCTACGGGGAAGTCTGCGCCGTGGCGCACACTTCACGATGACTGGGATCTTGCCCGGTTCCTTTGCTTCAGTGGTAATTCGGCAGGTTATTGAGCAATTTATGTCACAATCTCTTTTAGAGATTTGCCCGTAAAGTTACTAATTATATTGCAAATAAGGAAGTAAAGGGGTTACAAATTAACATATAATAACATTTTATTGCTTTCAAGTTAGCATGCCACTGCATTTGGAGGCAAGGTTGGATACTCATCGCTTTTGGGGCTCTCCTCTTCATTCTCCAGAAGACTGGCGAATTTGTGATAGGCGGCATAAAGTGCGGCAATGGCTGTCATCACTAAATCTTTCAAATTAACGGACTCGTCATAAAAATGTTCGAAGATGAGCCAAACCTCTGCATCGTAAACAACAGCCTTTACATATTTAATAGACGTATTGATCGTATTAATAGCATAAAATGCTTCTACAATCTGTTCCTTCTTCACATCGAAAATGCTGGGAATGATGAAAGTGATAAATTGACCATCATCCTTATCTCTATTATAGCCATAATTGAGCATCAGAAACTTGAATTTAAGACCCTTTCCACACTTCTCAGGCATCAATCCCTCTTTCTTAAGGATTTTGCGTACTTCTTTTGTTACTTCATCCATCGTCGTTAAGTTTTAATTTGACATTAATATTTGGTGAGAAGAACTCTGATGGTGTCTTCTCGGGTGCAAAAATACGAAAATCCTTTAATGGAATTATTCTTTTTGTATTGCCAAAAATCAAACGAAGGATATTTTCGTCAACTCGATAGCATCGCCCTCGAAAATGATCTTATTTGCGGGCACTACAAGATGTGTCTTTGCAGACAAGCAATAAGGAAGAGAACTCTCTTTATAGTCAATGAAGTTCTCGGCAAGTTTCTTTCTTAGATCTGTCATACACTGGTTTATGCGACCTGTGCGCATTTTCCCATCAACATATCGCCACAGTAACTTATCCAACTCAGTGGCAGCTTGAGCTTTGGGATAACCATATACAAAATGGAAAAGGCTATTAAATTGCTCTTTATTCTTCTTCAGATTTAAAGGAATAGTATTATCTTTCCGATTATACTTATCTATCAAATGCATCAAGTAAATGATGTAAGTGGGCTTGTTGGTAAAATCGAGACGTTTTGCTGGGCAATCTCCTTTCTGGGTAAATATCTGATAATATCCTGCATTCTGTTTTATCTTTGACTCATCGGTTATATGTTTTACAATCAAGTTCACACTTGCACTTTCTGCCAATGCCGATGCATCTAAGAAGTTACGGGCAAAGTCATAATAGGCTTTGTCATCGTTGACATTCTTCAGCAAGAATAGGATGGCATTGACGGCATCACTGCCAAACAATGATTTTAATGAGTTCTTTACAATAGACTCGCCTTGTGCCGAAGGCTTTTCTTTGTTCAGTTTGCATATCGTTATAAAATTATCTATCCAGTTGCCTTTCGATTCCTCTTTCAGATATGCCACCATCTCCTTGTTCATGGATTCAATCAAAGACTCACTATCTTCATCCATTCCCAAAAAAGAAGGCAAGATGCCGTAGACAATGTTTGTCAATCCACCGAAACTAAAAGAATGTGAAGATGGTCCTGTATCTTGCTCTACTTTTTTTAATAAATCCCGAAGTACTTCTGGATTGGTGACTGCTGCGTTTTCCATGCCTTTCTGCAGAGCCTCAGAGGCAAGCTCTTCGGCATCGTGAATAAGGGTGGCAACATCTGCGTCAACCATCGTCTCATCGACAGGGATTACTATCATCCTGCGCTCAGAACGGTTGAGTTCATAAATGGGTAGAGCTATTGCCTGTTTGTATGAACAATCGGGCAACGCATCTACTAACTGCACATGATAATCAAACAGACATTCATCCATGTCGAAAGAATCCAAAGCAACACTGACTTTGTTAGCCAAATCTTCTCCACCTATTATATATATAGTAGAGTAATCCTGTAATGCCTCCTCGTAATCAATACTAACGATGATGCCATGATTGTAGGTTGCCTTATTTCCTTCCATATCCCAGCAGTTTTTGTTTAATAAGGTTCGTATCAGGAAGACGCATGATGTCTTCTATTGTATTCTCTCTCTTCTCTATTCCGTCAAGACTCCTCTTTTGAATAATTTCATGATGATGCTCTTTGAGGTAGTGATTCAACTCTTTGGCATGTCGCATCATAAACAAATTGAAGCCTTTCTCGCACTCCGTGATGGTCCATTCCTTATCGGCTCGACTGACAAAGGACTGGGCTTCCTCAACGCATTTCTTGCGTATCTTACCATAAGGATGAGTAATTGTAGCTTCTGTTTGCGATACCACGTATTTGTATTTTCCCCCTGCGATTTCTTTCAGCGCGGAGATTGCACCTGCCATATAGTCGCAAGCCAGTTCTTTAACCCAAAACCTGTTATGGCAAAGACGAAAATCACGACTCTGATAGTAATCGTGAGACAATTCGTGAGATAAAACCAAGAGGAAGGCCGATTTGTTGTTAATACCTTTCTCCTGGAGCATCTTCCAGTTATAGCAGACTAAGGGCGTTTCTCCTATTGAATGATTGCCGATAATGATCTGAGCTACTTTTTCACTCTGAGCAAGAACCTCCGGCAGAGGCATCTCAAAGAATTGTGCCATCCATGATAAATGCTCTGACACAAAAGATTCACTAATATCCTCCTTGTCATAGAAGAATACCTCAAAGATGCCAGCATTCTCTTTTCGTAGATATGCGAGCCACTCTGCAATATGTTTATACTCTTCCTGTTGTGTCATACTTGAAGTGCGATAAGAGTCAATATGGTGTTCCGCTTTCAGTATTCTTGACTGTCAATGTGACGGGGGCTTGAACACCTGCACAATCAGGCACTCCTGTCGTAATTATCCAAAAAGTGGATTCGTCGGAACCAAATTGGTAACTTCCAGGATGTTTCTCATTTTCTTGAATAAAAAAGTATGCGGATTCGATGTTACTCCAGCTCTTTGACTCACAGTTGTAGACTTGCGCATTTTTGAATTCAAGAGATCGAATTTCACCAGAAGATTTTGCTTCAAAGTTCTCAAGAAACACACATGTTTTCCCTGTGAACGTCAACTCGGGGATGCCAAGATCAAACACGCATATTTTCGTCCAACTATTTCTAGAAATGTCGAACACCCATTGTTCGATGGTAGTATTATCTGTGGTTTCGGACTGAGTGCATCTCAAAAGCATTCGATACCATTTGTGAGGCTCCCAGGGAAAATCTGGCAAGTAGTGAACTCCATATCCTTCATGTGAATAGGCTGATTCCTGAGCATCAACAGGCTTTGTAAGTTTAGCCCTTATCGTTTCTGTTTCGCCGGTATTGCAATCACAGTAAACATCCCATAAAGACATAATGCTATTACAACGATACGGGGACGCGTTTTGTCTCTGAAGTCCGGCATATCCGGAAATAGAGCTATTGGGGGTGGATAAACTTACTTTGCAATTCTGCGATGTTAAAGAACTGTAGTCAAAATGAAAACTCGCGAGACTACAGTAAGTGGCCGATGGGATGAAGTCAGCCTTAAAATCTATGGAGAACATCGTAAAATTCCCTCCTATGCCAGTGTCAAGCCAAGCACCAATATAAGGAGAAGTGTTTGTGCTGGTAGAGTTATAGTCGTCTATTTCCTCTCTTGATGGCAATCTCATTACTTCGCTCCAGTTTCTATGATCTTTTGCTTCTGCGCCCGAACTATCAGAATTGTCGGAGTTGCCCATTATAATATTAACGATTTCGGTTATATCTGCGACATCTACTTTGCCGTCACCATTTATGTCGCCTTTCAGCGTACCGTTATTCAGAATGCTCTGTCCTACAACCGGCAGGCAGAAGAAGGAAAGCAGTATTGTTAGTAATTCCTCTTTCATTTTCATAAATAATTGGTGTGTATCAAAATCTGCGGTTCATAATCTCGTGGCAAAGATACAACAAATAGTTGGAATCAGCAAGAAAAAGCCCGAAAACTTTCTTTCGTGCGCGCATGCGAACCTTAATTATGTTATAAGAGAATGGCTAATTGCCCTTGCGGAGGGTGAGGACGACGATCTCACCAGTGGCGCCAAAGCGGAAAGGGATGAGACCGCCGAGGCCTGCGGTGACGAAGATGGATTGGTTGCCTTCGTTGTACCAGTCGTTGAACTCCCTGCCTAAGAGAGACATCGGACTCCAACCGAAGAGCGCGAACTGCATCTTATGGGTATGGCCACTGAGGGTGAGCTGGGCTCGGCCGTCAGGGATGATCTTACGTCGCCAAGAAGAGGGATCATGTTCGAGCATGATGACGAACGCATCCCGATTCACGCCTTTCAGCGTCTTCTTGATATCACCTTTTTGTGGGAATTTGATGCCGTCGCCGTCGTTCTCCATACCCGCGATGACGATGCTCGACTTTTCACG
>JAEEGL014794972.1_pt1 | contig 18982 bp, 17 predicted proteins | sample 9134231 | NCBI WGS metagenome assembly JAEEGL01 (sample SAMN16246548, study PRJNA631951) | gut metagenome | biome: gut microbiome; feature: rumen; material: fiber-attached | host: Bos | place: Iran: Karaj | collected 2018-10 | reverse complement strand
GATTGACGAGATGGAGCAGACGGCCGAAGAGATGAGCCGCGAGCACGGCAAGAACGACGAGTTAAGCCCCGAAGAGCAGAAACACCTGTATCATATCCTGGCCCTCGGCGCACTGAAATACTTCATTCTCAAGGTTGACCCAACCAAAAACATGCTCTTCAATCCCGCCGAGAGTATTGACTTCAACGGCAACACCGGTCCCTTTATCCAATACACACACGCACGTATACGCAGCATTGTGCGCAAAGCCGGTGAAAGCGGAGAGTGGAAAGTGGATGGAGGAATGATTAACGAAAAGGAGCGCCTGGTAATCAAGACCCTGCACACGCTGCCCGACACCGTCGCCGCCGCTGCCGCCGCCTACAGTCCCGCCATGGTGGCCAACTATGCCTACGACCTGGCCAAGGCCTTCAACAGCTTCTATCAGGATACGCCCATCCTGCGCGAAACCGACGAGCAAGTCAAGCACTTCCGCGTGGCGCTGTGCAATATGGTGGCCAACGCGCTGCGTAACACGATGAACATCCTGGGTATCGAGGTGCCTGAACGTATGTAATATTAAGAAAATGAAGATATTTACGATAGAGCAAGAGACTTCGGCATATCTGTGTGACAGAAAAGACCTCCTGCAGCCGTGGGCAGCGGTGAGGCTCTGCCAAGAGATTTCCGAAGCCCACAGCAGGGCCATGGGCGTCGGCTACGACGAGCTTATGCGCCGCAACAGCATCTGGATACTCTCACGCGCATACTATGCCTTCTACAAACGTCCGAAAGCTTTCGAAAAGATTATGTTAAATACGTGGTCACGAGGCACTGACGGACTGTTCGCGTTCCGCGACTACCGTATGACCGACATGGCCGGCGAGACGCTGCTGACCGGCACGACATACTGGCCCATGATTGACTTCACGTCGCGCAAACCGCTACGCCTGAAGGAAATTATGGCCAGCTACGAGTGCTGCACCGACGAAGCCACCGACCACAGCATCCTGGAACGTCTGAGACTGCCGGATATGACGACTCCCGACGGCAGCTTTGACCAAACCGCCATGTATTCGATGATTGACCATGCACAGCACGTCAACAACGCCGAATATGTACGGCTGGTGTTCGACAGTCTGATGCAGACAGATTTTGACCTTGACAAGCCGTTCGGCCTTGAACTGAATTACCAGCACGAGACACATCCCGGCGAAACTCTTTCAGTTTTACGCAAACAGGAAGACTGTGCTGTCTGGATTCAAATAAGCAATTCTCGTGGACTCAGCGTCGTGGCCAAAGTCACGTATTTGAACTAAAAAAACAGACCGCTAATGGCGGTTTGTTTTTCAGCTCCTATTTAACTACAACCGAAGTTATGTTAAATAGAATATGTAAAACAAAGGCAGCCATAAATGATGGCTGCCCTTCTGTTTAGCTGTTGAACGCAAGAAAACTATTGCGATATTGTGGGCACAGCGACACGTCGTCACCGAACCATTCGGGCGCCACAAAACAATCTGCGTCGGCTGTATCGGCAAATTCTACTTCGACCAGCCGCAGGCCTTCGTGACGGCCATGAAATATGTCGAGCTCGGCTGTGTGGTTGCCTACAGGAATCTTGTAGCGTGTCTTGCTGACCATATTGCCGTCGCACTTGGCCTTCAGGTACTCGTAGCGGTCGCGTTCGAGGCGGAATTCCTCTTCCCTGTTATGTATGGCTGTCGAGCCGGTGCGCAGGTTTTCTTTGACAGTAAGCCAATAAACATCGCCCATCCTGCGAATGCGCAAGGTGGGCGATGTGCAAAGATATCCCTGTTCTATCTCGACGTGCGGGTAGTTGTCGAGGCCTTCAGGAAGGCTTTCTACCAGATACTTACGCTCAATTTCCATTAGAGCGTGGCGAGATAGTCGGTGACGTTCTTCTCGATGCGTGCGGCGACATTGGCGCAGTCGTCGGCTTTCTGGAAGCGTTCGCCGGTGATGTGCTCGTAGAGTTCGATATAGCGGTCGCTGATGCTGTTGACTATGGTCTCGGTCATTTCGGGCACCTTCTGCCCTTCCTTGCCCTGGAAGCCGTTGTCCATCAACCATTCGCGCACAAACTCCTTGCTCAGTTGACGCTGATGCTCCCCTTTCGCAAGACGCTCTTCATAGCCGTCGGCATAGAAATAGCGGCTGCTGTCGGGCGTATGAATCTCGTCGATGAGGTAAATCTTCCCATCGCGTTTGCCGAATTCATACTTGGTGTCGACCAGGATGAGGCCCTTCTCGGCGGCCATCTTGGTGCCGCGCTCGAAGAGCTGCAGGGCGTAGCGCTCCAGCTGGTCGTAATCTTCCTTGCTAACGAGGCCGGTACGGATAATCTCCTCACGGCTGATGTTCTCGTCGTGTCCTTCGTCGGCCTTGGTGGTGGGCGTCACGATGGGCGTGGGGAACTTCTGGTTTTCCACCATGCCTTCGGGCAGCTGCACGCCGCAGAGGGTGCGTGCACCGGCCTTGTATTCGCGCCAGGCGCTGCCAGCCAAGTAGCCGCGCACAATCATTTCCACGCGGAAACCTTCGCATTTGAGTCCCACAGTGACCATCGGGTCTGGCGTGGCAAGTTTCCAGTTGGGCAGGATGTCGGCGGTGGCGTCGAGGAATTTGGCTGCTATCTGGTTCAGCACCTGACCTTTGTAAGGGATGCCCTTGGGCAGCACCACGTCGAATGCCGAGATACGGTCGCTGACCACCATGGCCATGTAGCGGTCGTCGATGTTATAGACGTCGCGCACTTTGCCGACGTACAGACTCTTCTGTTTGGGAAAATGAAAGTTTGTTTTAACGATTGCGTCCATATTATTCATCTAATTTGTTGGCGAAAAACGTGAAGTTCACCTTGCCGTAGTTGCGATGCTGCCAGAAATGCGGGTGCTCCTCGAAGCTGAATTCGCGCGGATGCTCGAGCACGAAGATGCCGTCGTCGGTGAGCAGCTGACGTTCAAAGACAAGGTCTGGCAGCGTGGCCAGGCTCTCGAGCGCGTAAGGAGGGTCGGCAAAGACGATGTCGAAACGGCGGTTGGCACGCTTGAGAAGGTCGAACACATCGGCCCTCACCACGTGCATATTGCGCACGTTAAGATTCGAGGCACACTGTTTGATGAAATCCGTGCACTGGGCGTTGATGTCGACCGAGGTCACCTCGCGCACACCGCGCGAGACAAACTCCAGCGACACAGCCCCCGTACCGGCAAAGAGGTCGAGCACCGCACACTCCTCATAGTCGACATAGTTGTTGAGAATGTTGAACAAACTCTCGCGTGCCATGTCGGTGGTGGGACGGACGGGCAGGTTTTGTGGCGGGTTGAGGCGGCGGCCTCGCAGGGTTCCGGCGATAATACGCATAGTGACGATGACAATTATATCAGTATCAGCGCGTGGCAGTAGGTGTGCAGGGTGCGGAATTCGGGATTGGTGAACTGGGTGGCATTGCCGTTGAAGAGCGTGGTCGTGGGGAAGTAAGGCCGCAACAGGTTGTAGCGGTCGCGATCCACGGCACCACACAGCAGCAACTCGGTGGTGGGTCCTTCGAGGCCGTAGGTCTTCATTGTCTCGACAATGTGGTAGACCGCCTCGCTGTCGACGGCGCAAGAAAGCGTGTTGCCGTAGATATAACGGCCTTCGCGGAAAGCGGCCAGGTCCACCCTACCCTCGCGCCAGTGCACCATCAGTACCGGATGGTTGGCGCTGCAGGGGGCCAGTGTGGCTATCTTGGCGTGCTGGTGCATCACCGCCACACCGGGCATAGCCACCTTGAAGGCCATGACCACCTGCTCATTGGCCGAGAACACCGCTGTGGCGTTCAAGGCCTTGCTGTGGCAGGTCATCACCATTTCGGGCGTGCTGCCGACGAGCTTGAGGTATTGGCGGTTGGACATCGACGAGTAGAGTTCGTCGGGCACCCAGGTGCTTTCGTCGCTTAAGACGACAAGCTCCATCGAGGCATAGCCGAGCGGACGTATGCCCACCGAGGCGAAGAATGCCTTCACATCGGCCATCACGTTCGTCATAGAGGCGGCGTGTGCGCCCTGTGCTTCCCCAAAGGTCAGCAACTGCCCCTTCTGTGTTACTTCGGCAAAAGAAAATCCATCGGCCCCAAGGCAAATGGATAATCTCTTTTCACGCGAAGCAAGCTCGTTGGTAGTGGTTATGAGAGTCTTGCAAGCGTATGACATAAATATTCAGTTTACTCAAAGTTACCGTCGGTGACGGCCTGGGTCATGTCGCCCACCTTCCAGCCGGCGTAGCGGCCCTTGACCTCGTTGACCTCAGCAATTTTGTTGACAACCAACTGGTGGTCCATATCCTTCAGCAGCACCTCGAGGGGCACCTTGCACTCGAACACGGGCACCTGGAAACCACTCTTCTCGATAGTGGCGGCCTTCAGTTCGAACTCGTTCTTCTCGCCCTTGGGATAGGGAACATAGCGGAGGTTGAGGATTTCCTCGTCGTTGAGCTGGCGGACATGGCCGTTGGCGTCGGTCATAGGAAGTTTGCCGTCCTCACGGAGTTTGCCGATGGGGTTGACGAAGATTTCCACACGGGAGATATAGCCCTTCTTGACGGCTTCGAGTTCAGGCACCTCGTTGATGTCGACATCGTCGGGGATGGCGCTGTAGTTGGTCACCTTGCTGACCACGCGCATGCTGTCCTCGTTCATCAGACGATTGAAGAGCGTGTCGAAGCTGCCGCAGTAGACACCGTAGGTGAGCTTGTAGGCTTCCTCAAGGGTGCGGATGGACTTGAGTTTCTCGGCGCAGGCGTCACGACGTTTGGTGTACTCGTTGTCGAAACGCATGGGCTTCTGAATGCTGTTGTAAAGGACCACGGCCAGGGCGATAATGACCACGCCCAGCACAATTTGAATGATAGTTCTGCCTTTCATTGTTATGTTTATTTTCAGTTATTCTATATATAATATTGTATTTCAGCACACAAAACAAACCTTAGCGGTTGTCTTCGCCTTGCACAACTGGATGCAAAAATACAAATAAAATCTTAAACGACAAATAATTTTTTTCCCACTGGGCAGAACTCCCCTACCCTTCGACGCCCGTACAATGACATTTCGGCTGCATTTCTACGGTAAAACCCGTTGAAATGCAGCCGAAATACAGATGAAATATCAATAAAATGTCAATGTTCCCTGTGACGTACAACAACGTGAACCGAGGGATAGGTTTTCTTAAGCCAAGCGGCTGTCTGCTCGGCACAGTAGACGGATCGGTGCTGACCTCCGGTGCAGCCAAATGCGACCTGAAGATGTGCAAAGTGCCGCTCTTGGTATTTCTCGACGCTCTGCGCGACAATGGACTGGACATGGGAGAGGAAGAGGTCAACGGCGGGTTCGCGCTGCAGAAATTCTATGACTGGACGGTCTTTGCCTGTATAGGCTTTGTACTCGGCATAACGTCCGGGATTAGGCAGGGCGCGACAGTCGAAAATATGACCTCCTCCGTTGCCGTTGGGGTCCTCGGGCAAACCTTTCTTGAAACTGAAACTGAGGACAGTGACAGTCAGATAGTCGGCGGGGACTGTGGATTGGGGCGAAATGGCAGCGAATTGAAGCTCGGCCATGCGGTCGAGAACACGTCGCAGCTCGGGCAGGTCGGCAGGGAGCGGATGCTCCTCAACCAAATGACGTAAATTGCGGAGCGCCAAAGGGATGCTTTGCAAGAAGTAGTCTTTTTTCTCGTAGAGGCCGCGGAAGCCATAGGCGCCAAGGGTCTGGAGAATGCGTACGAGGAGGTAGAGCCAGAAATGGCCGAGCCATTGACGGCGAGGCTCTCCTTTGATGCCACGTACGTCGAGGTAATGGTTAAGAAGGTCGACACGAACAGCATCGGGCAAGTCGCTCTTGGCGCTGTAGAGCAATGAAGCCACATCATATTGTGCAGCACCACGTCGTCCGCCCTGATAGTCGATGTAGTAGAGAGTGGTCAGTGGCCAGTGGTCAGTGGCCAGTTTGCCGCGGGACTGCATAGCGTCACTGGTCACTGGACACTGGTCTCTGGACACTATCATGATGTTGCGGCCCTGGAAGTCACGGTAGAGGAAGTAATTGCAGTCGGCGGCGAGAAGATGGTCGACTAGCCGTTCGAAGTCGTTCTCGAGCAATTCTTCGTCGAAGAGGGTGTGGGTGAGTTTGAGAAAGTAGTACTTGAAATAATTGAGGTCCCAAAGTATAGAACGTCGGTCGAAGGCTGCGCGAGGATAGGCATAGCGCTCAAAGTCAATGTCGGCCCCTGCCACCTGGAGGGCGGCGAGGTCGGCCAAGGCCTGCCGGTAGAGGCCGAGCACTTCGGCGTCGACTCCCCTGCCCTGCCGCTTCTTCTCATAGAGGAAACCATAGAGACTCTGGTCGCCGAGGTCCTGCTGCAGATAGTGACAGCGGTCATCGGCCACACAATAGAGCTGGGGCACAGGCATGCCTTTGGCATGGAGATGATCGGTATAGGCGAAGAATGCCTCGTTCTCACGCCGGTCGTCGGCCACAGTGCCTATACAACGATGCGAGGCGCCGGACAATCGGTAGTAGCGACGGCTGGAACCGCCGCCGCCGAGCGCTAGGCATTCGGTGCAGGGTTCGCCGGCCCAAGCTGCAAAGAGCTGTTTGAGCTGTTCCACGGTGTCTTATTCGGCCGTCGGCTCTTCGGAAGCGGGCTGTTCCTCGTGCTGAGCACGTACCTCGTCAATCATACGGCATTTGCCGCTGAAGGTGGCACCGGGCTCGATGGAGAGCTTGTTGATGAGGATGTCGCCGCGGACACGGGCTGTGGCGTGGAGCGAGAGGAGCTCTTTGACCGAGAGGTTGCCGTTGACGGTGCCGATAATGTTGGCATTCTGGCAGAGGACATTGCCGTTAACAACACCCGAGTCGCCGACGACGAGTTTGCCGTTGAGTTGGATGTTACCTTCGAGTTTGCCGTCGAGACGGAAGTCGCCGGATGCGACGATGTCACCTTTGATGACGGTGCCGTCGGTGATGATGTTGATAGGACTGTTTTCGATTTCCATTGTTTTAGCCATTTCGTTTATCGTTTATAGTTTAACGATTAATATTATTGATTCTATTTTTTATCTTTAAGGTAGTATTTCTTGAAGAAGGCGTCGTAGGCGTCGGGATTCTTGCGGTTGTAGAATGTGGCGTAATTCTGGGTAGAGATGGAGAAACGACGATAGTCGCCGTCGGCATACTGACGCAAGGGACTTTCTTCATCACCGAGATGGCGATAATAGTTCATGGCTTCGTCTGCGTTGCGGAAGAGATGCACGGTGAGCAGCTGTGTAGTGTCGGTGAAGAGGATGGCGTTGACCTTATAGCCCGAGTTGGCATAGTACTGCGTATTGAAGTCGGCCAATTTATACTGGAGTTCGGTGGCTTTGATGTGGCGGTCGTTAATAAGGATAACGACATAGTAGCTCTGACCTTCGCGGTAGCGGTAGACAAGGGACTCGGGCGGAAGTTGGTCTTCCGACTCCTTGGATTCTGGCTCGGCAGGTTTCCGCTCAATCAAAACCTCGGCCTGCCGCGCGGCAGTGTCGACATTCGAGCGGTCGACGATGTCGCCAAACTCATCGGTGTCGCTGTCGTTGAGAAGTTCGAGCTGGTAACGTGCCAACGGAACGATACTATCGGTGCGGGAGGCAGTACGGATGATGTCCTGGAGCGTGGCGACGGCGTCGGAACGATGACCGAGTCGCACCTGTGCAAGGGCTTTCCAATACTGGAACTTGGGCAGCGAAGGATGGCCGGGATAGAGTTCACCAGCCTGATCGGCCCGTGCAACTACGGTGGAGTATCGGCGCGATGTGTATTGTTCGTAAAGGTCTTCGTAGGCCTGCTCGACGATATTCTCCCGGCGCAGAAGTTCTTTATAATATTCGTTGTCGCGTATGAGGTTGGCGAAGTCGCTGTCGGGAAAGCCCATAAGGACGATGTCACGATAGTAGTTGGCCTGGGGGGTGTTTCCCTGCCGGTCATAGATACGATAGAGCATATAAAAAGTCTGGACTGCCTCGTCATAAGAGGCGTAGTCGTTAGCCAACCTGAGGTAGCACTCAAGAGCCCTGGGAGTATTGTGGATGGCGTCGTAGAAGATGTAGCCTGCACCGAGGAGGCTGAGTGCGGTGAGCGAATCGATGGAGTCAATCTGGTGCTGGGTGGTAGGTAGGTCTTTGAGGTAATAGGCCGGCGAATGAGGGTCGTCGGGGTTGCCTGTCGCGGTGGCAGTTCTTGAGGCGACAGCTGTGCTGTCGGAAGTGACGGCCGTGGTGTCAGCGCTGTCTGTTTCGTCGTTTTGGTCGAAGGCTATCAAACCGAAGTTGGGCTTACGCGAAAGGGCCCAATAGTCTTCAAGAGTACGCGTACCCCAGCGTTGACGGAAGGTTTCCTTGCCTTTCTGGACGGTGTTCTGGTTGTAGAAATACCAGTCGCCCTTGAGGGTGTTCTGCTGGGCTTTGTTGTCGGCAGCCAATTCGTCGAGGAGAGCTTTCTCCTTGGCACGCTCCTCTTGGGCGATGAGTGTGTCTATTTTGGCCTGTATGAGCACCGAGCGTTCTGATTCGGGCATGGCGGCAACACGAAGCAAGCTGTCGCAACGTTCGTAGACACGGGTGAAGGAGCAGAGCTCGTTGAGGATATCGCTGCGCCGCTTGATGGCGGTATAGCCAGGATAGTCTTTCTGGAGGTTTTGAATGGCAGTGTCGTAATAGAGCTGGGCACGGTCATAGTCCTCATAGACGTCGTAGAGTATCTCTCCCAACCGAAGGGCCGACTTTGCTTTCTGGGCGGGGTTGGCGGTGGCCAAGGCAACACTGGTGCGGAAATTATCGCAGGCTTTCTGGGCATCTTTGACACCGAGATACATCTCGCCTTTGGCATAGTATATCTGGTCACGGTACTCGTAGTTCTTCTTGTCGGAAATCATGTTGTCGAGTTGACGCTCCAGCTTGTGGATATCGGTGTGCTCGAGGTCGGCACATGAGGCCTCGCCGAGACGTGCGTTGAACTCCATAACATAGGCGGGTCCATAAGAGAGCGTCTGGCGATAATACTTGGCGGCGATGGGCCGTCGGTCGAGTTGCTGGTAAATCTGCGCCATGAGGAACGTAAGCCTGGCCTTGGTGTCGTTGGAACCGGAGGCTTGGATAGCCAGATGGATGTACTCGACGGCCTTCTTGTATTTCTGCTGCGGGACGGTAGCCTCGACCATGGCAAGATATAACTTGTCGCGCTGGTTGCGCGAGAAGTTGTCCTTGTTGAGACGCTGCACAAGCTGGTCAAGGGTGGTCTCTGCTTCGGCATAACGTTTTTCGCGGGTGAGGCAACGTGCCAGAAGCACAGCGCCCTCATCGGCGGCACGGGTGTCTTTGAACTGGGTGACGAGGATGTTGCAGGTGTTGATAGTAGAAACGTAGTCTTGCTTGTAAAAGGTGGCGTATGCGGTAAGGAGATAGCATTCCTTGATGTAAGGGACATGTTCTTCGCCATCGACGAAGATACTATGCTTTTTGATGCCCTTGATGCCTTTCTCGATAGCGCGATCCATCTCGGGATAGATGGTGCGGGCCACCTGGTCGGTGCCAAGGTATTCGGGTGGGAGGAACGTGGTGTAGTCATCGGCGGCGTTCTGCTTGAGCTTGAGCAAGCCGGCCTTGAGGCTTTCGTTACCGTTCCAGTATACATTGTAGTGGCAGGTGGTATTATGGAATTGTATGTTACTCCATTTGGCCTTCTCGGTCGAGCAGGCGGAGAACAAAGCCACTGACAACACAGACAACAGCGGCAACATGCAAAGTGCAGTACGCACCTTTGCCACCCGGCACATGCTCCGACGGCTGTGTTGTCCTTGTTGTCTCTGTTGTCTATTCATAATATATTACACGTTGAAGCGGAAGTGCATGATGTCGCCGTCCTGGACGACGTAGTCCTTGCCTTCGACGGCTATCTTGCCGGCTTCGCGACACTTGGCCTCGGAGCCAAGAACAACATAGTCGGCGTATTTGATAACTTCGGCGCGGATAAAGCCGCGTTCAAAGTCTGAGTGGATGATGCCTGCAGTCTGAGGCGCTTTCATACCTTTCTTGAAGGTCCAAGCACGGCATTCCTTGGGCCCGGCGGTGAGGAAGGTCTGGAGGCCGAGGAGGCGGTAGGCCGCCTTGATGAGGCGATTGACGCCGCTCTCTTTCAAACCAAGGTCTTCGAGGAACATCTGCTTTTCTTCGTAAGTCTCGAGTTCGGCGATGTCAGCCTCAATGCCTGCACCGATGAGGAGGACCTCGGCATTTTCGTCTTTCACAGCTTCGCGGACAGCCTCAGAGTATTTGTTGCCATTGACAACAGCGGCTTCGTCAACATTGCAAACATAGATGACGGGCTTGGTGGTGAGGAGCATAAGGTCACGCGCCACTTCGGCCTGGTTATCGTCGAGCTGGACTGTGCGTGCACTTTTGCCTTCCAGCAAGGCAGTCTTGTAGAGGTCCATCACCTCGACGAGTTTCTTGGCACGAGCGTCGCCACCGGCCTTGCCTTTCTTCACTTCTTTGTCATATCGGTTCTCGATTGTCTCAAGGTCCTTGAACTGGAGCTCGGTGTCGATAGTGAGCTTGTCTCGGACTGGGTCGACTGTACCGTCGACATGGGTGATATTGTCGTCGTCGAAACAGCGAAGCACATGGATGATGGCGTCGCAGTTGCGTATATCGGCCAGGAATTTGTTGCCGAGGCCTTCGCCTTTGGAGGCGCCACGGACAAGGCCAGCGATATCGACTATCTCGACGGTGGCGGGGACAACCGAGGCGGGGCGCTCTATCTCGACCAACTTGGCGAGACGTTCGTCAGGAACGGTGATGACACCGACATTGGGCTCGATAGTGCAGAAGGGGAAGTTGGCCGCCTGGGCTTTGGCGTTGCTCAAGCAGTTGAAGAGGGTGGATTTGCCGACGTTGGGCAGTCCGACTATTCCGCATTGAAGGGACATATTCAGTGTTTAGTTTTAAATGGTCAATGTTTAGTTTACAGTTCTTCGGCAATAAGGTATTGGTTACGCGTGGATGAATTGCGGCAGATGAGTTCGCCGAGGAAGCCGGCGAGGAAGAGCACGAGACCCACGAGGAGGAAGAGCATGGAAAGATAGAACCACACACTGTTGGTGAGCGAGATACTACCGACAAGGCGCATAACGAGAACCACCACCAGGGCGACAAATCCCAGGAGGAACGAGAGTGTGCCAATGGCGCCGAAAAAGTGCATGGGCTGTTTGCCGAACTTGGACATAAACATAATACTCATCAGGTCGAGGTAGCCGTTGATGAAACGGTTCATGCCAAACTTGGTGACTCCGTACTCGCGTTTACGGTGCTGCACAACCTTCTCCCCTATCTTGGCAAAGCCAGCCCACTTGGCGATGACAGGGATGTAACGGTGCATCTCACCATAGACCTCTATACTCTTGACAACTTCATGGCGGTAGGCTTTGAGGCCGCAGTTGAAGTCATGGAGGTGGATACCTGAGAGGCGTCGGGTGGTCCAGTTGAAGAACTTGGACGGTATATTCTTGGCCAGTTTGGAGTCGTAACGTTTCTTTTTCCAACCCGAGACGAGGTCGTAGCCTTCTTCCTTAATCATACGGTAGAGTTCGGGGACTTCATCGGGGCTGTCCTGAAGGTCGGCGTCCATGGTAATGACCACATCGCCTTCTGCAGCAGCAAAACCCACATTGAGGGCGGCCGACTTGCCGTAGTTGCGACGGAATCGGATGCCACGCCAGGCAGGATTGGTCTGGTGGAGTTGCTCGGCAACCTGCCAGGTGCTGTCGTTGGAGCCGTCATCGACGACAATCACCTCATAGGTGAATCCGTGCTCACGCATGACGCGGTCGACCCACTCGGCAAGATGAGGCAGAGACTCGGCCTCGTTGTATGAAGGTACAATTATAGATATATCTTTCATTGCTTGTTTGTTTGGTTGCTAGATTGTTTATGTGGCTTTATCGGAGGTTTTTCATTGCGGAAGATGATGGAGGCGATAAAAGCGCCAAAGGCTCCGAGAAGGAGCGTTTCACCGCCTGCGACAATGGCCCACCAAGCGGCCCAATATGTGAATGGGTACTGAGTGACGGAGAGTGCGGCATCAGGCGAGACCATGGTTTGTGTGAAGAGGTCTGTCTGCTGTGGGAATGCAAGACCTATGCCCAACAGGAGGAGGCCGTAGAGCACGGCGGCGACCATAGAGAGGCCGAGGCCGAAGAGCATGGCTTCCTTTAAAGTAATCTTGCGGTCAGGCAGGCTGTTGCGATACCACGCGGTGAGAAGGAAGAGCACGACAAGGAGGATGGCGTCGACAATGAGCGACGTGGGACTTTCCATAGGCGACCCCATCAGAAGGCGCACCAGAACATAGAGCGCCATAAGGAGGCCGGTGAGGAGGCCGCCTCGCAGGTAGGCACGTCTGTAGTTGCCGTGTATCTCGCTTCTATATCGATGGAATATCTTCAATGTGTGTGGTTTAAAGTTTACAGTTTAACGGACATTGTTTTCAAGAGCCTGGCGTATCATGCGTTTGAGCTCGAGAGTTTGTTTCTCGACCACCCCCTGCCGCTCGGGCTTGTAGAGGTCGGCGTAACGTACCTGTCCAAGGCTGATCTTGGGTTTGCTAAGGTCGCCCTGCACATCGACAGCCACTTTGGCCATAAGGGGGTTCTTGAGAAGCTCGACATGGTAGCCACACTGGTTGTCAAGGGTATGCTTGCCCGAGGCGCAGAGCTGGTACTTGCCGATATTGAGCAGGAACGGGAACACCTCAATCTCCTTGCGCAGACAGGTCATCTCGACACTAAGGCTGTCAATCTTGATTTTGTCGTCTTTGTCCTTCCAACTCTTGAACTGCATAAGTTTGGCAATCTGTGAGATGCTGTTGTTATCAAGCACCACGAGGTCCTGACCGCTGATGGCGGCCGAGCCAAGGAGAGTGCTCATCTTCGGCCGGTAGTCGGCGAAGAGGTAGCTTTCGCCGGCGAGGTGGAAGTTGGCGTTGCCGTTGAAGGCGGCCAACATAGGCACAAGGGTGTCGACGACAGGAATCATGTCGAGGAGCTCGTCAATCTGTATGTCGAGCAGGTGGAAGTCTATGGCGGCAAAAAGGTTGTTGGGCCGCGGCGAACGGTAGAGCGCGGTGAGCTGCATGGTGGCGGCTTTGCACACGAAACCAATCTGGTCGAGGATAGCAACGCCGTCCTTGACGGTGATAGCACCTGCCAAGTCGCCGAGGTCGTTGCCAAAGGCAAGGCTACGCTTGATATGGGTGTGGAGAGTGAAGTCGACATCAAGAGGCACGATGAAGGGGTTGGCCTCCTTGTCCACCTTGTCTTCCTGGCGCATCTGCTCGAGGGTGTCGGGGTCGCTGCCCATACCGCTGACAAGGTCCATAATCTGGTCAACATCTGTGTAGTTCGAGGTAAGTTGCAGGTCACCGACCAGCATGGCCTTGTGCTCGAGCCATTGCTCAAGATTTTCGACGGTACCGTAGAGTTGGAGGTCGGAGTTGCCGAGCTTGAAGTCGGCGTCGGCAATCTCACAGAGCTCGGGACTGTAGTGGAAGTCGAGGTTGTTGAAGTAGATGTTTTCGGCGATGAGGTTAGTGCGTATGAGCGTCTGACGCAGATCGACGTCAAGGTTGGGGTTGTACTGCTTCAGAGGATTGGTCTGTGTAGAGTCGAGCCGCACAGAACCCGAAAGCGACAGGGCGCTGAGGTCTATGCTGGTGGAGTCGAGCGAAGCGGCGGTGCGTTCAAGCGACACCTCGAAGGCGGCAGCCAGTTGTTCACGGGTGATGTCGTTGACACCCACGTTGATGTCGGGCCGCTGCACGTTGGCGGCGATGGCGTTCATCTGGAAGTCAAGGGCGCTGCCGGTAACATGGGCCTCGGCCATCTTGCCCTTGTGCTTCTTGGCGGGCAGCTGGAGGGCAATGTTGAGGTCGGGGGCCACGGCGTGAATGCTGTCGTAGTTGAAGTCAATCTCCTTGAGTTTGACTGTGCCGGAGGCCTTCATTTTGTTGTATGCCTTGGCCTTGAGTTGACTCATGCGGAAGTCGGCCTTGAGGTCGAGGTCGGCGGTGCCTTTGGCCACGAAAGGCAGGCTGTCGGGCAGCATGGGCTCGGCATCGGCCAATGGCACATGGCCTTTGAGGGCAGCATCAATATGCATGTCGCCCAGCAAGTCGTCGACACGGCCACTGACGTTGACGTCGCTGTTGCGGGTGTGGGCTTTGAGGCTCTTTATTTTGACATGGCTGGAACTCTTCTTCGAGAGGTCAACCGAGGCCTCCAGGTCACCACCTATGCGGTTCACCTTGTATGGTAGCTCCTGGGGATAGTAGAAGCGACCATCAGAAAGACCTACTGTAGCATTGACTTGCAGCGAGGAAGGCTCGCCATAAGCAAGCGCCTGCAAATGCACCTTGCCGTCCACATTCATTCCCTTGGGCAGCACCTGCATGGGCAGCAGCTCCAGCAGCGGCGCTACCTGCCAGGCTCCATCGGTGCCCACATTTACATTGACCTTAATTGGGTCGAGCATTTCCACGTCACCTTTCAGGTCGAGAGCATAGTTGTCAACCTGCAGGCGACTGTCGTCAAGCAGACATATGCGCATAGGCTCCTTCAGGTAGGCCACAAAAGGCGCGTCTAGTGTCAATAAGTCTTGTTTGGAAGCCTGCAACTTCTCGTTGACCATATCGTTAAACTGTCCGTTCTCAACCTGCAATTTGAGCTTGCCTTCCACCTGGTCGAGGTTGCCCTTGGCTTTGAGGGCCAGCTTCATATCTTCAAGCATAGTGTTGAGCGACGTAGCACCTGTGCTGTCTTTAGTGATGAGAGCGATACGGTCGGTACCGAGGTCGAGGGTGGCATCCACCCTACCCTCCTTCAACGTGCCCACGACAGTGAGGTCAAAGTCGTCGACCGAGGCCTGCATGCGGCCCTGCTCGTTGCTCAGACTGGCGGCGAGGTCGCTGACCTTAATCTTTCTGAGATCCATATTGGGCAGACTGTCGAGGCTGAAATGGCTCTCGGTGGTGTCCTCGTCTTCGCTGTGCGGGAAAATATCGAAGTTGGAGCGGCCGGCGGTGTCGATATAGAGGCTGGCGACCACGTCGTCAAGCAGCACCTGGTGCACGACGACCTCCTTCTCTTTGAGGTATTTCTTCACATCGACACCCACGGTGAGGTTGCCTATGCGGGCCACTGTATCGCTCGGGGCACCGGCCATCGGGTTAACCACATAGACGTCGTCAATAGTCAGGCCGGCGTCGGGGAAGGTCTTGAAGAGTGTGAGGTTGACACGCCCGAAACGGGTGTCGCAAGCCACGTATTTGGCAGCCAGCTTGTTGACAATCTTGGTCAGTTGGCTGGGAGTGAAAACAAGCCACAGGGCCACGGCCACCGTCACCACCACCAGGCCCAGCAGCGAACCCAGCGAGATAAGCGCTATTTTCCAACCTTTCTTCATGGTTCAGTTCACTTTGTTGAGTTGATAGGTCATGCCGTAGTCATCTTTCCACTTCATGGTCGATGCATCTATCTCGGTGATGGTGTATACCTTGGGGACGGCCTGGTTGCCTTGTTCGCCGCGGAATACGTGGGTGAGCACGTCGCCGTTGAGGGTCCATTCGAAGGTGAGATTCGACTCCTCCTCGCTGATGTCCTCGCTCTCGTCCCAAGTCACGCCGGTCTCGTCGGCGTTGTAGCGCCAATATTCCTGTGTGGCGTTCTTAATCCATTTGCCTTGCACCATCGCAGGGTTCACGTTGAGGTGCGTATCTTCGTGGCCGAACAGGTTGCACGAGGTGCAGACCAGTGTCATGGCGGCCACAAGGGCAAGTATGATGTATCTTTTCTTCATTTTCTTTATTGAAAGTCTATTCGTTGAGCACAAGCACTTCGGGCAGCGTACGACCCTGTTCGTCGTAGTCCATGCCATAGCCCACGATGAACTCGTTGCCGATATTGCGGCCTATATAGTCCACTTTATAGTCACCCTTGAAAGCGGCGGGCTTGAAGAAGAGGGTGCAGATGCGGATGGAGCGAGGACGCAGGGCCTTCAGGGCGTCGAGCATGTGTCGCATCGAGAAGCCGCTATCGACCACATCCTCCACAATAAGCACGTCGCGTCCCTCCACGTCGGCCGGGAACGGCAGCGCACACTTCACCTCGCCGGTTGACGACATGCCGCTATAGGAGACATAGCGCACAAAACACACCTGGCAGGGCACTGTCAGGCGGCGCAGCAGGTCGGCGGCGAACATGTAGGCTCCCGTGAGGATGGGACAGGCCACGAGATCCAGGTCGCGGTAGTCGCGGCTCACCTCGGCAGCCAGCCGTTCCACGATGCCACTCAATTCGTCCTCGCCGATGAAGGTTTTGAAGTCCTTGTCCTTTATTCTCACCACCTGGAATTCTTGATAGTTACCGACATTAACGCTTCGTCACATTCATTCCTCCACAACTTCCATCACCACACGCAGGCCGTAGTACTCGCTCGAAGCGGTGGGCACATACCAACTGCGGTCGTAGACGGTGCAGGCCGACGACACGCTGTTGTAGTGGCCGCCGCGCAGCACGCGGCTGCTGCCCACCCGCGCTCCACGGGGGTTGGTCTGCGGCGCCTCGCCATAGGGCTCCATCCAGTCGGCGCACCACTCGGCCACGTTGCCGCTCATATCGTACAAGCCCAGCTCGTTGGGCAGCAAGCTGCCCACCTTATGGGTGGCTCGTCCGCTGTTGACGCAGAACCATGCATGACGTTCCAACTGGCCGCGCGGGCAACCGGCAAAGGGGGTCTCTTTACCCTGGGCACCGCCGCGGGCGGCATACTCCCATTCAGCCTCGGTGGGCAGACGGAAGCGGTAGCCTGTCATCTGGCTCAGCAGGGTGACAAAACGCAGGGCATCGGCCCAGGAGATCTGTTCCACAGGCAGCGAGTCGCCAACGGCGAAGCGCGAGGGATTCTCGCCCGTCACGGCACGCCACACACCCTGTGTCACCTCAAAGCGACCTATGTAGAAACCATTGACCGTCACACGGTGTTCCGGACGCGAGGCGTCGTAGTTGTGGCTCACACCGCGGGCCGCATTGCTGCCCATGGTGAACGTGCCCCCTTCGACCCATACCATTTCCAGATGTTGTCCCTCGGGAAGCGACACAGTCAGCGTGCTGTCCTGTGCACAGAGTTTGTTGAAAGGCGAAAACAGAAAACCGAAAAGCGCGCCTGCACACACAAGCGCCGCAAGTCTCTTCTGCTTTCCATATTCCGTCTTCATCGTTCCACCGCTTTTCATTCGCCGTGCTCTTTGCTCCACTGTTCGGGGTTCAGACGCCAGGCAGCGAGGCTGTCCAGGTCTTCGTGGCGTATGTAGTCGTGCTCCTTGGCCACACCAATCAGCGTGTCGTAATTGGTCAGCGTCACCAGTTCCACATCCTCTTTGGCAAAATTGTCGGCGGCCACTTGTAGCCCGTAGGTGAAGATGGCGGCCATGCCCTTGACTCGGCAGCCCTTCTCGCGCAGCGCACGCACTGCGATGAGGCTGCTCTTGCCGGTCGACACAAGATCCTCGATGACTACCACCGACTGTCCCTCGTGTATCTCGCCTTCAATCTGGTTGGTCAGACCGTGGCTCTTCTGCTCGGAGCGCACATAGACGAACGGCTTGCCCAGCTCCTGGGCAACCAGGGCACCTTGCGCTATGCCGCCAGTGGCCACACCGGCCACCACGTCGATGTCACCCCAGCACTCGCGGATGACGTCCACGAAACGCTGACGGATAAAAGTGCGTATCTCGGGATACGAAAGAGTGACCCGATTGTCGCAATAAATGGGCGATTTACGCCCCGAAGCCCATGTGAAAGGATGCTCGTTGTTGAGCTTTACTGCTTTCACTGTCAGTAAGAAATTGGCCATCTGTGCGGCCATGTCGTTGTTGTTAATCATGCTGCAAAAATACACTTTTTTTCATATATAATAAAAAAAAGTTTCCAACACGGCACAGCACCCCCTTCTGACCACTGTTCCAACACCTATCTGGCAGCCATCCAAAAGCACTTATAGTTTTTATTGAATAAACTACACGCAATTCACTAAACAACAACAACTACAATACACCAACAACCAACAGACACAAAGCAATGCCAGCGGGTGTGACGGTCTTCATCCCGGCAGGGCTCCAGTGTCGAAGTCGGCGGTGGATATTTCACGTCCTGTTTTTTTAACGTTAATTGCCGTGAATTAAACCGTGAATTACCGTGAATTGACGAATATGATTGACGGCAATTGACGTTTTAATGTTTAACATGAATGACCAGGAATTAGCCATGAATTAATTGTGTTTTAAGACGTGAATTAAACCGTGAATTGACGAGTATGATTGACGGCAATTGACGTTTTAATATTTAACATGAATGACTAATTTGCCATGAATTTATTGTGTCTTGAAACGTGAATTGCCGTGAATTATCTCGTTAATTGCCGTGAATTGCTGTAAATAGAAATTCACGATAATTTATGGATAATTCACGATAATTCACGTTAAACAAAAAAGATAATTCACGTCAAGCAAAAGACAATTCACGTCAAACAGCCACGAAGATTCTTTTTTTTGGTCAATCAAAAACATTTTTGTATATTTGCACATGAGAGGCAGTTGTATAGCAAAACCATAATGCCATGAAAAAGAGTATATTGCTTTCAATTCTCGCTTTGTTTGTGACGATGCAGGTCGCCGCGCAGCGGTTCGAATGGGTGCGCGGCTTCGCCGCGGGCGAAAATGTCACCACCGTCGGCTCGGTCACCGACAGCCTGGGCAACCTCTACATCCTGAGCTCCATCAACTTCAACACCAGCTGGGAGAACGGCAGCCGCCTGCTGCCCATCAATCCCCACAATTATGCCCGCGACATCGGCGACG